>WNGH01002417.1_pt1 | contig 18030 bp, 16 predicted proteins | sample 5400631 | NCBI WGS metagenome assembly WNGH01 (sample SAMN13153373, study PRJNA577476) | soil metagenome | isolation source: 115 cm soil or saprolite under Garry oak tree replicate 1 | place: USA:California | collected 2016-06-15
CCCGCTTAAAGCGGCGGCTCACCCAACTTGAGAAGCAGCCTCAGCCGGTGGCCGCGCCAAAGGTTGTATCCATCGAGAAGCCGAACGCTAGCCAGCTTAAGGCGCTCCGCCTCATACACTCAATTGCCGCCAACGAACTTGGCTCAACTCAGCCGGTCGCTAGTCAGCTAAGCACCCCCGCTCACACTCCGGCCCCTATAGCAGACAAGAAGCCTGTTGTCGGCGGTGCCCTGCGTATGCTCCAGGTGCTTGCTTCACGTTATCCCATGACGTTTACCAAGTCCCAGTTGGCGCTGCTGGCGAATATGTCACCAAAGAGCGGCACGTACGGCACGTACCTTTCTCTGCTCAGATCACAAGGGCTTATAGAGGTAGGGGCGGAAGTTAGTATCACCGAGGAGGGCATAAACTACCTTGGCGCTGAGAGGCCGCAACCTCAGACGCAAGAAGAAGTACTGGATATGTGGCGCAGCAACTTAACCGGCGGTGCCAGACGAATGTTTGACGTACTCGTTGATGAATACCCCCGCCAGATTGACAAATCGGAGCTAGGTGAGCGCACAGACATGTCGTATAATAGCGGCACTTTCGGCACCTATTTAAGCCTGCTTCGGCGCAATGGCCTGGTGGAAGTTGCGGGAACCCATGTCAGGGCTAACCCTAACCTATTCGTAGCAGGTACAGTTAAGTAGACGGCCACCCCTGTTACACCACGTCGTAAAAAATATATTATCTCGACTAGGTTTTTAGAGCGTCCAGAACGTACACAACGTATCCTTATCATGAGCTTTTTGATACGTCATTGACTGATTATCTCGACTATTTTCAAGAAAGTAGCACACGTACACAACCAACTGTATTCTCGTAAAAGGGCCTAGAGCTACGAAAGCTGCTACCAACAATGAAGTAAGCCCAGATGGTAATGACCTGGTTACTCTAATGGCATGCGTTTAGCAATCGTCACAGATTGCCCCTTGAGGGTGAAATCCTTGAGGCCATTGTGTTGGCTCCAAGGTTAAAGGGTTTCCCTGTGCATCCTCAGACTGCTCCTTTTTCGTATTAAATATAGCTCCACTCAAGTCAGCACCTTTGAGATCGGCACCGCTCAAGTTAGCACCGTCGAGGATGGCACCGCTCAGGTTGATATCTTGGAGGTCGGCATGAGTTGGCGCGACAATAACAACGGGTGCAAGCTGAGCATATTTGCCAAAGTTTAGGGGGCCAACAGCAAAAATTGCTCCAATCAGGTTGGCACCGTTCAGGCTGATAATTGGATGTTGCCCGCTAATGAGCTTTGCTTCCCAAAGAAACCGTACAAGGGTTCCTTTGCGGGGGCCATCCAAATATCGTACTGCTGTATATGTTCGTGCTTGTGCAATCGCTTGTGCATCGCTAGTTGTTCTTAAATGACCCATGAGCAGCAAATCCGACATATCCTTAAGATACCCATCGAGGGTAGCCTGACGCTGCTGATCCAGCGTCCGCGCAGCGCTTGCCGCTAGTTGCGTCGCTTGCATCTGAGCACTTGCCGACTGCTGTTTATTGAACTGGTTCACATTTACAATAAGGACAAATATTGAGATCGGAATAGCCAGTGCCCCGAATATCTTGATAAATAACTCGCTCCAATCCCACGCGGTTTTACGGTCCTTCTGAAGGCGATCAGGTTTCTTGTTGTCTTCTGCTGACAATGACGGCAGCGATTGTTTATCCTCAGGTGCCATCGGTCTCGCTCCTTTCTGGGAATGTTCATTCAGGGCAAGCAGTCCTTACCCAGGGCATCTAGCATCTCCATCCACTATGTAGACGATATGGGGCTCCATTTTTTGGCTACCAATTGCTCGCAGGGATGCCCCCACTAGTGTTCTGTGTAGACATGCCTCCTTTCTCACGGGCATCCTTGAGAACACGAGGGCGTAGTGCGAAGCAAAAGTCAGTGCGGGGAAAACTTAGTCTTTGCCGCTTCGATATGTATATATCTATGACGTATTGCGTGCGGGAAAACACCAAAAAGTCGAGATAAGAATATATGTGCGACAGAACCACACTCAGCCTAGCGCCACCACCCGCCATGCTACAATAGGCTCAAGCATGGGACACCGATTTAAGATCAAACGACGGTGGATTGTAAGCGCAGTGGTGCTAGCATTAATTGCTGCCATTCTTTGCTGGTTTCTGCTAACCACACGCACGAACTCATTTTGCAATAACCCAGCTTACGTTGGCCCAGAAGACCCATGCACCTCTAAGTTGCGCTAGACCACTTAGCCGCGCCACAGATGATACACGACCAGCACCAGTACACAGGCAGTCACGCAAACACTTTATATTGTTCTAGCAGGCCTTCATCTGCCGGGCCTTATACCGCTCGGCAGCACAACGCCAACATATAAACACCTGCTTGCCAGTCATACGCCGCACAAACTGCATTGCCGCGACAAAGCCAGGCACCGGATTATTTCTAGCAACCGCCAGTAAATCACACCCGCAATCAGCACACTTGCTACTATCACGCATGCCCATGCGCCACGTGCGCCGGTAAGCTCTTATGTTCCTTTAGGTCGCGGTTCGTGGCAGTAACCGCTGCCTTGAACGTCTTAACATCCTGCTTGAGCTCGTTAAATTCAGCCCGCGTCGGCAAGTCCGCTACCTTCCGCTGAATATCACCGACGGCTTCAAGCACTGCCCTATTCTGGTCAATAACGTGCTCTACAAGCACACTCAAATGGTTTATATCCGCATCGCTCATACAAAACAGTCTAACACGAACACCTCCGCGCCTCAGCCATAACTACTGTGGCCGATTTATTCCGCGCTCAGCCCTTTTTCTGTCACATACGGTGCCAGCTTAGCCGCCAACTGGCGTTTCGCCCGGCATAGGTAGTTCTCGACCGAACGCTTGGGAATATTGAGCATTACGGCGATGTCGTCCGCGTGCAACTCCGGTTGGTCGAACAAACCGAAGGCGGCGGTAATAACCTCCCGGCGGCGGTCGCTTAAGCTGCGGACGGCATCGTGGACAATCTGGTGGTCGGTCACGTCTTCAGGCAGTGTCGCTGTCTCGGCCACATCCTGCTCAATGCCGACCGTCACCGGATGGTTGCTACTGACTGGCCGGTTGCGCGACCGCATCACGAGCTGGTCGTGGTAGATACAGTAAAACTTCATTTCCAGCGCCGCCACACTCATGAGGTACTTGACAGGGCTGCTGGAAGTCAGGGCGTTGTCTAACGCCTCGCACAGCTTGACGTTCGCGTGCCCGACCAGGTCCATGACATCGGAGTGCGCCGGTTCGCGCTCCTGGAAGATACTAGCGGCCTTGGTCATAGTCCAGTTCAGGCAATTTAGGAGAAGGCGTTGCCTGGCGACTTCATCGCCGTTACGCGCTGCCTCGATGTAGCCGACCTGCTCATCGTTCGTCAGAAACGGTATACGCTTCACCTCGGCGCTGTAGAGGGCAGCACCGGTCAGATCATCCAGCCGGTCGAGTTCGTCGACCGTAAGCATTGATTCGTGAGGCATGGAGGCGGATTATACCAAGCCTCACGGCTGCTATAGAATGGCTTTTTTTATTGCTCGTCCTGCACTGTCCGGCTTCCCCGAATAAACTTCTCCAAATCCTCCCGCTTAACTAAAATAGTCCTTGCCGGTTTGTAAGCGGGCAGCCGCTTCGACCGTATCCATGACCGGATCGTATCCCTCGGTACTTTCTTTTCCAAATAGGTATAAATATCTTCTATGGTCATCCATGTGCCGCCATTCGCTGCCATAGCGCACCCCTACAGGTTTTAGGAGCATTATAAGCGGTACTGTCAAATTACCTCTGTTATACCCTTGAAAATATCGCGTAGATATGTTAATTTATGACTAACGTCTAAATCTCGTTAATCGCATTCTCACGAAAGGAGGCTCCCATGCCTACTCCTCTGAAAGTGACCCGTTCCCTATTCATCATCCCCTTAGTCGAAATCACCGACTCGGACTTCGCCGCCGCCTACTCCCAAGGCGTCTGGTGGGCGCTGTACGGCGACGAACAAGGCAACGGACGATATGACGACCACTATTTGATGGATGGCGTCGAAATGCTGGCTTCTCGGAAGTTCCCGACGAACCACGTCGGCTTCTATTTGGGCATGATCCACGGCGGTTGGTTAGTCAGCCAGCAAGCCATTGTTACTGCTGACCTTGTACATACGTCCTAAAAACAAAAACGGAAAGGGATACCCGATTGGCTACCATCGTAGACGGCTATTGCCGCGTCTCCACCGACCCGCAGGAAGATAATACGAGTTTGGACGAACAAGAGCGCTCTATCCGCGACTACTGCGCTCAGAACGGCTTTATCGTGGGCATGATGCACCGCGAAACCTATTCCGGCTATGTCTACCGCGAGCGGGAAAAACTGAGCCTCATGCGCGAGCGCTACCTGTCCGGCAAGACGCACGGCGTCGTGGTTCGCACTTTTGACCGCTTATCGCGTAAAGAAGTCCATTTTGGCATCCTGCTGGAGGAAATGGAGCATAACAATATACCGCTCTATTGCGTTAAAGAGGTGCTGGAAGACTCGCTCATCGGCCGCATTACCCGTCTGTTTTTAGGCTTCTTAGCCGAATGGGAATGGGAAAAGATACGCGAGCGGACGACAACCGGCCGCATCAACCGGGCGAAAGAGGGCAAGATCGTCGCCGGGCGCAAGCTGCCCTACGGCTGGAAGTGGCAGCTCAGCGATAAAGGCGAGAAAGAAACCGTCATCCACGATGAGGAACCGGTTACCCATATCCGCTGGATGGCCGAGCAGTATGCCGCAGGCACCGGTACGAATGAGTTAGCCCGGCAATTGACCGACCGTGGCGTGCCCACCCCCGAAGGCGAACCCGGCAGCAGATGGCACCCGATCACGATTCGCCGCATCCTCAGCAATGAACGGTTAATCGGCAAAGGACAGAACTTTGCCTACCAGATGCACCACGCCAAAAACCCGTTTGAACCCATCGACTTGCCGGACGGCACCTATCCGCCGATCATCTCCCGGGAACTCTACCTGCGTGTCCAAGACCGCTTAGCCCGTAACAAGGATGAGGCGCCGCGTAAGAACGAGCGGCCCCAGGAGTTTCTGCTGCGGGCCGGGTATGTCCGCTGCGCGTTATGCAATCGCAAGATGAGCGCCCACATTGACCGCCGTAAGCGGAAAAACCATGCTCCCGACGAAGATGTTGACCGCTTCGTATACCGCTGCAACAGCCATGACCGGGTAGGCACGTTCTGCTGTACCGGCCAGGATATACAATCGAAAGAGATTGACGCCTGGGCGTGGCAGGAGCTGGTAAAACTGGCCGACCATACCGAGCTTATCCGCACGGCCATTCAGCTTGCCACCAGTACGAATTCGTTGGAAGCCGATGCCAAGGCAATTGATGCCAGCCTCCAGTTGTGGGAAACGAAAGCCCAGAACTATCTCGATGACCTGGACGATCCCACGCTCCGGGGTGACAGCCGCGCCAGTATCCGGCAATCATTGAACGGCGCTAACCAGCATATTGAACAGTTAAAGCTGGAACGCGCGCAAGTCTTGTTAGGCATGATCGACCATGAACGGGAGCACCAAGCCTACCAGGATATTATCGCCTGGTGCGAAACGGTCAAAGAGGCCCGCGGCGAGCTGACTTACCAGCGCAAACGGGACTTCCTGCACGTGCTGGGTATCGTCGTCACGGTGAAACGCGGCGACAACGGTCTGCCTGATTGTGCAATGGCCATTGAGCTGCCGGAGATCAGGGAACTTGTTACGCATGACGGTATTACTGAAGAACGTTTTTCAGAAACGATGCTCCATGGTTGATGGACTGCGCCAGGTAGACATCAATGAGCCGGTGCTGTGGGTCACGACGGGTATCGAAGAACGCGATGCTCACGACACCATCCGGCGCGACGGCTATCTGTGGCTGGAACTGGTTGGCACCATTTTGCAAAAGATCGTCATTGACACGCAAGGTTTCTGACCAGGTCTGTCCATCATCCGTTGAGGTCGAGAAGAGGATATCGGCATCCTTCTCGCCTTTGTTAGACCAGGCGATGTAGAGTTGTCCAGTTTTGGGATCGCAGGCAACGGCTGGCAATGAGATAGCGCGAAACTTGTCCGGGGGAAGCGTTCCCATAATATCGTCGATGAACGCGATAAACACCGGCTTGCTCCAGCTATTGCCCCCATCGCGTGAGAGAACCGCTAACAGGCGCGTAGGAATGGACCCGCTCGTGACATCTATATAGGGTGTGACCACAACAATGGTCCCGTCAGGCTGGACAACGGGAATAGCTCCCTGAATTCCATCGCAGCCGGTCCAACCTGCTGGATGGTTAGGTGCAGGATTCGTGCAGAAGAGCGCGCTCCCCTCGATCAAGCGGACCGGAGAGAACGTCTTGCCACCGTCGGTCGAGCGCGAGAAGGCCAGTTCCTCGCTGCAGAAGTTGCCGTACCCACAAGAACCACGATGGTCATATGACCAGACAGCGTAGACATTACCAGAGTGTGCCCCTCGTGTCTGATCAACAGCAATCCAGGGCTTGTCGCTGAACACTTGTTGCGGCTTCGCGCGAAAGACACTGACCGGGGAGGCAAAGGTCTTGCCGTTGTCGGTAGATTTCAGTACAGAGATGCCACTTTCCTGCCCATTGATGTTCAAGACCCCTGCATAGACCTCGTGATGAGGGCCAAAAGCGAAGCTTGGATCAGAGGTGCGTGTACCAACACTAAAGCCAGGGAGCACGCCTTTGTCAGTCCACGTACAGCCACCGTCGAATGAATTTGCATAGCCAACCTGGAAGCGGTAATGGGCAATAGTGGGGAAAAACTTGGCGCCAGCTACCAGATGTAGTGGATTGTTTGGATCCTCGGCGATCATAGTCTCGCTATGAGCCTGGTAATTATCATGAGTGATGCGAACGTTGGTATACGGCGGCTTGAAATGCTGGCCGAGGGCGACACATCCGCCTCCTCCTGGGAGCGTGTACGTCGGCTTCGGAGCGGTATATGTGTTGGCGGCAATGGAGTTACATGAGCAAAGTATAATAAGCAGCAGGACGTATATGGACATATTACTGAGAAATTGTTTGGATGAATGGAAAGGCTTCAAGATCCTGCCTCCTCTCCGGCCCTAACTGGCACTGAGGCGCCGGGTTGCCAAACGAGGTTTCCATCTTTGTAATACGTGAATACTTACCTGCATCTCACATATCCACTTCGCATTTCATCTTGATGAGTTTGAGCTTGCCCGATTTAGTGGATAATCCACAAAAGCGAGTCAGGGTTGCCTTCGCGACGTTCTAAATATTGGACGGTGTATACTACAGAGTACACAGAAGAAGGACCTGACAAGCAACTCGCATCATGTTGTTGAAAAGGCCGTCGCTCACAGAGCAAGGAGCAAAGGAGCTAGTAGTATGGCAGATACCTCACAGAATCCTTTTGATGTATGGGCAAAGTTGTTTGAGCGTACCGTGCGGGGAAATGCAGCGATACAACCAGGCGCTGAGCAGGCAGCGGAGGGTGAGGAAGATCCCTGGACTACCCTTATCGATCAGCTCTGGCATGCCAATCCCTACAGCCGATTAGTGCCTCTCGACCCCGCCGAAATCACCCGCGCCTTCCAGCAGCTCTGGCTCGATGCCGTGCGCAACCCCGGCCGCTCCTGGGCGGCCTATAGCGACTTCGTCCAGCAGTACACGCAGGTGATGGCCTCAACTGTTCTCACATTCTGGGGGCAAGGTCAGGAGAACGAGCCAGTAATCACACCGGAGAAGGGCGATAAACGCTTCAGCGCCCCTGATTGGCAGCAGAACCCGGTCTTCGACGCCCTCAAACAAAGCTATCTGCTGGCTGCCACGACGCTGCTCAAGTCGGCCTCCGAGGTGCAGGGGCTGGATGAGCACCAACAGAGCAAGCTGGTCTTCTACCTGCGCCAGTTCCTGGATGCCATCAGTCCCACCAATTTCACGTTCACCAATCCGCAGGTGATTCACGAGACGGTGCAGAGCGGGGGGCAAAACCTGGTGAGAGGCATGGAGCATCTGCTGCGCGACATCAAGGCAGGACAGATCAAGATGACCGATACCGAAGCTTTTACCCCCGGACGTAACCTGGCGCTGACGCCTGGACAGGTGATTTACCGCAACAAACTGATCGAACTGATCCAGTATACACCGACCACCGGGAAAGTGTACGCAATTCCTTTGCTCTTTGTTCCGCCCTGGATCAACAAGTACTACATCCTGGACATGCAGCCGAAGAACAGCCTCGTCAAGTTCCTGGTGGACGCCGGCTTCACCGTCTTCGTGATAAGCTGGAAAAACCCTGATCCTTCGATGGAAGACACCGGCTTCGAGGACTACCTGACGTCGGGGCCGCTGGCCGCGCTCGATGCGATCAAGGAGATCACCGACTCGCCCAGGGTCAATCCCGTCGGCTACTGCATTGGGGGGACGCTGCTCTCCATGGCTCTGCCCTACCTGGCAGCGAAAAAGGACGAGACGGTCAACTGCGCCACCTTCTTCGTCTCTCTACAAGACTTCAGTGAGGTGGGCGATACCTCGGTGTTCATCGACGAACCACAAGTGCGCTATATCGAGGGGCAGATGATGCAGCGCGGCTACCTGGATAGTCGCTCGATGGCAACGATGTTCAACATGCTGCGCGCCAACGACCTTATCTGGAGCAACGTCGTCAACAACTACCTGCTGGGCAAAGAACCGCCTGCCTTCGATCTGCTGTACTGGAACGCTGACGGCACGCGCATGGCGCATGCAGCCCACTCGTTCTACCTGCGCAATACCTACCTGGAGAACAATTTGATCAAGCCCGGCACGATTGTGCTCAAAGGTGTTCCTATCGACCTCGGTAAAATTCGCCAGGATCTCTACGTGGTTGGCACGCAGCAAGATCATATTGTCCCCTGGAAAACAGCCTGGCGCATCACACAGCTGGCCAGTGGCAAGGTGCGCTTCGTTCTGGGGGGCAGTGGGCATATCGCGGGCGTCATTAACCCTCCTGGGAAGGGAAGGGGCTACTGGACCAATGAGACACAAGTGAAGAGTGCAGAGCAGTGGTTTGAGAGCGCTGAGAGTCACAAAGACAGTTGGTGGGCCGATTGGCTGGAGTGGCTGAAACCGCGTTCCGGTGAGCAAACAGCGCCCCCGGCGACGGGCAACGCGACGTACCCGCCCATCACTCCGGCTCCGGGTACCTATGTACTGGAAAAGTAGGTGTAAGCAGCTTCGAAAGGAGTGCAAGACATGAGCGAGTAGACCATATGTGGCATGCTCTCCCTTTGGAGGCTGCTTACGTCAAAGATGCGTGACTGTGACACAAACTCACTAGAGGAGGTTCTCATGAGTAAACGACTGGACGGTCAAACTGCTATTGTCACCGGAGCAGGCCGAGGGATAGGCCGGGCCATTGCCAGAGAATTAGCGGCCGTTGGTGCGAATGTCGTTGTGAACTACGTGACCAGCGCTGATGCAGCAAAGGAGTTAGGCAAGGAAATCGAGGCGCTTGGGCCAAAGGCGCTGGTTGTGCAAGCTGATGTGACCGATTACGATCAGGTGAGCGACATGGTCAGGCAGACCATCGAGAACTTCGGGCAAATCGACATTCTTGTTAACAACGCCGGCATCACCCGTGACAAGACGCTCAAAAACATGACGAAGCAACACTGGGATGAGGTGGTCCATGTCAACCTCGGCAGCCTGTTCAACTGCACCAGGCTAGTCCTCCCCTTCATGTTGGAGCGCAGGAAGGGCAAGATCATCAATATCAGTTCATTTGTGGCGCAGGGGGGCAATATTGGACAGTCGAACTACGCTGCAACCAAAGCCGGAATCATCGGCTTTACGAAATCGGTCGCGCTGGAAGTGTCGCGTCATGGCATTACCGTAAATGCCGTCTGTCCAGGCTTTACCGAAACGGATATGCTGATGGAAGTGCCCGAGCATATTCGCCAGCGTATCCTGGAGAGAATTCCTATGGGTCGTTTCGGGAAGCCCGAAGAGATCGCGAGTTGTGTGCGCTATATCGCCACCGAGGGTGACTATATGACTGCGCAAACCATCAGCATCAATGGCGGTGTGTACATCTAATCAAATCCAGCGGGAGCAACTGATCGCGAGCTATCCCTCAGCGAAGCCAAAAAACCCGACGAGCGACCTCCCTTACTGGACGCGACCCTGTTGTCCGGCTCATGGTGGCACGCCTCAGAACGCATTTTTTGGGACCCGAGTCGGCTCGGGTCCTATTGAATATCTCTACCGACATCTACTCATAAAGCAGTGGTGCAGGGGACGCAGTCCCTTGCCGGAGCGCGAGGTGTCCTCGCACACTCCCTTCCCTCTCAGCGGGCCGCAGGCCCGCCAGAAGCATGATGAGTGTCTCTCAGTCTCTACCCTTGACAAAAAACTGCATATAAGTGTAAGATGCATATAGATTGCTGGAATGATTTATTAGTTTACAGTTGCTTAAAGAGACACCAGCGACTCTCTTGTTAGGAAAACGATGTGGCAACAGTTCATCTATACCGACTCTGTCGGCGATAACCCGTATTTTGTCTACACCCCGGAAACCTACCGAGTTGAAGCGCCCGTACCCCTCTTCGTCATGTTGCACGGGTGTACGCAAACGGCGCTCGACTTCGCCACTGGGACATCCATGAATCAACTGGCAGAGAAGCAGGGTTTCATTGTCATGTATCCCCAGCAGACGATCAAGTACAATCAGGGCCTCTGCTGGAACTGGTTCCTTCCTTCAAACCAGCAGCGTGGGAGCGGAGAGCCCGCGAGTATTGTCGGCATGATTCAGAGCCTGCAGCTGAACACCGCCAACTGGACCATCGACCCCAATCGTATCTATGTCACGGGTATCTCTGCAGGAGCAGCTATGTCGGTTATTCTCGGTGCAACCTACCCCGATGTATTTGCAGCAATAGGCGTGCATTCAGGTCTTGAGTATCAAGCGGCGACCAATCTAGTTCAAGCCGCGAAAGTCATGCACAGAGGTGGACCAGACCCGCTGCGACAAGGGAGTGTTGCATACACAGCGATGAGCAACCATTCCCGCGTTGTTCCAACAATTGTCTTTCATGGTACGGCTGATACAATTGTGGCTCCACTAAACGGCGACCAGGTGGTGCAACAATGGATACAGACAGATTATCTCGCTTCCGACAAGACCTACGCGGTTGACTATCATCATCCGTCCAGCATTGCTACAGGACAGGTTCCAGGAGGATATAGCTATCTCACGGCAGTGTGGAATGCTCCTTCTGGGGAGGCAGTACAGGCCTATTGGAAAATCGATGGAATGGGTCATGCCTGGTCAGGAGGCAATCCTGCCGGTTCCTACACCGACCCGCGAGGCCCAGATGCGACGGTGGCCATGTACGACTTTTTCATGGGCCATCCCAGGGAAGAAAATGCGCAGCAACAGCTCACTCCTCTCACAAGGTTACGCCACATGCTTACTAGCATTTTCCACATGAAAGCAGAGGAGTGAGCGACAAGTAGCAATCCGCTTAACGTATACATCTGGCCAATACCCGTTGCATAGAGATCGGGAGGAGGGAAAAGATTTCACCCGGTGCAATGCATAGTCACAAATTACCCTATAGTGAGTCAAGCATTGCCCGTATAAAACCTACAGCGATAGCGAGCCAATCAAAGGAGCGCGTCCATGTCACCCATTGCTCCTGCGTCGGCCAGCCGGGCCTGTAGCGCGGAATCATTTCCCTGGGCATCATTATAACCCACTTCGTTCCCTGCCCCAACCCGCCTGGAGTAATACGTACCGCAATATTGAAAACAATCTCATCTGGCAAGTGGATTTTCCAATCAGGCATACTCTTCAGCAATGGATCACGTCTCCAGGCGCTGAACAGCGCAGGGTCCTCGGGTGCCCCACTTTCCGAGCGCCGCAGTGTAATGACCTGGCCTACCACCGCCGAGCGCTCCCACTCAGGAAAGCGCAACCATACAGCATAGCGATACTCATCAAGTCCCGCCGCCGTGATGAACGCACGGTATCCCTCGCGCTCGATACGTCGTTCAGTATCACTTTGCCAGATTCTGACCATGGCATCGAGACGCTTCTTCTTTTCCTCTTCGTCCAGCTTAGCAAGAGGACCGGTGTCAGGCGTGTAATGCATCAAATCTCCCTCAGGGCTATTACTGGCCTCACTATATCGCCTCTCACAACCTGACGTCAATATACGGTTCCCTGCGGTTTTGTTGTGTCCTATCTCGGCGGAGTAGGAGGAAATTCATGGCTCAATTTGGCACTTGACACATCACATGCACCCCATGTATACTCTTCACAATACAAGCGAATATTCGAAAGCACCGAACAGGAAGAGTATACAACTCCACCTGGTTCCAGAGAGCCGGGAAAGATGGGAACCGGCGCCAGCGCAGTTGTTGAATGGACCTGGGAGCTAGAGACGAACCCCCGTCATCCCCGTGGATGCGGGAAAGTAGTATCTCTTCGGAATGTCCCCCGTTATCGAGGACAGGATATTCAAGCACATTCCCGCCGGGAATAGCCAGTATCCGGAAAAGAGGGATTACCCCAGATACCTGAGCGGCATCAACAGCGCCCGAGGGATCGAACGGGTAATCTGAACCAGGGTGGCACCACGAAAGCATCACGCCTCTCGTCCCTTCACCGGGAAGAGTGGCGTTTTTTATTGTTCTCTAAACCTGTCGATGGAGGAATAACCTTGCCAGTCCAGATGAATCAGGACATCAAAGCAGCACCATACAATGTCAGTGCTAACACTCCGGTCAAAAAACGTGTCTTCTCCGGCATACAGCCGACCGGCAACCTGCACTTAGGCAACTACCTGGGCGCCCTGCGCAACTGGGCGCAAACACAGGCGGAGTACGATAACATCTTTTGTATCGTCGACCTGCACGCGCTTACTATGCCCATCACTCCACAGGAGTTGCGCCAGGCCACGCGCAGCTTAGCGGCCTTGTACCTCGCCTGCGGCTTGGATACCCGGTATTGCAATCTGTTTATCCAATCACATGTACACCAGCACGCCGAGATGAGTTGGATTCTGGAGTGCTTTACCCCTATGGGGTGGTTAAACCGCATGACCCAGTTCAAAACGAAGGCCGGTGAAAACCCGGATATCGTCAGTACAGGGCTCTACTGCTATCCCGTCTTGATGGCCTGTGACATCCTGTTGTACCACACCAACTATGTGCCGGTCGGTGATGATCAGCGACAGCACATAGAGTTTACACGTGACATTGCGCAGCGTTTCAACAGCCTGTACGGGCAGGAGGTGTTCACCATTCCGGAGGGACAAATCCGTACAGTGGGCGCGCGCATCATGGCGCTTGACGATCCAACAAAGAAGATGAGCAAGAGCGATCCGAACCCCGGCTCGCGCATCAATCTGCTGGATGATCCCAAAACGATCAAACAGAAGATTGCGCGCGCAACCACAGACTCGCAGCGGCTAGTCGCGTTCGACCCCGAACGCCCTGGCATCACCAACTTGCTCACCATCTACCAGGCACTCACGGGCCAGTCAGAGCAGGAGATCGAGGCCGAGTTCGCGGGCAAAGGTTATGGCGACTTCAAAGCTGCCCTCACCAATCAGCTGGTGACAACGCTGGCACCCATCCAGCAGCGCCACAAGGAGCTAATGAGCGATTTGCCAACGCTGGATGCCGTACTCAAACAGGGAGCCGACAACGTGCGCCCAATTGCAGCAGCGACGCTGCAACATGTGAAAGATGTTATCGGCCTGGGTTAAATCATTGTAAATGTAGTAGGTCCCCGATTTATCGAGGGACCGACCCTTGCGGTCGCCCTAGAGGCTGGGGAACTTGCTCGCGGTCTCCCGGTCGCCCTGGGACTTCTGGGGGCTTGCTTGCAGTTTGCGGGCGCTCTCGGCAATCACTGTTAACCAACGCAACCATACTCAAACAAAAAGGTGGGCACGTCATGTACTATCCATCCCTTGAAGAGGTCAGGCAACTACACAAGGCAGAGGTAGAAACTCTCTCCGAGCCAGGCAAGAGGCCGCTCCTGCCCCTCTATCGCGACATCCTCGCTGACATGGAGACACCCGTTTCAGCTTATTGCAAGACTGCACGCGGGCCTTACAGTTTCCTGCTGGAGAGTGTTGCAGGCGGAGAGCGCATCGCGCGCTACTCTTTCATAGGCATTGACCCCTATATGGTCATGATACATGATGGCGAAAAGGCCAGAGTGTACAGGATGCAGGACCAGGATGGGTACAATACCAGTGCTTGCGAGGAGAGAGCCTGCTGCGATCCCCTGGAGGTAATCGAAGCAGAATTGGGCCAGTATCGCTTAGTCGAGCCCACAGGAATCTCTCATGGCGAACTGCCGCGCTTCCATGGTGGGGCCGTCGGCTACCTGGCTTACGAGTCCGTAGCTCGCTTCGAACGCCTGCCGGTACCCGAGAAAAATGTCGTCGGCCTACCGCTCTCGATCTTCAGCTTTACAAAGACTGTACTTGTTTTTGACCATCTCAAACATCGCGTCAGGATTGTTACCCACTTGCATCTTGACGCGCCAGACCTTGAAGCAGAGTACCAGCGCGCGTGCGCCATCATTGACAATGTCCAGCAGTGCCTCCGCCAGCCTATGCGCTTACCAGAAGAGCCAGCTCCGATCGACGACCCGGCCGCACTACAAATCGTCTCCAACCGCACCCGCGCTGAATTCGAGGGCCTGGTGTGCCGCGCCATCGAGTATATCCAGGCAGGGGACATCTTCCAGGTCGTCGTATCGCAGCGCTTGAGCCGCCATGTCAACGCTGCACCTTTCACTGTCTACCGGGCACTGCGGGCCATCAATCCTTCGCCGTACATGTTCTTCCTTGATCTACAGGACTTCCACATTATCGGGGCATCACCAGAGTTACTCGTGCGCGTCGAGGATGGCGAAGTGACCATCCACCCTATCGCCGGGACCCGCGCTCGAGGAGCTGACACGCAGCGTGACCTGCAGCTCGAACAGGAATTGAAAAATGATACCAAAGAGCGCGCCGAGCACATTATGCTCGTTGACCTGGCACGCAATGACGTGGGACGTGTAAGTATCCCCGGCACCGTCCAGGTAAACCAGCTTCTGGAAGTCGAGCGCTATTCGCATGTAATGCACCTGGTCTCAAATGTCACCGGGCAACTCCGCGCCGGTGTAAGTTCTTACGACGCGCTGCGCTCCGGTTTCCCAGCAGGCACGGTATCGGGGGCGCCCAAGATTCGTGCCATGGAAATCATCAGCGAACTGGAGGGTGAGCAGCGCGGCGTCTACGCGGGAGCCGTCGGTTACTTCAGCCATTCAGGCAACCTGGATACCGCCATCGCTTTGCGCACGATGGTGATGATGAATGGACATGCCTACGTCCAGGCTGGAGGCGGCATTGTCGCTGACTCGGACCCGGGCGAGGAATACCAGGAAAGTATGAACAAGGCCCGGGCACTACTGCGTGCCCTCGACGAGGCAGAGGTGATCGCCCAGGAGAGAAAAGATGGTGTTTATGCTTTTACTCATCGATAACTACGACAGCTTTACGTACAACCTGTACCAGTACCTCTCGGAACTGGGCGCGGATATACAGGTGCGGCGCAACGACCAGGTAACGCTCGACGAGATTGAGGCACTGGAGCCCGACCACATCGTCGTCTCACCGGGGCCATGCACTCCCAACGAGGCGGGTGTATCCTGCAAGGTTATCAAAACCTTCGGGCCACGCATCCCTACGCTGGGAGTCTGCCTGGGACACCAGGCCATCGGGCAGGTCTATGGCGGGCAAGTCATCCGTGCTCCCAAGCCAATGCATGGTAAAACGTCTCTGATGCATCACCAGGGTCAGGGAGTCTTCAGGAATCTCCCCGCCCCCTTTGAAGCCAACCGTTACCATAGCCTCATCGTCGAGCGCCAGTCACTCCCGGCTGGGCTGGAGATTACCGCCGAGACGGCGGATGGACTCATCATGGGTCTGCGACACCGCACCTACCCGGTCGAAGGGGTGCAGTTCCATCCCGAATCGATTATGACCCCTGTTGGTAAAGACCTGTTACGCAACTTCCTGGCAATGTAAGAGGTATCTCCCAGAGATACCTGGAGGAGTAACGACATGATCCGTGAAGCAATTTCTCATATCGCAGCGGGAGCTGCGCTTAGCGAAGATGAGGCAGCGGCGGTGATGGAGGAAATTATGACGGGTTCCGCTACCCCGGCGCAAATGGGCGCTTTTCTTACAGCGCTGCGCTTGCGTCCAGGAGGTGAAACTGTCGAAGAGATCGCAGGTATGGCGCGCATAATGCGCGAGAAGGCAGTGCAGGTGCACCTGGACGCGAAAGTTTTAACGCATGCCCTGGACACATGTGGCACGGGCGGAGATGGCGCGGGTACATTTAATGTCTCTACGGCCGCTGGCATTGTGGCAGCCGCTGCAGGCGCACACGTGGCAAAGCACGGCAACCGTTCGGCCACCAGCCGCTGTGGCAGCGCCGATGTACTGGAAGCCCTGGGCGCACGCATCGATCTCGGCCCCGAGCAGGTAGCAAACTGCGTACAACAAGTCGGCTTCGGTTTCATGTTCGCCCCTGCCTATCACCCGGCTATGAAACACGTTGGCCCGGCCCGTCGCGAAATCGGCATCCGCACAGTGTTCAACATCCTCGGCCCACTGACAAATCCTGCTCATACGCCCTACCAGGTGCTCGGGGTGGCCGATGGCTCGCTGCTGCGCAAGATGGGCGAAGTACTACTCCACCTTGGCTGCCAGCATGCCCTCATCATCCACGGGGAAGACGGCATCGACGAGTGTTCATTGAGCGCGCCGACGCGGGTCTGCGAGGTACGCCACGGCGAGGAACTGCGCGAATATACCATTACACCGGAGCAAGTCGGTCTCTCCAGGGCCAGCGACCGCCAGGCATTGCAGGGCGGTGACCCTGCTTATAACGCAAATCTGCTGCGTGACCTGCTTGATGGCAATGCCAATGGTCCGGCAGCCGATATGCTGTGCCTGAACGCAGGAGCAGCGCTCCTGGCTAGCGAACAGGTGGAATCGCTGGCAGATGGAGTCAGGCTGGCTCGCACCACTCTGCGCGAAGGCAAAGCCAGGCAGAGACTTGCAGACGTCATTGCCTGTTCTCAGGCGCAGTCAAGGTGAACTATGTTTCTCGATCACATCGTTACTCAGACCGTCATCGATCTGGAGCAGCGCAAGCATGAGCTGCCGCTGGAAAAGCTTCAGCGCCTCGCCGCTGCACAGCCTGGGCCGCGTAGCCTGTTGACTGCCCTGCAACACAAACGGCAGGTTCGCTTAATCGCCGAAGTGAAGCGCGCTTCGCCCTCTAAGGGCTTGCTCGCTCCCCATCTCGACCCGGTAGCACTGGCACGCACCTACGAGATGTATGGAGCAGCCGCCATTTCAGTATTGACCGAGCCACACTTCTTTCTCGGCTCGCCCGACCACCTCATGGCAATTAAGCAAGCTGTAAGCGTCCCGGTGCTGCGCAAAGACTTCATTATGGATGAGTACCAGGTATACGAAGCACGCGCGTGGGGGGCTGATGCAATCCTGCTCATCTGCGCCATTCTCGACGATATCCAGCTGCGTCATATCCAGCTGCGTCAATTGTTAAATAGAGCGCATGCACTGGGTATGTACTGCCTGGTTGAAGTACACAGCTGCGAGGAAGCTCAGCGAGCGGTTGCGGCAGGAGCAGCCATCTTAGGCGTCAATAGCCGCGATCTCGTGACATTCCAGATGCACCCTTACCTCATCCGCGAATTACGTCCACTCATCCCGCCTGACCGCATGGTGGTGGCCGAGAGCGGTATACACCATGCCGCGGATGCGCGTCGCCTGGCGCGCTTTGACATCCAGGCCATGCTCGTGGGCGAGTCGCTGGTCGTTTCGCAAAATATCCCGTCCCATATGCGCTCGCTCCTGCGGGGAGCCAACGAAGACATACAGGTGAAGATATGCG
>WNGH01008203.1_pt1 | contig 18030 bp, 16 predicted proteins | sample 5400631 | NCBI WGS metagenome assembly WNGH01 (sample SAMN13153373, study PRJNA577476) | soil metagenome | isolation source: 115 cm soil or saprolite under Garry oak tree replicate 1 | place: USA:California | collected 2016-06-15
CTTCGGCGGCGGCGTGCGCCCGAGCACCCGCTCGATGGCCAGGCCGAGCGCGAGCAGACGCTCGTCGCTGTCGGGCAGGCCGTCGAGCGAGACGCCCACCGGCAGCCCCGTGGTCGGGCCGAGACCGGCGGGGATCGTGAGGCCGGGCATGCCCGCGTTGCTGCCGGGGTCGGTGTTGCGGATGAACCGCACGAACGTCTCGAAGCTCGATGCCTCCGGACCCTGGGGCACGGCGACGCTCGGCGTCGTGGCGAGCACCAGCGCCCGGAGCGCGGCCGCGGCGCGAACGAGCATGGCGATGCCCTACGGTCCTTCGTCGCGCGGCGTCGGCACCCTGCGCGCGGGGAATTCGCGGTAGGCATGGCGCGCCATGACGTCCTCGCGGAGGTCGATGCCGAGCCCCGGCGCCGTCGGCAGCGTCACGTAGCCCTGCTCGACCCGCAGCGGATTCACGGCGATCTCGGCGCCCCGCGCCTCGAAGTTCACGAAGTACTCGGTGATCAGGAAGTTCGGGATGGCCGCCGACACCTGCAGCGTGGCGGCGAGGCCCACGGTGGTGGAGTTGTAGTTGTGGGGCGAGACGACGACGTGGTACGCCTCGGCCATGGCCGCGATCTCGCGGAGCTCCTCGATGCCGCCGACGTTGCACACGTCGGGGTTGATGATGTCGGCTGCGCGCCGCTCGAAGACCTCGCGGAACTCGAAGCGCGTGTAGAGCTCCTCGCCGGTCACGATGGGGATGCGGATCTCGCGGCGGCACTCGGCCAGCGCGCCGAGGTCGCGCGCCGAGACGGGCTCCTCGTACCAGAACGGATCGAACGGCTCGAGCATCCGCGCCACGCGCACCGCGTGCATCGGCGCCAGCCGTCGGTGCACCTCGATCAGGAGGTCGACACCGGCGCCGACGGCGTCGCGCACGGCACGCACCGTCTCCACCACCTGCCGCTCGGCGTCGCGCGTGATGTGCGTGCGCCAGGGGCCGGGGAACGGATCGAACTTCAGCGCGCTGAAGCCGCGCGCCACCGTGGCCTTGGCCTTCGTCGCGTAGTCGGCCGGCGTCTTCGCGCCGGAGTACCAGCCGTTGGCATAGACGCGGATCCGCTCGCGGCACGGCCCGCCGAGCAGGCTCACCACGGGCACGCCGACCCGTTTGCCTGCGAGGTCCCAGAGAGCCTGCTCGATGCCGCTCACGGCGCCGAAGAAGTCCAGCGAGCCGCGCTTGGCGGCGAAGTCGTGATACGCCCAGTGCGTGAAGTGGCGGATGTGGCTGGCGTCGCGGCCGACCAGATATCGAGCGAGCTGCGGCACGAAGGCGGCGATCGAGTGATCGCGGTCGGCTTGCGTGTAGCACTCGCCCCAGCCGTGCAGACCGTCGGACGTCTCGACCTTCACGAAGAGCCAGTTCTTGCCGTAGCCGGGGTCGACGATGAACGGGGTGACGGCCGCGATCTTCACGCGCGACAGTCTACTCGCCGCGGAGCCGCGGATCGAGCAGGTCGCGGAGGGCGTCGCCCACCAGGTTGAAGGCCAGCACGGCCAGCATGATGGCGAGCCCGGAGAACGTGGTGATCCACGGGCAGCACTTGATGTACTGGCGGCCCTCGCTCAGGATGTTGCCCCAGCTCGGCGTGGGCGGCGGGATGCCGAGCCCGAGGAAGGACAGGCCGGCCTCGGTGCGGATGGCGGTCGCGATATAGAGCGTGGCCACCACGACGAGGGCGTAGAGCGCGTTCGGGAACACGTGGCGCGCCATGATCCGGAGCTGTCCGCCGCCGAGGGCGCGCGCGGCGAGGATGTAGTCCTGCTCCCTGATGGTCAGGGCGAGGCTCCGCGCCAGCCGCACGAAGTTCGGCGTCAGCGCGACGCCGATGGCCAGGATCTCGTTCGCCAGCGAGCCGCCGAGCGCCGTCACGATGATCAGCGCGAGCAGCAGGGTGGGAAACGCCATCAGCATATCGGCGCACCGCATGACCGCGGTCTCGACGCGGCCCCCCTGCATGCCGGCGACGATGCCGAGCGGCACCCCGAGCGCGAAGGCGAAGATCACCGAGGCGAGGCCGACCTGCAGCGAGATCCGCGCGCCCCAGATGATGCGGCTGAAGACGTCGCGGCCGAACTCGTCGGTGCCGAGGACGTGGCGGTCCTGCGCCCCCGGTCCCTTGAGGACGGCATCGGCGTACTGGGCCGACGGGCTCAGGGGCGCGAGGAGCGGGGCCGCCGCCGCCACGACGACCATGGTCAGCGCCATGAGGACGCCGATGACGATCGGCCCGTAGCGACGCAGCTGCCGGCCCAGCGACCGATCCCGCAGATCGTCCCGCGCGCCGACCGCGGTCAGCTCGGGGAGGGCGTCGCGGGTGATGGCCACCGCGGAATTCCTACCGGTACGTGATCCGCGGGTCGACAACCGCGTAGAGCATGTCGACCACGAGGTTCACGGTGATGATGATCACGGTGAAGACGGTGATGGCGCCCTGGGCCAGCGGGTAGTCGCGCGCGCCGATCGCATCGACGAGCATCTTGCCCAACCCGGGCCGTGTGAAGACCGTCTCCGTCAGCACCGTGCCCGTGAGCGCGATGGCGACGAAGAGGCCGATGATCGTGAGCAGCGGGACCATCATGTTCCGGAGCGCGTGCTTGTAGACGACGGCGCGCTCGTGGTGACCCTTGGCGCGCGCGGTGCGGATGTAATCCTGGCTGATGACCTCCAGCATCGCCGAGCGCGAGAGCCGACTGACCGTCGCCGCGAGCGTGAAGCCCAGCGCGAGGGCCGGCAGCGCCAGGTGGTGCAGCACGTCCGCCACCGCCGCCAGGAAATCGCGCGGCTGGGTGAAGACCTCGCCGGAGCGGATCATGGCGATCGCGCCGTCGAGGTCGCCGCCGCCGATCAGGGGAAAGAGGTCCAGGCGGAGCGAGAAGACGATGAGGAGCAGGATGCCCAGCCAGAAGACCGGCATGGACAGGCCCAGCAGCGCGAAGATGCGCAGCGGGTAGTCGATCAGCGGGTTGCGACGGTTGAGCGCCGAGAAGATCCCGATCGGGACGCCGACGAGCGCCGCCACCACGGCGGCCGCCAGGACGAGCACGAGCGTGTGGGGAAACATCCGCGAGATGTATTCGCTGACCGGATAGCCCTGGCGGAGGGAATTGCCGAAGTCGAACTGCACCGAGCGCCAGAGGTAATCCACGTACTGCACCGCCAGTGGACGGTTGAGGCCGAGGTTCTTCGTACAGTCGGCCAGGGCCTCGGTGGTGGCCTGGTCGCCCATCATGGCCACGCACGGATCGCCGGGCAAGACGCGCATGGCGAAGAACACGATGCTCATGGCCCCGAGCAGCATGGGGACGGCCACCAGCACCCGGCGCAGGACGTAGTTGATCATGGGGCGCGCCGACTAATTCAGGACCTTGAGGAGCTCCGGGTAGTTGTAGCTGTAGTGCAGCGAGTACTCGCCGTACTCGGGATCGAACGGCGTACTGACCCGCTTCGGATTGCGCGCCCACTGGCCGGGCACGTCGCTGATGGGCAGGCAGACCAGGTCGCGCTCGATCCGCTTCTGGGCCTCGGCGTAGATCGCGGCGCGCTTCTTCACGTCCCGCTCCACCCGGCCCGCCGCCAGGAGATCGTCGATGGCCCGGTAGTGGGCGAAGTTGGTCCCCTTGTTGCCGGTGGCGGGATCGGGGATCTCCTTGGAATCGAAGAACAGCGAGAGCCAGGGATCGGCGTCGGTGATGCGCGTGCCGCCGTAGAGCACGAAGGGGTCGAGGTTCTTGCGGATGTTCTCGTGGAAGGTCGCGTGCTCGACCACCTGCAGCTCCACGATGATGCCGACCTTCCTGAGCTGCTCCTGGGCCAGCGTCAGCACCTTGGGATAGAAGAACGACTTGCTGATGAAGTAGTTCTTGATGGTGAAGCCGTTCGGATGGCCCGCCTCGGCCAGGAGCTTCTTGGCCAGCTCCGGGTTGTACTCGGGGAACTGCATCGGGATGTGGCCGAAGTAGCCCGGAGGCACGCAGCTCGACGCCAGGCGCGCCAGCCCGCCGGGATACATGGTCTCCTTGATGGCCTTGCGGTCGATGGCGTGCATGAACGCCTTGCGGACGCGGATGTCGTCGAAGGGCGGCTTGGTCATGTTGATGTAGAAGCGCTCCTGCCCGCCCGGGCCCCGCCGGTCGATGACCGCGCCCATCTTCTTGACCTGATCCGCGAAGTCGGCGGTGACCGCTTCCGGATAGAGCAGGTCGAAGGTCCCCTTCTCGAGCCCGATGAGCTTGGTGGCGTCCTCGGGCACGTCGAAATAGTTGACCGCGTCGATCTGCGGCCGGCCGGCGTGGAACTTGTCGAAGGCCTTGAGGACCACCTTCTCCCGTGGTGAGTGGCGCTCGAAGTAGAAGGGCCCGGTACCGACCGGGTTCCACTTGAACTGCTCGCCATACTTCTCGACCGCCTTCTTCGAGAGGATGTACCCCTGCTGGTAGCCCACCATGCGCAGCAGGAAGATCGGGTCGAAGGCCTTGAGAGCTATTTGAATCGTGTGCGGGTCGACCACCTCGATGGACTTGATGACGTCGAGGTTGACGCCGTAGCGCGTGCCCGGCGCCTTGTTGATCTGCCGCTCGAAGCTGTACTTCACGTCCTCCGCCGTCAGCTCGCCGAAGCCCTTGTGGAACTGCACGCCCTTCCTGAGCTTGAACGTCCAGATCGTGCCCTCGGGCGACAGCGTCCAGCTCTCGGCCAGGTCCGGCTCGACCTCGGCCGTCGTGACCTTGCCGTCCTTGATGGCGAAGCGCGTCAGCCCGCGGAACATGAAGCGCGCGATGGCCTGCGACTGCCCCAGCGTGCTCGAATGTGGGTCGAGGGTGTCGGGCTCCTTGGCCGCGATGTTCAGCACCTTCTTTCGCTGGGCGTCGGCGGGGTCGGTCGGGCCGAGCAGCGTGAGCGCCACGAGGACCGTGAACACTGCGACGAGCACCAGCGGGAGCCGTGACCGAATCTGGCGGGACATGGGGTTCTCCTTCTCCTTCGCAGGCCTATTTCAGGCGCGGATCGAGCGCGTCGCGCAGACCGTCGCCGAAGAGATTGAAGCCGAGCACGGTGACGAAGATCGCGAGGCCGGGGAAGAGCGACAGCCAGGCGTTCGCCTGGATGAAGGAGATGTTGGCCTTGAGGTCCCAGCCCCAGCTGGGCGTCGGCGGCTGGGTGCCCAGGCCGAGGAAGCTGAGGGTGGCCTCGACGATGATCGACGTCGCGATGCCCAGCGTGGTGGTCACGATGATGGGCGCCAGGCAGTTCGGCAGGACGTGGCGGAAGAGGATCCAGGGATCGCGCACACCGAGGGCGCGGCAGGCCTCGACATACTCCTTCTCCTTGATGGACAGCACGCTGCCTCGGACGAGGCGGGCGTAGATCGGGATGCGCACGATGGCGATGGCCCCCGTGACCTTCATCGTCCCGATGAGCCCCGCCGTGGGCGTGAACATGACCATCAGGATGATGGCGAGCAGGTAGATCGGGAAGGCGAGGATCAGGTCCATCACCCGCATGATGAGGGTGTCGACCCGGCCGCCGTAGAAGCCGGCGATCATACCGAACGGCACGCCGACGAACAGCGCGAGCAGCACCGACGACACCCCCACCAGCAGCGAGATACGCGTGCCGTGGATGACGCGGCTCAGCATGTCGCGTCCGAGCTGGTCGGTCCCGAGCGGGTGGTCCCAGCTCGGGCGCGCGAAGGTGTGCGCCTGGTCGCTGGCGATCGGGCTCTGGGGCGCCAGCACGTCCGCGAAGATCGCGACCGTCACGAGGAGGACGACGATGACGACGCCCACCAGCGCCGTCCCGCTGCGTCGCAGCCGGCGCAACCCCTGCACCAGCGGCGACTCGGAGCGCTCGGCCGGCGCGGGCCACGCCACGCGCGGGGCGGTCGTGACCTCGGCCTCGCTGAGACTGCCGCCGCGGATGGGTTGGATGGCCATCGGCCCTCAGGCGTACCGGATACGCGGATCCAGGAACGTGTAGGTCAGGTCCACGACCAGGTTCATGACGACGAAGGCGAGCGCCGTCAGCAAGGCGAACCCCTGCACCTGCTGGTAGTCGCGCGCGATGATGGCGTCGATGCCGAAGGTGCCGAGCCCCGGCATGGCGAACAGCGTCTCCACCACGATGGCGCCGCCGATGAGGAAGCCGACCTGCAGGCCCATCACAGTCACGGTCGGGATCAGCGCGTTCTTCAGCGCGTGCTTGAGCACCACCGGCCGCTCGCTCAGGCCCTTGGCGCGCGCGGTCGTGACGTACTCCGTGCGGATGACCTCCAGCATGCTGGCGCGGAGTAGCCGCGTCAGGATGGCGGCCCGCCCCACCCCGAGCGCGATCGCGGGCAGCAGGACGTGCTGCGCGTTGCCCCACAGGCTCGCGCCGCACACCATGGTCGGGCACGTGCCCGGCAAGTACGTCCACCCCGAGCTGGGCAGCAGGCCGCCGAGGCCGATGGAGAAGACCAGCAGGAGCAGGACGCCGATGAAGAACTCGGGGATGGAGACGCCGATCATGGCGATGGTCGTCGCCGTGTAGTCGGCCCAGGTGTTCTGGCGGAGCGCGCCGATGATGGCGGCGGGGACGGCGATGGCCAGCGCCACGGCCATCGAGAGCACGATCAGCTCGAGCGTCACCGGCAGGCGGACCAGCACGTCCTTCAGCACGGGGCGCCCCGTCATGTACGAGACGCCCCAGTCCCCCCGCGCGAGCTTGCCGAGCCAGATCGCGTACTGGACGAGAATCGGCTGGTCCAGTCCGTAAGACGCGCGGACCTTGATCGCGTCCTGCTCGTCGTAGGCGTCGCCGAGCAGGGCCACCACCGGGTCGCCGGGAACCGAGCGCATCATCACGAACACCACGAAGGTGATCATGAGCACGGTCGGCACGATCCCGAGCAAGCGCCGCAGCACGTAGACCCGCATGCGCGCGTCCCGTTACTTGTCGAGCCAGACCCTGTCGTAGTGCACTTCGAACTCCGCGTTGTACACGTAGCCCTTCATCCACGGCTGGGCGACCATGTAGAACGGCGAGCCGGAGATGTTGTTCCAGTACATGTTCTCGACGAAGAACTCCTGGATCTCCCTGGCGATCGCCTTGCGCTTCGCCGCGTCCAGCTCCCGCGCGTAGCGCGCGTAGAGCTCGTCGGTGCGCTTGTCGTTGTGGCGCGGGTGGGTCCAGGTCGACGTGCTGTTCGACAGGTAGGCGTTGCTGTCCAGGGTGATCAGCGAGAGCAGATCCTCGACGTACATGTCCCACGGCCCGTCGTTCAGGGTCGTGTTCATCCAGGAGACTTTGTCCACGAGCCGGATGTTCGCGGTCACCCCGACGCGCGCCATCTGCTCCTTGATGACGGTGGCGATGACGCTGAACACGCTCTTCTCGGTGTTGGTCATCAGCTCGAAGGTCAGCGGCTTGCCCGGTCCGTAGCCGGCCTCGGCCAGCAACGCCCTGGCCTTCGCCTGGTCGTACGGGCACAGGTAGTTGACGTCGACGGTGTCGAGCGTGCCCGGCGGGTTCATGCCGACCCACGGGGTCGCGTGGCCCTGGAAGGCGATCTTCACGATCTCCTTCCGGTCGATGCCGTAGCAGCCGATCGCCTTGCGCACGCGCAGGTCGCCGAAGACCGGGTGCGGCGCGCGGTCCTTGGACATCGGCTTGCCGTCCTTCGGGACGGTCACCTTCATCGCCGCCAGCATCGGCGTCGTTTCCTTGCCGGTCATGATCTGGGCCCGGGGGTTCTGCGCCTTCAGGGTCTCGACGTGGTCCGGCGAAAATGAGGCGATGAAATCGATCTCGCCGGCCTTGAAGGCGGCCATCTCGGTCACGGGGTCCTTGATCACACGGATCACCACGCGGTCGAGGTAGGGCAGGCCCGGCACGAAGTACTTGTCGAAGCGCTCCATGACCAGCTGGCCGCCCTTGACCCACTCGACGAGCTTGAACGGCCCACAGCCCACGACGGCTTCCGGCTTGCCCTGCTTGCGGTCTTCGAGCGTGTACTTCTGCGTCGCCGTCGGCGAGTACAGGACGAGCCCCGTGCGATAGGCGGCCAGCATGTGCAGCATGAAGGCGTACGGCTGCTTGAGGCGGATCTGCACGGAGGCGGGATCGAGCACCTCGACGCTGTGCACCGAGTCGTAGAAGCTGCGCATGCCGGACTTGGTGGCCGGATCCATCAGGCGGTCGATGCTGAACTTCACGGCGGCGGCGTCCACCGGGGTGCCGTCGTGGAAGAGGACGTTCTTCCGCAGCTTGAACGTGTAGAGGAGGCCGTCGGGCGAGGTGTGCCACGACTCGGCGGCGTCGCCAACGAACTTGCCGTCGGGCGTGATGTTGACGAGACCGCACCCGACGTTCATGGCCACCCACATCATTTCGTAGCCCGGGGCCGTGTGGAAATCGAGGTGAGCGATCTCGTTGCCGTACGAGACGCGCAGCGTGCCGCCACGCTTGGGCGTCTGGGCCCCGGCGAGCAGCGGCGCGGCGACGATACAGGCGACCACGATCAGGATGAGCGTCGCGAGACGCGATGAGCGCATGGGCATCTTCCCTCCCTGGTCTCGACTGCGACCGAACCGGGTTCGGAATCGCAACGATGTGGGGGCGTACTTTACAGCAGTCTCAGCCTGTCAACAACTGGGCGGGGGCTCAGCCTCCGCCGTGCTCGGCGCGCAGCAGGGCCGCCGCCGCGACCATCGCCGCCAGCTTGGCGAAGGCGACGCCGCGCGGCAGGTACTTCATGCCGCAGTCCGGGGCGAGGATCACGTTCTGCGGCGTCACGTACGCCAGCGCGCGCTCGACGCGCGCGACGACGGTCTCCGGCGTCTCGACCGTCATGTCGCTCAAGTCGAGACAGCCGACCATGATCTGCTTGCCCTCGAGGGTCGCGAGCACGGAGCAGTCGAGATTCGCCTGCGCCGTCTCGATCGAGACCTGTCGCACCGGACAGCCGGCCAGCTCGGGCAGGAACGAGTAGCCCGACGGCCGCTGGTGGATGATCGCGGCGTAGCCGAAGCAGATGTGGACCGCCGTGGTGCCGGTGACGCCCTCGAGCGCGCGGTTGAGCGCCGCCAGGCCGAACTGGCGCGCCTTCTCGGGCCGCGCCTGCATGTACGGCTCGTCGACCTGCACGACGTCGGCGCCCGCGGCGAACAGGTCGCGGATCTCCGCGTTCACCGCCAGCGCGTAGTCCAGCGCCGCCGCCGCCTCGCTCGCGTAGTAATCGTTCTGCGCCTGCTGCGACATCGTGAACGGTCCCGGCACGGTCATCTTGATCGGCCGGTCCGTGTGCGCGCGCAGAAAGCGCACGTCCTCCACCTGCACCGGATGCTTGCGGCGCACCGGTCCCACGATGCGCGGCACCGGATTGGGATGGCCGGAGCGATCGAGCGCGGTGCCGGGATGCTCGATGTCGACGCCGTCCAGCGCGGTAGCGAAGCGGTTGGAGTAGCTCTCCCGCCTGACCTCGCCGTCCGTGATGACGTCGAGCCCCGCCTGCTCCTGCGTCCGGATCGCCAGACGCGTCGCGTCGTCCTGCGCCTCGGCCAGCCACGGCTCGGGCACGCGCCACAGCTCGCGCGCCCTCACGCGCGGCGGAAAGCGCCCGGCGAGCTTCGCCCGATCGATCAGCCACTCGGGCTGCGGATAGCTGCCGACGAGCGTGGTGGGAAACAGCATCGGCGGCGCCGGGCGCCGCGTCAGCGCTGGGGCGCCGCGGCGGCGGCGGTCAGGGGCGCCGGCGCTCCGGTCGGGATCCGGCCGGGCAGCAGCGCCACGCACAGCGTGGTGAAGGCGGAGATCGCCGCCATCACGGTCAGCAGGGTGCCGAAGCCCGCGGCCTTCACGGTGGGGCCGAGCAGATAGAGATCATGAAGGCGAGCACCGCCGCGTAGAGCGGCCAGCCGCCGGCGGGCGCGGCGAGCAGGAACAGGGGCGCCTGGGCGGCCACGATCGGCAGGTACACCCACTTGAGCGGATAGCGGTCGATGAGCTTGCCGACCACCAGCTGCGCCAGCGACGCGATCGTGTACACGACGGCGAGCAGCACGCCGAGGGTGGCGGGATCGTCGATCAGCCCGCGCAGGCGCTCGGCCAGCAGCTGGCCGTTGCCGTTGGTCGTGAAGTTGAAGATCAGGCTCGACGAGACCGCGGCCAGCGTCATCACGCCGAGCACGCGCGCCATCACCGCGCGCGGCAGGTCCACCGATTTCCTGGGCCGCTTGGCCGGCGCCGTCTCCTCCCTCGGCACCAGGAGCAGGAAGAGCACGGCGCAGAGCAGCGCGAGGCCGCCGGGCACCGCGAAGGCGGCGCGCCAGCCGATGTGCTTCACCAGGAAGCCGGTGAGCATCGCGGCGACCGCGATGCCGAGGTTACCGAAGAGACCGTTGACGCCGATCGTGAACCCGGGGTTCTTGCTCCCCTGCACGAGCATCGGGATGCCGACCGGATGGTAGATGGACGAGAACACGCCCATCAGCGTCAGCGCCGCCGCCAGCGACCACACGCCCGAGGTCAGCGCGATCAGCAACCCGGAGACGCCCATGCCGAGGAAGAAGACGACCATCATCGCGCGGCGGCCCCAGAGGTCGCCGAGCCGGCCCGCGGGCAGCGACCCGAGGCCGAACATCACGAACGCCCCCGCCGTGTAGGGCATCAGGTCCTGCCAGATCATCCCCCAGTCGGTGGCGATGGCGCCCACCGCCGTGGCGAAGATCAACAGGAAGAGATGGTCGAGCGCGTGCCCGGCGTTGAGGAGCAGCGCGGTCGGGCGGCCGGTGGACATGGCGAGAATTCTACATCACCATGGGGCCCATCCTTCGACTCGCGCTCTTCCGTCTGCCGGATTTTCGCCGTCTGGCCGCCTCGATCCTCGGCAACTCCGTCGGGATGATGGGCGAGACCGTCGTGCTCGGCTGGCTCACCCTCGAGCTGACGAACTCGCCGTTCCTCGTGGGCGTGGCGATGGGGATGCGGGCGCTCCCGCTCTTCTTCGTCGGCGTGCCGGCCGGCGCGCTGGCCGATCGCTTTCCGCGCCATCGCCTGCTGATGGTGACCGGCGCCGGCCAGGCGCTCACCGCCTCCACGCTCGGCGTGCTCACGCTGGTCGGCGTCGTGAGTCTCACGCACGTGCTGCTGCTGACGCTGGCGGCGGGGACGCTGCGCGGCCTCGAGCACGCGGCGCGGCAGGGCTACACGCACGACGTGGTCGGCGGCGCCGCGCTCGTGCCGGGCATGGCCGTGTTGGGCGTCGCCATGCGCGCGGGCTGGCTCGTCGGCTCGCTCGGCGTCGGCGCGATCATCGCGCGCTACGGCTCGGGCGCCGCGTACCTCGCGGTCGCCACCGGTTTTCTCGCGGGCGCGCTCCCACTGCTCGTCGCGTCGAGCGGCGAGCGCCCGGCGCCGCCGCCGTCCGGTTCGCTCTGGCAGGGGGTGGTGGACTTCGCGGCGGCCACGCGCAACGACGGCACGCTCTTCGTGCTCATGCTCATCACCGCCGGGGCGGAGATGCTGGGCTTCTCGCACCAGGTGCTCCTCCCGAGCCTGGCGCGCGACGTCCTGCGCGCGGGGCCCGAGGGCCTCGGCGCGCTCAACGCGGCGCGCTCCATCGGCGGCATCGTGGGCCTCGCGGCGGCCTCCACGCGGCGCGGGGGCGGGGCGTTCTTCGTCGGCGTCGTCGTCGCGTTCGGCGCGAGCCTGATCGTCCTCGCGCTGCTCGCTCTTCGGGGTCAGCGTCGCTTTCGGCACGAGCGGCCTCGCCCTCGTCGCGCTGGCCGGCGCCACCGCGCTGCTGTTCCCGCGCGTGCGCAGGCTTTAACATCGAAGCCACGATGCCCACGCCCGCCGCCGTGTCCGAGGCGATCGAGAAGCTGCTGCACCCCCTGCTCGACACGCTGGAGCGCATGGTGTGGGTGCAGCGCTACCTGTATCCGCCCGTCGCCGAGCGGCTCGCCGAGGTCCTGGCGCCGCAGACGGCCGCCCTCGCCGCGCCGCTGAGCGCGCTGGAGGAGGGCGCGTGGCCGGACGACGTCGCTTTCATGCGCGAGCGGCTGCTCGACGTCGGGCGGCAGACGCTCGAGATGCTCGCGGCCTTCGCCGCCGCCGCGCGCGCCTCCGACGACCCCTTCGATCTCTATCGCGCGCTGCGCCGCTTCGCGCGCGTGCAGGAAACGCTCTATCCGCTGGCGCCGGCCTTCGACCCCGTGAGCCGCTGGTTCCTCGACCCCGGATGCCGCGACGACGACACGCTCGTAGAGCGGCTGCGCGCGGGCAGCCTGCGCGCCGACGACGCGCCGCGCGTCGGCGTGCTGCACGCCGACAACAACCGCGACACGCGCGGCGGATTCTCGCTCTACGTTCCGGAGACCTGGGACGGGCGCGCGGCGATGCCGCTGGTCGTCGCGCTCCACGGCGGCCACGGCCACGGCCGCGACTTCCTCTGGTCGTGGCTGCGCGAGGCGCGGGCGCGCGAGGCGCTCGTGCTGGCCCCGACGTCGCGCGGGCGCACCTGGTCGCTCATGGGCGAGGACGTCGACGGCGCGAGCCTCGAGCGGATGGTCGAGTCGGTGGCCGCACGCTATCCGGTCGATCGCGCGCGCGTGCTCCTGACCGGGATGTCGGACGGCGCGACCTACGCGTTCCTCCATGGCCTGCGCGAGGGCGCGCCGTTCACGCACCTGGCGCCCGCGTGCGGCGTGCTGCACCCGGCGCTGCTCGTCGCCGACTCGCTCGCGCGCGCGCGCGATCTCCCGATCTACCTGATCCACGGTGAGCTCGACTGGATGTTCCCGGTCGAGACGGCGCGGCTGGCCCGCGATCTGTTGACCGCCGCCGGTGCGCGACTCGTCTATCGGCAGATCGAGGACCTCTCGCACGCCTACCCGCGCGACGAGAATCCGAAGATCCTCGACTGGCTGGCTGCTTAGGTGGGGGCCCCGACATGGCCCCCCACACCCCCCAAACGTTCGGAGCGCCCCGGCAAAGCCGTGGCGCTCCTCTAAGCCGCCGCGAGCGCCCGGAGCGCGGCGAGCAGGCGGCCGTTGGGCCGCGCCAGCTCGTCGACGATGGAGAAGTGATCGTGGCCATCGAGCGGCATGTACGAGCCGGGCAGCCCGCGCTTCTGCCACGCCGTCGCGAACTCCGCGGACTGGCGGATCAGCTCCGGCAGCTCGCCGAGGCCCACGGTGATGACGAGCGGCGCGGCGCGCGACGGCAAATGGAGCATGGGACTGTTGAGAGCGGCCTCGTCGGCATCCAGGCGGAGCTTGTCGTTGAGGTAGTTGAGGCGGATCGGCTCGAGGTCGTAGATGCCGCTGATGGCCAGCCCGCCGGCCAGGCGGGCATCCTGCATCGCCATCGCCGTCAGGTGCCCGCCCGCCGAGTTGCCGGCCACGAACACGCGCGCGGGATCGCCGCCGATCTCCCTGGCGTGGTCGAGCGTCCACGCGACCGCCGCGCGCACCTCGGCCACGATCGCGTCGAGCCGGGCGGCGGGCGCCAGCGTGTATTCCACGAGGACGAGGTTGAAGCCGGCGGGCAGCAGCGACTCGCCGACGTAGGAGAGCGGCTCCTTGTCGTTCGCCTGCCAGTACCCGCCGTGAATGAAGGCGAGGGTCGGCGCGCCCGGCGTGCCGCACGGGTAAACGTCCAGGCGCTGCCGCGCGCCGGCGCCGTAGGGCACGTCGATCCGTCCGCGGTGACTCTTGCGAAACGCCTCGCCGCGCGTCGTGCGGTCCGCGAAGTAACGGTCGCGCTTCGCCGGCCCGACGGCGGCGCCGTTGTCGTAGGCGGCGTCCAGCGCGGCGCGGTCCATGCCCCGGTAGAGCATCGTGATCTCCTCGATCTCAGGTACGCTCGCGCGCCGCGGCGAATCCCGTCTTGGCGTACTTGAGGTCGCGATAGTCGCCGGAGCGCACCGGCGGGTGCCGGGCGGGGCCCTGCGACGCGAGACACTCGATCGTCACGTCGTAGTTCGGATGGTTGAAGAACGCGATGGACAGCCGCGGCCGGCCGTCGCCGGCGGGCGGGTTCACCACGCGGTGCATGTTCGAGAGCCAGCGGTCGTTCGTCCAGCGCATGAGCAGATCGCCGATGTTGACGACGAAGCGCGTGGGCGTCGTCGCCACGTCGACCCAGCGGCCGTCGCGCGTCCGGACTTGGAGACCGCCGGGCACGTCCTCGCCGCTCAGGATCGTGAACCCGCCGTAATCGGTGTGGGCGCCGGCGCGCAGCTGGCCGGGCGTCGGCAGGCGGGCCTGCGCGGGGTAATAGTTGAGGCGCATCGTCCCGACCGAACGGTCGACCTTGTCGTCGAAGAACGTCTCGTCCACCGAGAGTGCCAGCGCGGCCAGCCGCATCAGCGAGCGGACGAGCTCGCTCATCGCGCGGTAGTAGACGGTCGCCGCCCGCTCGAAGTCAGGCGGCGCCGCCGGCCAGACGTTCGGCGTGAAGTGCCGGCGGCCCGCGGCGCTCGTATAGTACGCGTCGGAGCCGACATCGACGGGTCCGACGTGGAAGAACTCCTTCAGATCGGGCGGCGCCGGCTCGTCGTTGGCGCTCGACAGCGCCTCGCCGCCGACAGGGTGATAGCCACGGTTCGTACCGGCCACGGGATGGCGCGCGGCGAGCTTGTCCTCGCGGGGCATCGCAAAGAACGCGTGGGCGACAGCCCGCAGTTCGTCGACGACCCGCGCCGGCACGCCGTGGCCGTCGATCGCGAAGAAGCCGATCTCGCGGCACGCGGCGTCGATGGCGGCGGCGACGCGGAGACGGTCGGCGGCGGCCGCGCGCGCCGGCGCCAGGTCGATGACGGGGACACTCACCGCGTCGACGGGCCGCATCCTCTAGAGTCGCGCCTCGTCGATCGGCAGCCCGAGCCAGTACCGGCCGACCATCTCGTAGTGGGCCAGGCGCCCCTGGAGATGTTGCGTGATCACGTGGATGTCCTGGAAGTGCCGCTGGATCAGGTGGTCCTCGTAGGCGGCGGTGGCGCCGGAGGCGTTGTAGAGGGTGTCGATGATCTGGGCGGCCAGCCGGATCCCGTGCGTGGTCGCGATGCGGAGGTTCGCGCGCTGCTCCAGGGTGACCGCGCTCTTCGTCGCCGCGTCCCAGATCTCGCGGACCGCCTCCATCAGGAACGCGCGGCCGGAGCGCAGCCACGCCTCGCACTGGCCGACGCTGACCTGGACCATCGACTGCTCTCTCAAGAGATTCGGCATCGCGCGCGGCGTCTTGGAGCCGGCCAGCTCGGTGAAGGTCTCGAGGCACGTGCGCGCCATCCCCAGCGCCACCGCCGCGTCGCCGGAAGCGAAGCAGAGCGTGCGCGGGATTTTGTAGAGCGGGCCCTCCTCCAGCAGCGTCGCCGTCGCGGACCGCACGGTGCGCTCGTCGGGGACGAAGACGTCATGGACGTTGAAGTGGTGCGTGCCGGTGCCGCGCATTCCGCGCGTGTGCCAGGTGTCGAGGAGCTCGGCCTCGCCGACCGGCACGAGCAGGTAGCGCAGCTCGGGTGTACCGTCCGCCTCTAGCCGTGTCTTGCCGTTCTCGATGACCTGAGCATGGGCGGCCACCCAGGTGGCGTGGCGGCACCCGGTGCTGAAGCCCTGACGGTCGGCGGTGACGCGATAGCCGCCGGGCACGACGATCGCCTTCCCGGTGGCGGCGGGCGTGTTGGCGACGACGGCGCGCGGCGGGTCGATCCAGATCTTCCTCGCGGCGGCCCTCGGCATCCGCGCGGCGTACGTCGCGTAGATCGCGCCCTGGTTGACGACCCACCCGGTGCTCGCGTCCGCCTTGCCGAGCTCCTCGATCACCTGCACGTAGGTCGGCAGGTCGATCTCGCCGCCGCCGATGGCGCGCGGCACCGCGAGGTGGAACAACCCGGCGTCGGCGATCGCCTCGAAGAGCGCGCGCGGCAGCTCGCGGAGCCGGTCGATCTCGTCGGCGCTGGCGCGGATCTGCGGCGCCAGCTTGCGCGCGGCCTCGAGCGGAGCCTGGCTCATCTAATCCTCACGGTTGGCGACGCGCGGGCCGCCGCTCACGTACATCGTCTCGCCGGTCATGAAGTTCGCGGCGTCGGAGGCGAGGTAGATCACCGCCCACGCGATCTCCTCCGGCCGCGCCAGCCGCTGCAGCGGCACCTCGCGCGAGGCCTGGGCGATCATCGCCGGCGTCTTCCACACCTCCAGCACGCCCTCGGTCTCCGTCGGACCCGGCGCCACCGCGTTCACGGTGATGCCGTACTTCGCCCACTCCGCGCCGAGGCTCTGCGTGAGCGCCGTCACGCCGGCTTTCGCCGCCGCGTACGCCGCCATCCCGCGCGAGCCGCTGCGGCCGGCCACGGAGGTGACGTTCACGATCTTGCCCGACTGCCGGCGGATCATCACACGGCCCACCGCCTGCGAGAACAGGAACACGCCGGTGAGGTTCGTGGCGATCATCGCGTCCCACTCCGCGCGCGGCAGGTCCTCCAGGCGCGCACGGATGCGGTAGCCGGCGTTGTTCACGAGCAGGTCGATGCGCCCGAACTCGTCGAGCGTGCGCGCGACGGCGGCGTCCACCTGCGCGGCGTCGCCGACATCGCACGCGACGGCGAGCGCGCGGCGGCCTTTCGCGCGCACAGCGTCGGCCACCACGTCGAGCGCATCCGCGCGGCGGCTGCACGCGACGACGTGGGCGCCGACCGCGGCCAACTCCAGCGCGACGGCGCGGCCGATGCCCTGGCTGGCACCCGTCACGATGGCCACGCGGTCGCGCAGCGTATCGGGGGAGAACGCGGGTTGCAAAACGTCGCCACACGTACCACGATCCGCGCGCCGGAGCAACTCTCAGCCCGCGTCGACGGCCTTGCTGACGTCTGGCCGGCCGCTTATGCTCGACGCGAGCACCAGAAGGGATTGGCGATTGATCGCTATGCGCTCGCACATGCAGAACTTGGTATTCACGCTGGACCTGCCAGCCGGAGACTTGTCATGGACCGTCGCGTGTAGCTTCTTGTTGGCGAGCCTCAGGCGCCGAGGGGCGGTGCCGGAGCGCGTTGATTTTCAAGACCATCGTGACTTGTTGATGAAGCTCCTGGCGCCGCCGGCAACAGATCTGGAAAGTCGTGCACGTACATAGCTTGGTGTCTCAACGGCCCAACTTGCGGTTGCAGCCGGCCGCGGCTCGCCGTGCTCGCTGCGGCGGCTGAACCGTGCGGTAGCTGGATTGTGGTCATGCCTCGAGATCGAGCGCAGACGCTCCGTGCTCTAATCGCCTACGAGTTGCCGATCGAGTCCGTGCTTGCCGATTTAGGCACCTTCGGTTGGGACGCGACCCAGCCTTTCGTCATCTTGACCCGCGAGGACATCCTCCGCGTTCTTGATCGTTACCTCGCCGGTGACCTAACAGCTTACGGGTTGGGCCGACCTCGTGGAATGTCGGGAGGACATCGGCTTTCCAGACGGTGACCGGGACCTCCTATCCGACACAATCTTCCGCCTGGCGAATCCCTACCTGAGGGACGAGGTGACTCCTGAACTTGGTCAGAGCATCAGGCGCGAGCTCACAGATGCGCGACGCACCAGTTAATATCCGAGTCGAGCGGGCGGCGTGACTACTCCACCGCCGCCTCAAGGGCTTGGCGGCTCGGCCGCTCACCCGGAGCGTTGAAAGCTACCCATTTGGATGACGTAGTCCTAGGATTCATCGGCCGGCTGGTTGCGTATGGCGGCGGTGGGGACGAGACGCAAAAGGATGAGATTCGGTCGGCACCGCGGGACAAGGTCACGTTGTACCAGGAGGCGATCTTTTGGCACCGCCTCCATGCTGTTAAGCAGGCGTGCGCGGATCTCCACAACTACGTCGCCCGGTGCGGAATCTTCTTCCCATCGACGCTAAAGGACAAGTTCACGAAGGTATCCGACGAGTTGTGGTCAGCGGTAAGCTCCAAGGCCGTGGGTCACGAAGCTAAAGACTCCCGCATGCAGAGAGAGGCTTGGGGAAAGATACAGGCCGATATC
>WNGH01030078.1_pt1 | contig 18029 bp, 21 predicted proteins | sample 5400631 | NCBI WGS metagenome assembly WNGH01 (sample SAMN13153373, study PRJNA577476) | soil metagenome | isolation source: 115 cm soil or saprolite under Garry oak tree replicate 1 | place: USA:California | collected 2016-06-15
CGCCCCGGTGCGTTCGCGAATGCCACTTGCATCGCAAGGTCGTCACTCAAATACCTCATGCCGATGCGCACCCTTTTGAAAGCCTCAATGAAATTTTCAGAAGAAGTATCTTTGACCACATAGCCGCGGGCGCCCGCTTGCAATGCACGGGCGACAATCACGGGATCGCTATGCATGCTGAAAACGAGGATCCGTACATCGATATCGTCAGCCCGAATCCGCCTAATTAATTCAAGTCCGGCGAGCCCGCCATCTTGTAATCCTAGATCGACAATCACGACATCTGGACGCTTGTCGCTGAGTAAGCGGTACCCCGACGTGGCATCGCCCGCCTCAATGACATCAGCGATGCCGATGTCCGTCAGCATGCGCCGGCAACCTTGCAGCACGATTGGATGATCATCAATGATCAAGACCGTCGTCATGTTGCTCTAACAATGATCTCGCTGCCACTCCGGTAAGCTGTCTCAGAGTTGCCTAATGGAACGGTGATGTTCACGCATGTACCGAGGCCGGTTTGGCTCTGGAGATGATAACGACCGCCCAGGCCCTCAACGCGTTCCTGCATGCCAGTGATTCCAAGCCCAGCGGGGGCCTCCACGGACATGCCGCGGCCGTCGTCCCGGACCAGCAATTTCAGCACTTTTGCGACGCGATCATCGTGGATTTCAACATCGACGTGCTTTGGTTTTGCGTGGCGGATCGCGTTGGTTAGGCTCTCCTGAATACAGCGGTAGATGGTCAGGTCCACAGAATCGCCATAGCTCGCAGCAAGCCCTTCGGTACTGAAGCGAAATGAGATCTCGGGAATTTGGTGCGCTCGCTCGCTTACAAGCTGCTCAAGAATTTCCTTGAGCGGCACATGGCCTAGTGCCATGGGACGAAGGCGCGCAAGCATGGTTCGATTTATAACTTGTAGATGCTCAACCATTGCGACAATCTCGCGTGCGCGCTCGGACATTGTATTGGCGACTTTTTCAGGAAGCTCAATGGCCGCTGTGGCGATCGAGGATGCGCAGACCTTCAGTCCGAAGAGACATGGGCCCACCTCATCATGAAGCTCGAGCGCGGTGCGGCGACGTTCGTCGTCTTGTGCCCTGATCAGCTGCCGGTTGAGTGAAAGATTTTCCGCGCGCGCGATCTCGAGAGCGCGAGCGAGCTCATTGAACTGGGCAACGATGGCCGCCAATTCGCGCGAATATGGTTGCGGCAGTCGAACACCATAGCTCTGACGCTGCAGATCTGAGAGGCCGCGCGCAAGAACGGTGAGGGGATCAAGCACGCGGCCGAACAGGATGTACAAAATGCCGATCATTGTGAGATTGAGCAACGCGGCTACTGATCCAAGAGCGATTAAATTTTGCCAAATCTCAGCGATCTCGTCGGCTGGCTCGCCGAGAATTTCGACCTGCCCGACAGGGCGCCCTGCGACGATCACCGGAACGCCATGCGGCTCAATGGACGGGGCAACAAGCGCCGCAAACCAACTCGGCGCCGGCGTGTGTTCTTGCGCGCCAAGCATCTGCGCCGATGCAACGGGCACACCTGCCGCGTCCTTCACCCTGATACGCACGTGGCGCATCGAACGAAATTGTGACGGGAGCGTCCGCAAAAATTCTTCTGCGGAAAGCTGTTGGCTAACAATTTTGGCGGCATCGCTGACCAAGAGCTCAGCAAGGTGAACCGATGCTGCTATCTCGATGCGGGTTTGCGCGCGTGCCCGCACAATCGTGACCGTGCCGGAGAGCAGCACGGCAAACAGGTCGACTACAATGAATACCACCAGAAGCTGCAGACGGATCGAACGCCCCTGCCAAAGTCCACGCAGTATGTGCTGCCGCGGAGCGGGCGAAGTCAGTGACCCAGCAGTAGAAGCAATTTGCGCGCTGATGGTTGTCCTCCCCGCACTGATCCAAGGCTGCCTTGATCGGCTGGCGTAATGAAGGGTCGCAACGCTCGCCCCGCGGCCCATCCTTTCAGCCGTTTGAGAGTTTTTCAATCGGGGCGGGGGGCGGGGCAATTGTCCAACCAGAATGGGTACTTTACCGGTAGCCAGCTCGTCCGACTTGCATGACTGTCCTGCGAGACCGGAGAGCGCTCCGGAAGGGTCTTGCAGTTCCCAACCCTTCGGCTCTATTATTCAGGTAGTTCAAATCGAAAAAACGGAGGACGCTGTGGCGTGGACGACACCCGTACTGGTTGAAATCTGCATCGGCCTCGAAATTAACGGCTACATGCCGGCCGACGGCTCGGTACCACCGGAATTCTAATTCTTCACCTTTCCTTTGGAGATTTTTCTCCTTGGCGCGCGGTCTAGTCGTGCGAACGATTTTTTTTTACTCTGGCATCATAAAACGCTCTCACGGCATCGGCCAGCCAGCTCCATGCCTCTTCCTCGGCGCTTGAGGCGGTTTTGCTTACTGCGTTCTGCAAGTAGGCCATCTCGTTTTCGATCTTTTCGCGCGGCAGCAAATGTAGCCGGCTGACAAGGATTGCTGCTTCGATCACAGCCGCTTGTGCGCGATTGAAACCGCGGAATGGTTCGTGCGCAGTCGTGCACAAGACGCGACAATGAAATCGCGGCCGCTGATCGTCCTCGCTGACATGCGTGACCGCGAGTTCGGAATGCGCGAGTGTTTTGGCAAGACGCGGGACTGGGATGCCTTCACAAGTGGCGATTGGCCATTGGGAGCGCCCCGTCAGGCAACCTGCAAACACCCGGACATCATCAGTGAAGTTTGCAGCCGCAAACGGTACGCTGCGCAAATTGCTCAGTGTTGTCGATGGATAAAACGGCGCAATAATCCAGCCGTCTCCTTCCGCAATTAGGCCTATTGGAGCGAAGTGGACCTGTCCCGACGCATTCATCGTCGAAACGATGGCTTCGCGAATCACCGGCATTGATTATCTCTTCAGCATGCGAAGTGTATGGCCTGCTTGGGCTAGACGCGTCAGGTCTTCGGCCGGCCGATCGGCGGCACAACCCCAATCAAGCGGCTCATCCTGGGCATAGCGTTTGCCGAGGAGCCATGAGATCTCCGCCTTCATCAACTCCGTGCCAAGATAGAAGGCGTGGGCGCCGTCATTGTTGACGCCAAGCTTCTCAAATAATGACATGGCGTTCTGCCCAAGGTGATGGCCGTTACGATTATAGACGTGAATGCCATCTACACTGGTTTCGATTCGAAAGTTTGGGTCCTTCACTTCGGCAGCGATTTCTCCGATTTCGGTTGGCGTATTAGGAAACGGCTTTCGATCATGAAGGGCAAGCAAGGCGTTGCTATAGTCTTTAGGGATGCTTGCATCCTTGCGCGCCGCAAACATGATGCGCCGCGCCGCATCGTGTTCTTGAATTGTGCGCCTGGTGTGTGGACTGACCTGAACGACGAGTAAGTTACGAATGTAGAGCTCGGAACAAATGCCGAGCAGGATCGCGGTTACTCCATCGGAGTCTGCGTCGGTCAACTCCGTCAGGTTTCCTGTGCCCATCAAAATCTCTGCCGTCGGTAGACGGCTGCGAAGTTCTGCATACCGTGCGAGTGAATTCATGAATCCGAAATGGATTGGATCCAGAATGGGATCCAGAATTGCTCGGATTCCAAGCTTTTCGGCCGCTTCCGCCGCTTGAAGCAAAGATAACAGCTCGCCATGAGCCGCCGGAATGAGGATCGGCACCGCGCTTGTTTCCGCTGCGAGCGGCAGGGTATCCACGGTTAAGCTCAGCAGGTATTGCGCGCCGGCTAGGGCACCTCGTCGCAACTCTTCAGTGTTTGCCGAATCTACGCTCACGGCATGCTCGTTGGCTTGCAGGGCGCGTACCGCATCTTCCAGGTGTTATCATGTTGTGAGAGATCGTCATTACGACTTCGCCTGCCGAAATACGACGGCAGATCCTTCAATTCGTCAGGACCGCGAATGAACTGAACGCCAAATTCCGCGCTAAGGTTCTTGAGATCGCCCCGGCAGCGGCCAGGTAACATGACCTTGTTAGCCTCTACTGGCCGCGGGAGCCGCCGATTGATGATTTGTTCGGTCATGAGCGCCGCAACCTTCACGCCGACGTCGAGCACCGTCCAAGTGAAACCCAGATCGCCGCTCTCGCCGAGAATTTTTTCGAGTCGCGCGCGAGCGAGGTGGCCGGTAAGGAAAAGTATGTGGTCAGTCATGCAATTCGCGCCTACGTCGTCCCAAAGCCATTACAATAATCCGACCGGCACGGCACTGGCAGTCGTATCCCTGAAGACGCGGGCGGTTTTACGTAATTTGAACTCCTGCCAGTACATTCTCGCGACTTCTGTCGCCGCCCTACTCACGAACAAGTCAACTTCATCAAGTCAACGACCATGCGACGCAGGTACTCTTTGAAGAAAGCAAGGTGTCTTGATCTTTGCCATACTGCGCATCCTAGCGCATTGTCACCACGTCAACACTATTTGATTGAAAATCCCACCGGTGCGCCACAACGTATTGCCGCGACTACCCCGGCATGTTCGGTCGGGTCGACTATTGATGCTGAAATCGAAGTTTTCCGCAGGTATCGGGGGAACGCTTCATCAATGACGCCCATAGCGACGAGGTCTTCGCAATGTTCTAGGCCTGACAGTGAATCGACGTGTTTAACCAGTATCAGTCGATCGGCCCCGATCAGGCCACTTAGCCACGCAGCGAGGCTATCCGAAGTCACTGTCCAGGACGCAGGAATATCAGCAGCCTCTAATACCATTCGCGCCGGCATCCAGACTGGAACCCGTTCTGCTGAGAGATGCCTTTCTATGGCTTCCAAAGAATCCGCCGACGATAACAGATCACTGAAACTGATGAGCGCGCGTCCATATTGCTCCATCGCAAGTAAGGCTATGTGATGCGCAGTGCGATCGTCGAAGCCCATTCGGTGCTGTGTGACCCGCACCGCATCGGCAAAAGGTCCACCCCCGGGGACAATCACGACGTGGCCAGCACAAGACGCGAGCGCGCGTAGCCAATCGATCAATACTTCGGAAAAAGCGAGACTACCGCCGAGTTTGACAATGACAGGGGGCATTAGGTCGGCAGATTAAGTAGCAACCTTCGGGTCGGTTGCTATTGCGGTCGGATAAAGCTGATGCGCCTTGGCGATCTCCTTAGGCCGATGACGCACGATCTGTACCCCGACGCCGCCCGGTCCGGCTTCGAGCTTCTCGGCGCGTACAGTGACGGTGCTCACCCGCGGATGAGTCAAGATAACCGCAGCAATTCGTTCGGTGAGCGTTTCGACCAACGAAATGTGTTCTTGCGCGATTATCATGCGGATCGCATCCGTGATTAAGTCATAGGACACGACATCGCGCATATCTTCGGGAACGTGCTCGGCTCGAAACACCTTGACATCCACGTCGAATCGCACGCGTTGCGGATTGTCGCGTTCACGTGCGTAGGCTCCGATACGGACAGGCAATGTGTAATTGCGTACAAAAATTCTGTCAGTCTCAACGTCATCTTTATGCGCATCGAGCGAATAACCGCGTGCGGCGAGAAGCCGATAATCTACCTTTGGCAAGGGCCTGACGCCGGCATCCATACGGCGCGATTCTTGCGGGATTAACCCACGCACAATATCGAGCGCATGCGGGCTGATGCCCGATGTTCTATCTTCATTGGCACAAAGCGCTCGACGGAAGCCAAGTACGTCTGGTGCGGCCAACAGCAACCGTGGGATGTCTGGAACCTCTAATGAACCAGCAAGCCCAGCCATCATCCCATATGAGCGCACCGCATCAACAAAATGTCCGATCGCGGCAATATCGAGATGATCAAACAAGCGCCCGCGACTTTTTTCGAAAGTGTCGATCATTGCGCCGGCAAACCGATTTTGGGCCATGACTTTGATAAGCGATTCGTCGGCGCCATGATCGGCAAACATCACCCCGATTAACCTACAGCGGGCAGCGAGCGAGCGTAGTGCAGTAATGCACTCAAGGCGCATGGGGTGGGGATAGAGGCCCACTTTGACATAAGTGACTCCAGCATCGGCAATCGCGGTCACCCTGCGCAGGACACTCTCCGGTTCCATTTCCGGCTCGCCAATCACCGCGCTAATCGGCTGGTGCGCTCCGAGGACATCCACTATCGTACGGACCAAGGAGGGACCTACGGAACCAAAAGCGGTACGGACGTCTTTCACGTCGACAATATCGGCGCCGTAACGCACTGCGGTTTCGGCCTCCCGGGGGTCGACGACGCTGGCAAGCATGAACGTCATTAGAAAACTCCCTGACCGGGCGGCGCCAGCAGGTCGTGGTGGACAAGCCAATCGATTGCGCGCGACCAGGTTTCATCAGTATTGCCGCGCATATCTACGCTCCTGAGTGATATCACGCGCCCGGTTTTCGCGTCGCGCACCATAATGTTCATGTTGAGGATCAGATTGGAGACTTTCTGGACCCATCCAGTCACCGAAAAATCGGCTTCCACTTGCCGCGCAAGCTCGGCCTCGCAGCCGCCGCAGCTCCGTAGATCGGCGGCCTTTGCCGGCGCAGCGACGGGCGCAATATCAACCACTGCCACTCGCCCTGATTTCGCCAATTGATCGCGCAGCTGATCTGCCATCTGAGCAAGGCGTACCTGCTGATCGACCCGTGGACCGTATGTCGCGCCTTCAAGACTTGTATCGACAAGCTCAAAATCGAACACTGCAACCCTCGGCTGGCCGGCATGGGCTCCGGCGACCAGCATCCCAAGCAGCAGAGCTGTTGCGATTTTCCAGGACAAACGCATGATAGGGTTAGCTGCCTTTATGTGCTCCAGTGACGAGCTTGTTATAAGTCCTGTAGACCTCCTAACAAACTTCTCGCTGATGCAGGCGATAGTTTAAGGTTGCGATGTGGCGGCGAAACGATAGGAGCGAAGGCGTGATCCGCGCTGTACTTGTGATTACTTCGCTGTTTTCTGCAGCCTCACCCGCAGTGCCAGCAAACGCGCTTAACGTCAAGATTGGATACCTTGGCACCACCGAGAAGGTACCGACGATTTCACTTCTGGAGATGCCAGCGTCAAATGCCGGCCTAGCTGGCGCACAGCTTGCCATCGATGACGACAATACGACCGGCAAGTTCCTCGATCAGTCCTTTGCTCTCGAAAAAATCCTGCTGAATGGCGAAGAGGATGCGTCTGCTGCGATGCAGAAGTTGTCCAGTACGGGAATCTCATTGATCGTGACGGACCTACCCGCGGACGGCCTCCTTAAGGCGGCAGACGCTGGGCGGGAGCGGGGAGTCGTTTTCTTCAATTCTGGCGCGATCGATGACCGGCTGCGTCAGGAAGACTGTAGGGCGAACGTCATTCATGCTGCGCCGTCACGTGCAATGCTTGCCGACGGGCTCGCACAATACCTAGTGTGGAAGCATTGGACACGATGGCTACTTGTCTCCGGCTCTCACGAGCATGATAAGCTTTTTGCAGATGCGCTGCGGCGTTCGGCAGCGCGTTTTGGTGCCCGCATCGTCCAGGACCGCGAATTCAAGGATACCGGTGGTGCGCGGCGCACCGATTCTGGCCTTGTGCAGATCCAAAGCCAAATACCGCTCTTCACACAATCGGCACCGGATTACGACGTACTCGTTACCGCGGACGAGAGCCAGGTATTCGCCGATTACATGCCCTATCGCACCAGCCAGCCTCGCCCCGTCGCTGGTTCGGCCGGACTGGAACCAACCTCCTGGGATGCTTCATTTGGCCAGTGGGGTGCACTCCAGCTGCAAAGCCGCTTCACGAAGAAGTTTTCGCGTTGGATGACGGCCCTCGACATGCAAGCGTGGACGGCAGTGCGGATGATCGGCGAGGCCGTTTCGCGTACAAACTCGGCTGATCCCAAGACGATCGCCAGTTACATACTAGGACCAGAATTCGCGCTGGCCGCTTTCAAAGGGGATAAGCTTACAGTGCGCGACTGGGATCTTCAGCTGCGCCAGCCGATTTTGCTGGCCGACGGACGAACCATTGTGTCGGTCTCTCCTCAGCAGGGATTTCTGCATCAACATTCGCAACTCGACACCCTGGGGTTCGATCGTCCGGAGACCCAGTGTCACCTCAAATAGTTGTTTGCCGAGGAGATCAGACGAATGTGGCTTCGACTTGCGCTCGGGATAGGTCTTGCTGTGACACTTGGCAACGATGCCATTGCCTATACCGCGTACGTTTCCAACGAAAGGAGTAATACTGTTTCGAAAATCGACACTGATAGCTGGAAAGTGACGAAGACCATTCGAGTAGGACAACGACCGCGCGGTATCGGGTATACTAAGGATCAGAAATACGTTCTCGTTGCGTGTGGCGACGATGATACGATCCAGCTGATCGACACCAGCAGTGATTCTGTTGTCGGCTCACTACCCTCTGGCCCGGACCCTGAGTTTTTCACTACGGGAGCCGACGGCAAGCTGCTTTATGTCGCCAACGAAAACGATAACACCGTGACAATCATCGATATCGAGCGGCGCACTCAAATTGGAGAGGTACAAGTCGGCGTAGAGCCGGAGGGCATGGTGATGAGCCCTGATGGTACGATCCTGATCAACACCTCGGAAACGACCAATATGGCGCATTTCATCGATCCTGGTAAAACATAAAGTCGAATTCGCCATTCCGGGAATGCGAGCTGATCCCATTCAACCGGTTGGCATCAACATAACCCAGGACGGGAGCTTGGCGTTTGTAGCACTTGGGCCGGCAAACCACGTCGCGGTGGTCGATACAAAGACCTATAAGGTCATAAAATATTTGTTGGTCGGCCAACGTGTTTGGCATATGGCGTTCACGCCTGACGAGAAGTATCTATTGACGACTAACGGTCTATCCAACGATGTTTCTGTGATCGACGTTGCTGCCCTCAAGGTTGTTAATACTATTCAGGTTGGTGAGTTACCTTGGGGTGTCGCGATCTCGGACCATTGACCTTGCAGAGCTGAAAATGACTCATAAGAACGTTGTTCGGAAATCAGTTGTGATGAAATGTGCGGGCTATCTATTGGTTACCTACTCATTTGCAGTCTTGCTATCGCCACTGCGCGCTGACCCACGATATCCCGATTGGCCTTGTGTGCAGCCTAAGGTGCCGGAGCTTTCGCCCGCGGCAATGTGGAATGGTCCATCGATCGCCGAAGTCGGCAGTAGTTGGCAAGACGACGCTAAGGTCAGGGATCTTGTTGAACTGGTCGCTGCACGTCGCACGTCTCTGGAGGCGGCACAAAAAGCAATTGCGGAATTCATGGTCGGCACTCCCGCTGAAAAGGAGCAGAAAGCAAAACAGGTTTTTGCAGGGGTTTTCGACACACTCAGCGAGCAACGTCGAGAAGTGATGGACGGCCTTGAGAGAGTGTCGCGCAAAGAGATGGACCTCGCTGAGAAGATTAAGTCCGATGTGGCCAATCTACGCGAGCTGCAGGACAAGCCTGACGCTGATCAATCGGAGATAAAAAACCTCGCAAGCGAAATTGAGTGGAGCACGCGAATTTTTGAAGACCGGCGTAAAACTATTCGCTATGTGTGCGAAGTTCCTAGCGCCCTCGAACAACGGGTCTTCGCGTTGGCGCGCACCATCCAGCAAAACTTGAATTGAGCACTACTCGGTATCTGCTGGAGGAGCGGGTTCCGCTTGTTGCACTGGAAGTCCGCTAGCTTCCCACCCATCGGTGCCGTCCGGATACCAAGCCACATTTTTATAGCCCATCGTGAGCGCACGCTTAGCGGCGTTCCACGACATCCAACAGTCCTTCTGACAATAAACGACGAGCCATCGTGACTGGTCACCCTGGGTAATGCGCGCAAGTCCGTTGCGCAGATACCGTTCGGTCGAGGTGGCGAGTGCACCGTAGCCGGTATCGGGCAGCCATATACTGCCAGGGATATTCATGCGCGGTTTTTCGTGCCAGATCGTGCCAGGCGGCAAATTGGTCGGGCGCGGGGGGTGCGGTAGAACGTCAACGAAAGCCGCGCCGACTTTCCAAAGCTCCTCGACCTCCCAAGTAGCAACTACGCGGGCACCCGCGAGACTCATCGGAGTCGGCCCACGATAATCCTGCATCCGATAGCCCGTCGGCTCCGGAATAGCGTTTTGGCTCCAGGCCGAAACGGCGAAGGCGATGAGCCAAAGGCCCAGCACAAGCACGCGGCTCACGGCTTTTGTGTCAGGTCATCGGCGGTGATGAATTGGTCACTCTCGTTGACTATCGGTATCCCATAATCAAGCAGGAGCTTGTTGATGGCTGGTTGGTTCTCCCCAATTAACTGGTTTAGTTGTCTTTTCCAGTTCTGATCCGACGGACGAACACCCATGACGATACGATAGTCGAGATGAGGGCCGCCTTTTTCTTTCAAAAGCAGTGTTGCCTTCATCGGGGGGGTGGCATGTGAGGCGTAATATCCGGCCAAGGGGCCCCACAACACACCGGCATCGATAGCACCCGAATTAATGTCATTCACCATTGCCTGTGCCGAGGAATCGTATCGTGTGTCGACAACCAACGGGTACGGCTTGGAATTTGTGATGAGACCGTCAGCCACGAGGTAGCTTGCAGGTGGGGTGCCGGCAACGACTCCAAGACGCTTATCCTTCAGACGCACGTCCTCGAGCGTCTCGACGCCTGCGAGCGCGCTAGCGGCTTTGGACACAAGCGCGTAAGCAGTCCGGTAATAGGGATTTGTGCTCTGCGCTAGTTCGCCGCCCTGCGGGAAGCCCATGACCACGTCACACCGATACGAACCAAGTGTCATTCGTACGAAACCGGTCGCGCCCGGATAGTAGGTATAGGCGAGTGTCTTGCCGAGTTTCGCAGCGAAAAGTTCCGCAATCTTGTTCTCGAAACCTTCGCTCTTGTCATTGGAGAAAGGCAAATTGCAACACGCCGCCGGCTTGGCCATGCGTATTGATCGGCGCAAGGACGGTCCCCAATACACAGCATCCGGCGTTTACCAATAGGCGGTATCCGGCCGCTCTTCTCATCGATCTATCTGCCCTTCAACTCTTCTGGCCGAAACAGCTATCTTGCCACTTCGCTGCGGCCTCGGGTTTTTCTTCATGTTTGGCCGGTCGGCTGCGAGGAACAGCGTCGTTAGCGCGCGCTCGTAAGTAAACATAGATATCGTCAACCACGCACATCACGTTCTTATTGGTGCCGAAAGCGGGCATCACATTCTCATTGGCGGTATTCACGTTTTTACGGCCGCCAGCAACAACGCCGAGGAAATCACCGTAGTTGATCGTTTTCAGCGAATCGATTAGAGCCGGTGCGTAGGAGGAACCCATACCATCCGGCCCGTGACAGACGTGGCATTCGGAATGGTATCGGACGAACCCGGAATAGGTGTACCAGTCGACGGTGCCGTCGGACTGTACTTTATAGGTGGGGTTGCCTTGCTTGTCGAAGTACTTGCCATCCTCGCTTTTGACGGCAGCCGGGTCTCCCGACCCGTCGGCAAGCGCGGAAGCGATCGAAAGCAATGCGGCGACCACGATGAATGCGATCGCTCCATCACGAGTCCTCACAGATAATTCCTTTCATGAAGGGACGACGGAAACGCTGCTCCGGCGCGCCACGTTCGGTAACGCGCCGGAGCATTTGTGCATCAGCTTCGGTTGGCGCGGCTCAGGGCAGCGCGAACACCGTGAGCTGTCCGCCGAGCGCGGTGTAATTGCTCAGCGCAGCATAGCCACCCACCGCACCCAAGCCGTCATGCGGGTCGGTAAGGCCAGCCGCAAGGCCAATCCCGGCCCAGCCGCCGACACCTGACAGCACCGCGACGTATTGCTTGCCGCCGTGCTGGTAGGTCATGACGTTGCCGATGATGCCCGATGGCGTCTTGAACTTGTACAGTTCCTTGCCAGTCTTGGCATCAACCGCCTTCAGATAGCCTTCCAGCGTGCCGTAGAACACAACGCCGCCCGCAGTGGCCAGAGCACCCGACCACACCGAGAACAGCTCCGGATCGGACCAGACGATCTTGCCGGTCTTGCCGTCCCAGGCAATGAAGTTGCCCATGTTGGTCTCGCCAGCCGGCGGGAACATCGACAAGGTCGCCCCGACATAGGGCTGGCCCGCCGTGTAGCTCACCTTGAACGGCTCGTAATCCATGCAGACGTGGTTCGTCGGCACGTAGAACAGCTGGGTTTCCGGCGAATAGGCCGCCGGCTGCTCGTCCTTCGTTCCCAGCGCCGCCGGGCAGATGCCCGTCGTGTTGTGATCCGCGCCGCCCGCTTGCGTCGAGTATTTGCTCACGACCGCGGGACGACCGTAGTTCGCCGAGTTCTTGTTCATGTCAACCCCGGTGGTCCAGTTGACCTTCGGATCGAATTTTTCCGCAACCAGAAGCTCACCGGTCTCGCGGTCCAGTGTGTAGCCAAGACCGTTGCGATCAAAGTGGGTCAACAGCTTGCGTAGGCGACCACCGATCTGTTGATCACTGAGGATCATCTCATTGACACCGTCATAGTCCCACTCGTCGTGGGGTGTCATCTGGTAGACCCACTTGGCAACGCCGGTGTCCGCGTTGCGCGCCCAGATGGTCATCGACCACTTGTTGTCGCCTGGACGCTGCACCGGGTTCCAGGTCGAGGGATTGCCTGAACCGTAATAAACCAGGTTCAGCTGCGGATCATAAGAGATCCAGCCCCAGGTGCAGCCGCCGCCGATCTTCCACTGATCGCCTTCCCAGGTCTTTAAGCTGGAGTCCTTGCCAATCGGCTTGCCCAGCGCGGTGGTCTTGTCGTCAACGAGCATCTGATCATCCGGCCCTTCCGAGTAACCGCGCCACACCAGCTTGCCGGAATTGATGTCGTAGGCGGCAAGCGAACACTGCACACCGAATTCGCCGCCAGACGTGCCGACCAGAACCTTGTCCTTCACCACCAGCGGCGCCGAGGTGCCAGTCTGGCCCTTCTTCGGATCGCCATTGGTCGCCGACCAGACTGGCTTGCCGGTCTTGGCGTCCAGCGCCACCAGCTTGTCGTCGGCCTGATGCAAGAAGATCTTGCCGTCACCGTAAGCGACGCCGCGATTGACCGTGTCGCAGCACATCACCGGGATGACGCTCGGATCCTGTTTCGGCTCGTACTTCCACAGGATCTTGCCGTCATTGTTGAGATCGAGAGCATAGACGGTGTTCGGGAACGGCGCATGCACGTACATGACGTCGCCGATGACCAGCGGACCACCTTCGTGGCCACGCAGCACTCCGGTGGAGAACGTCCACGCCACCTGCAGCTTGCCGACATTCCCGGTATTAATCTGATTAAGCGTCGAGTAGCGAGATACAACGCATCGTGCATCCTCCCTGCGACGTTGTCATCCGGGTGGTGCACCGACGCGAACAAGCCCAAAGCAAGCCTGGCCTCGCGGCGCAAACCCGTGCCTCGGGAAAAATCTCCGGCAGCGTGTCACGGCATCAGCCGGTCGCGAGCAATTTGTGTAGCTCGTCGACGGCGTAAGCCTACGAAGAAACGCGAGCCCTCCCTTAACAGCTCGTGTCCTTGAAGCCGGAAACTTTGCAATAGTATGCCTGCTCTCATTGGCGTCAATACCTATTCATGACAGGACGGCGTCCTAAACGGATATAAAATTTGTCGCGACCGCGACGAGCAAGGTCGGAAGGCTATGAAGTAACCAATGCGAGCTCATTATGAGGCCGTCCCCCTGAGGTCGGCTGCACTGATCACTTTGCTCGTTGGACTCTTGCTTAGCAGGACAGCAACGCTGACCCATTCGCAAGAGGTCCTCAAGCCGCTTTCTATCGATCAAGTGGGATCCGGTATCTACGTGCACTCGGGCGAGATTGCATTGATGAGCGGGGCGAATGATGGTGCGATTGCCAACGTTGGTTTTGTCGTAGGCGCCAAGGGGGTTGCGGTAATCGATACCGGAGGCAGTGTGCGCGAGGGGCGTCGTCTACTCTCGGCGATACGTCAAATCACGGATGAGCCTGTCTTGTACGTCATCAACACCCACGCTCATCCCGATCATGTGTTCGGGAATGCCGCATTCCTGCCGCCGGCAGTGTTTGTCGGAAGCCACAATCTGCCGCGGCAAGTGATGGAGCGCGGCCCGTATTACCTGAAATCATTTCGGCCCGCGATGGGTTCGCTCCTTGATGAGGTCAGGATCCTGCCGCCGAGCGTGACAGTGGACGACGAATTGCAGCTGGATCTGGGGGACCGCATGCTCACCCTGAGAGCGTGGCGCGCCTCACACAGTGACAGCGATCTCACAGTTTTTGATGAAAGGACCGGAATCTTGTTCGCCGGCGATCTAGTATTTTTGCGCCACATTCCAGTCCTTGATGGCAGCATTCGTGGCTGGCTAAAAACGATCAATGAGCTTGCGAGGCTCCCGGCCAAAAGCGTAGTTCCGGGCCATGGCCCTCCGTCGGCCCCATGGCCTGCCGCGCTCGACCCGGAGAAGACCTATCTTGAGCGGCTGCAAAGCGACTGTCGCGATTTGATTAAGCGCGGTGTGCCGATTGCAGCCGCGTCTGAGCTCGCAGCCGCTTCGGAAAAATCACACTGGGACCTGTTTAACGAGTATAATGCTCGAAATGCCACAGCCGCATTTTCCGAACTGGAGTGGGAATAATGACTCGGCATGTTGGCTAAAGAAATCGGAGATGATCGGGATGTGCGCACGACCGGTAATTGTGATGGCATTTGCGGTCGCGATGTCCTGGAGCTCGGCACAGCCCGCGCTGCCGGCCGATAGCAACGATTCGTGGCGTGAAATCGCAAACAATGTGTTCAATGGTCGCCCGCTTGCCGATGGTTCCCAGCTGATCACGCTCGAGATGCCGGAACGCGCGGAGGATGCAGCGATTGTTCCAGTCACGATGCGGGCAAACCTACCGGCTGGCGATACACGCACCCTCGGGTCGCTCACATTGGTGATTGACGAAAATCCGTCACCGGTGGCGGCGACCTTCAATGTTGGGCCGGGCGTGGCAATGATCTCGACGCGGGTGCGCGTAAATTCCAACACGAAAGTGCACGCCGTCGCGGAACTTAGCGATGCCAAGCTTTACGAAGTGGACACTTACGTGAAGGCGTCTGGCGGCTGTTCAGCTCCCATGGCGAACAACGCAGAGGACGCCGCGGCTAGGCTTGGTCAAATGCGGTTTCGGCAATTTATAAAAACCACTGCGGCGCCGGCGAGTGCGCCGCGCGAGGCGCAGATCATGATTCATCATCCGAACAATTCGGGTCTGCAACGCGATCAGGTCTCGCTGCTCTACATTCCACTTTTTATCGTTCGTCAATTGCGCGTTTGGCAAGGCGATCAGCTTGTTCTTGAGATGGATGGCGGCATATCCATCTCGGAGAATCCTAACATTCGGTTTTCTTACCTACCGAATGGCGCAAGCATGTTCCGCGCGGAGGCGGTCGATACCGAAGGTCACGTTTTTTGGGGTGAGTGGCCAGTCGAGCCGACGATGTAGTGGCTCATCAGAAGCAGCGTACCTCTGCTTCCGCCTGAGCGCGGCGAAGTTCCTCAAGCGATGTTCGAGAAATTTCGGTGGTGCGGAACTCAGCACCGAGGTTCCCTTGCACTTGGGACATGCTCAGCACCGTCTGCGCGGTGACGTAGCGATCATATGGTAAAAGCGAAGCAATGAGATCGATCGAGCAGGAACACTTCTGCAGCGAAACCTGCGTCTCCCCGTTGGCTTTCATGCAGCCAAAGACGTAGTCCACGCGCGCAGAAGTTGGATAATCGTTGAGATCCGCAGCTCTCGCATTTAAGTTCGGCGCACAGACGATGAGAAGCGCGACGCCGACCGGGATCGATTTAACGCGAAGCATAAGTGATTTACCTTTCGTTGTCTTTACTTGTCGTGGTCGTCCAGCGGATTATGCCACCAAAATATTGCTAGCAGATATTGGAATCGCCATTCCACGGACTGATATTTCTATGGGGCTGATAATCTTCGATTGTGATGGCGTGCTGGTCGATTCGGAACCCATTGCCCATGGGCTATTGGCTCAAATGATGACGGATCTCGGTCATCCTATGACCACGGCCGAGTCGGTCGAGAAGTTCACTGGACGCAGCCTGGCGGACACTGTGCCGCTCGTCGAAGGCGTTTTGGGGCGAAGTATTCCCGATCAAATAGCCCAACGCTACAGCCGTTTGTTGCTTGAACGTTTACGTCGTGACTTGAGGCCGATCGCTGGCGTGAAGGAGGCGGTTGCGATGCTGCGTTATCCCCGCTGCGTCGCCTCTTCGTCGTCGCTCGAGCGAATTCACTTATCCTTGGAGGTAACCGGCCTCGCGGCGTTGTTCGGCTCGAATATCTTCAGTGCGACTCAAGTAACTCACGGCAAGCCTGCACCGGATCTCTACCTGTTTGCGGCAAGAACGATGGCGGTGGCGCCCGAGGATTGCGTGGTTATCGAAGACTCAGCTTTCGGTGTCACCGCCGGATGCGCAGCTGGGATGAAGGTTATTGGCTTCACTGGTGGGGCACATGCAATCGGCGATGCCGCGCGGCGTCTCGCAGCGGCAGGCGCATACCCCATCATTTCCTCAATGGCCGAACTGCCGGCTGCAGTGGAGCGACTGATGTCGTGCGTCGAATCCCCACGCCAGCCTCGATAGGGAACTTGGTCCCGTGCTTTTGACATTAAATCGGCGCGGAGCGGATCGTGTGAAAAACCTTCAATGCAGCAACCTGTTCGGCGACATCGTGAACCCGGAACAGCGCGGCGCCAGCAACGTATGCGGCAAGGGTAGCAGCGATCGCGCCGACAAACTGGGCCTCGATTTGCCGCTCGCTTAACGAGCCGAGAAAAGCTTTCCGCGATGTTCCGACTAAGATCGGACAGCCGAATTCGATCAATTCCCCAAGATGCCGGAGTACCTCGACGTTCTGGCGTGCGGTTTTGCCAAACGCCACGCCTGGATCAAGAATAATGCGCGATCGCGGAATTCCAGCACCCTCGGCAAGCGCCAGTGAGCGCGTAAAAAAGCCTCTGATATCGGCCAGGATGTCGATCGCGCCGTCCTTTTCAGCCCGGTTGTGCATAATGACAACGGCAGCCTCTGTCGCAGCCACAGTCGCCGCCATTAGAGGATCCTTCTGCAAGCCCCAGACGTCGTTTATGACAATAGCCCCGAGTTCAACGGCACGCGCGGCGATCTTCGATTTATAGGTATCGATCGAGAGCGGCACTTCGAGTTTAAACGCGAGTTCAGCGAAGATAGATTCAACGCGAGCGAGCTCTTCATCTTCACTGATCGGTAAGGCGCCGGGTCGCGTCGACTCGCCCCCGACATCGATGATGTCGCATCCCGCCGCCGCTATCTGTTTCCCATGCGACAGGGCAGCTTCCATACTGACGTACCGCCCGCCGTCGGAGAACGAATCCGGCGTCAGGTTGAGAATACCCATGACGATCGGACGTGTTCCGATCTTCGCAAGAAAGGCATCACGCCGGGCGCGCTGTTCCGCGCGCATTGGTCTTTTCTTCCCTGTGAGAGCCTTCGCAATGGTATTCTTTGATAGTCCAGTTCGGATGCTCGCCGACCCACTGCGCAAGATAGGGCTGTGCATCCTGCACACACACGCGCACCGAGCCATGCCAGACATATTCGAGACGCTGTTCCTCGCATTGATCGGGATGCGCCAGGGCACAGACCGTAAATACGATGACTACGAGGTCCATTGAGCCGCTCCGCCACTATCGGACAGTCACAGGCAATTACCATGCAAACAGAATTTGCAAAGGCTTAGTTCCGATTTCCAACAAGAATCTCGCCCTTGCCGAGGACCGCCATATCTCCGGCGAAGCGCACAAGTGGCCGGCGCAAAAGCATGGCGGCGCCCTTGCTGTACGGTTCGATCATCGCCGCCAGCCATCGCATGGCGACAAGCTCATGCTCGCCACAGTCGATGAATGTCGGCGAAAGGACACTGCGGCTATCGCCGAGCACGATTGTGCCGCGTTTAAGCAGGAATCCCGCGAGCGGCCCGGCCCCGTGGCGCACAATGACCGTGCCCGCAATCATCCGACTTCC
>WNGH01006197.1_pt1 | contig 18028 bp, 13 predicted proteins | sample 5400631 | NCBI WGS metagenome assembly WNGH01 (sample SAMN13153373, study PRJNA577476) | soil metagenome | isolation source: 115 cm soil or saprolite under Garry oak tree replicate 1 | place: USA:California | collected 2016-06-15
GATCCGCGAATATCAGAGTGATCAACCGTCGACGAAGCCGCTTCGACCGTCGCCTCGTCTGCTCCAGGAACAGAGACGCACCGACGCAATCTGACGTTGGTAGTTTGTAGTTGACAGGTCGTTCCATATCAGGAGCCTGGATGGAGATCTGGCCGATCACCTACGCCGACGTCCTGAAGGCGCGCGACCGCATCCGCCCCCACCTCCAGAAGACGCCGCTGCGCGCCTATGCTCCGCTCGACGCCGAGGTCGGGCACGGCGTGCGCATCCTCGTCAAGCACGAGAACCACAACCCGACCAACTCGTTCAAGGTGCGCAACGGCCTGTCGTTCATGACCGCCCAGACCGACGATGTGCGCCGGCGCGGTGTCGTGGCGGCCACGCGCGGCAACCACGGGCTGGGGCTGGCGTTTGCCGGCAGCCTGCTGGGGGGGCGCGTGACCATCTGCGTGCCGCGCGGCAACAATCCCGAGAAGAACGAGGCGATGCGGGGGTACGGCGTCGAGATCGTCGAGCAAGGACGCGATTACGACGAGGTGGTGCGTCTGGCGGAGGCCCTCGTGCGCGAGCGCGGTCTCGTCATGGCCCACTCGACCAACGAGCCCCTGGTCATCGCCGGCGCGGCCACGCTGACGCTCGAGATCCTGGAGGAGAGCCCGGGTCTCCAGGCGCTGGTCATCGCCGTCGGGGGCGGGTCGCAGGCGGTGGGCGCCCTCACGGTCGCGCGCGAGCTGCGCCCGGATCTGAAAGTCTACGGCGTCCAGGCGGAACGGGCCTCGGCCATCCACGATTCCTGGCACGCCGGACACGCCATCGCCAGGGATTCGGCCGACACCTTCGCCGACGGCCTGGCGACCCGCAACGTCTACGACCTGACCTTTCCCGCCCTGCGCGAGGGGCTGGCCGGCTTCGTGACCGTGACGGAGGGGGAGATCGCCGAGGCCTTGCGACTCCTGCTGCGCACCACTCACAACCTCGCCGAAGGGGCGGGGGCCGCCGGGCTGGCGGGGCTCCTCAAGCTGCGCGACACCCTGGCCGGCAAGACCGTCGGGGTCATCCTGTCGGGCGCAAACATCGATGCCGTGACCCTCCGGCGCGTCCTGGACGGGGAAATCTAGCCTCCCGCTGTCGCGCCGCTGGTCCCTTCCCTTCCTCCCGACCGTCAAAACGCTGGCGCGATCTCGATCCTTGCGACGCGGCGCAACTTCCTTATATTGGCCGGGTAACCCCGCAGGCGCGGGGGCCGGCCCGTTCGGCGGGAACGAGGATACGAGCGCGTGGCGAAGAAACATTCCGGGCAGAAGACCGGCGGCAACGGGCGCGGCGCAAAGAGGCAGCCGGATGCGCACGCGCCATCGAACCAGGCGCCCCACGAGATGGACTGCCTCGGCGCGGCCGTCGTGGTCGTCGATCGAACCGGTTCCGTCCTGCGGGCGAGCGGCTGGCGGAGAATCGTCGACGCCCCCGCGCCGTCGCGCATCCCCCCCTCGGACGACATGCCTGACCAGCTCCTCGACGGCATCGGCGCCGCCATCGACGAGGCGCGCCGGCTGTGCGCCCCGACCCGCCGCGTGGTCGCCGTCGAGCTCGACAAGAGACGCTTCTACTCGGTCTCGGCCGGGCCGCTCGGCGCCGGCGGCGACGGTCAGGCGGCGGCGCTGGTCCTGGAGATCACCGACGCCTTCGGTCTCGGCCCGCGCGAGGGGGATTCGATCCGCGAGCTGGCGCACGACCTGCGCACGCCCCTGGCGTCGATGAGCGGCGCCGTCGAGCTCCTGGAGTCCGGTCGCCTCGGGCAGCTGACGCCCGAGCAGACCCGGCTCCTGGGGATGCTGGGGAAGGGGATGCTGATGATGCTGTCGTTGATCGACGACGCGACGGCGCGCGCCAAGGCCGCCCAGGCGGCGGACGGCCGCAGCCGCGCCACGGCCTGAGATGGAGACACGACATGCCCGGTAAGATCCTGGTCGCCGACGACTCGCCGAACATCCGCGAGATCCTGAAGATCAGCCTCGAGGGGGACGGCTACACCGTGGTCCTCGCCGAGGACGGCGAGATGGCCCTGTCCGTGGTGGCGCAGGAGAAGCCCGACCTTCTCATCATGGACGTCATGATGCCGAAGGTGAACGGCTTCCAGGTCTGCCGCCGCGTCAAGACCGATCACGCCACCCACGACGTGCCGGTGATCATGCTGACCGCCAAGAGCGCGCAGCAGGACGTCTTCTGGGGGAAGGACTGCGGGGCCGACGAGTATCTGACCAAGCCGTTCAGCACGAAGGAGCTGGTCAAGACGATCGATCGCCTCCTGAAGGTGAGGCAGCAGCAACAGCAATCGGTCCACGCCTCCGGGGTGGCCGAGGAGCTGCTCAAGAGACACGAGCGCGGCGAGGACGGCCGGGTCGTCCACCTCGAGTGGGACCCGCGCGCCATGGACATCTTCCGCAAGAAGTACGGTGAGTTCAAGCTGGGCGAGGCGTACCGGCAGTTCCGCGCCGCCGCCGAGCAGTTCCTGAAGGACCATGACGATCCGGGGCCGGTCGAGCTGCACGACGTGAACGGCCTCACGCTGGTCCTGCGCGGCGGCGTGCCGGAGGCGAAGAAGGCGGCCGCCAAGCTGGTCAAGCGCCTCAACGAGATCGCGGCCGGCCTCTACGCCGCCGAGGACCGCGACCGCGGCTTCATCCCGTTCCGGAATCTCCGCACGTCCCAGGAAGAGAAGCTCCCGCTCCTGTCCTTCAGCCCCCGCATCGTCCCCGACAAGGCCGCCTAGGACGCCCAAGGGTGGCGGGGCGCGCTGCCCCCCGGCTCATACTCGCTCGCGCGGCGTATTGGGTGGCCTTCTCGGGCGCATGGCGCGGCTCGAAATCGCCGGGAGGCAGCGCGCCCCGCCACCTGGACCTCCACGGGCGTTTCGGAGAGGGCTGAAGGTCAGGATCGGCTCGCGTCCGAAAATGAAGACTTCGTGTGAAGCTGCCCACAGCGCCTGTCGACCTTATCGCGGGCGGCGCCGATCGAGTCGACCCTGGCTCCGGTCGGGTGCGAGGCGGGCGCGCGGCGGGGTGCGGCGATTTCGAGCCGCGCCATGCGCCCGAGAGGGGCACCCGATACGCCGCGCGAGGGAGCATGAGCCGCACCCCGCCGCGCGCCCGCCTCGCGGTGCGGTCAGGGCAAAGGCGGCCCGCAGTCGCGCCCGCGAGGTTGAAAGGCGCCGTGCAATTCTGGTATCGTCCACCGCTCGCCGGCCCGTCCGGACGGGTCGCGCGCGCCCATCACATGAAGATCATCGCGCTCGGCGACATCCACGGAAACCTGCCCGCCCTCGAGGTGGCGCTGCGGGAGAGCCGCGCCGAGGGGTACGACGTCCTGTGCCACACGGGGGACGTGGTCGGCTTCGCGCCGTTTCCCGAGGAGACGGTCGCGCTCCTCAGGACGGAGAACGTGCCGGGCGTGCGCGGCAACCTGGACGAGAGCGTGGCGACGCAGGCGGAGGACTTCGGCGCGCACGGCAGCGGCGGGTCGAGGCGCCGCCTGGAGAACCTGGCGTACGCCTGGACCCTGGCGCACACCGAGCGTCTGACGCGCGACCGCCTCGGCGACCTGCCGTTCGAGAATCGCATGGAGGCGGCCGGCCGGAGCACGGTCGTCGTGCACGCCACTCCGATCGACAACTCGACCTGCCTGTGGGAAGACCGCGACGAAGAGTACTTCCGCGAGATGGGGGACGCCGCCGACGCCGACATCATCATCTTCGGCCATACCCACAGACCGTATCGCCGCATCGTGGACGGCCGCCAGTTCGTCAACGCCGGCAGCGTCGGCTATCCTCAGGACACTCCCAACCTGACCGGATACGTCGTCATCCTGGTGAACGGCAACGTCGAGGTGCAGTACCGCCGCTTCCCCTACGACGTCGATCGTCTGGTGCGGACGGCGAAGGAGCGTCGCTTTCCGTCCGAGGCGCTGCGGCTCTTCAAGGCGTCCTGAAGGTCGACTCCCGCCCATCGCGCCACACCGTGAGCGATTTCACCACCGGTCCGGCCGCCTCGCGGTAGGCGGGAAGCGAGACGATCGCCCGGCCGTCCAGGGCGCGCACGATGTCCCCACGCTTGATCCCGGCCCGCTCCGCCGGGCCGCCCCGCGCCACGCTCGAGACCAGGACACCGGTCACACCGGAAGCCCCGATCGATTCCGCCAGATCCCGATCGAGCTCCTGCACGGTCAGACCGAGACGACGGTCGGCGTGGATCGTCGAGTCCGGCTTCCCCGGGACATCGACCGGCTTGAGGAGTGACGGCGCCGCGAACATCGGCGCGCCGGTGCGCACCGCGAGGGCGATGGCGTCGGACGGACGCGCGTCGATGGCGTGCACCTTGCCGGCCGCCTTCAGGCTGATCTCCGCGAAGTAGACGTCGGACTTCAGATCGGTCACGGTGACCCGCTCGATGACCGCGCCGAGAACGGTCAGGATGTTGGCGAGGAGATCGTGCGTCATCGGCCGCGGCGTGTCGGCCTTCATCCTGCCGAGGTAGATGGCGATCCCCTGATCGCGGCCGACGGAGATCGGCACGGCGCGCTCTTCCGCCGCGTCCGCCAGCAGGAGGAGGACCTGCTCGGGGCCCATCATCTTGATGCCGGAGATGTGCACCGGCACCGGGCCGGCAACGGCGGTCGGGGTGGGCGAAGCGGAGGGGCCCGGTGCTGCGGCATGCGCCCCCATGGAGATCCCGAGAAAAAGCAGGCAGAGCCACATGGTCACCCCCCGTGAATCCCAACAATATACGCCCAAAGGAGGGCGGCGACCGGCCCGTCCAGTCATAAGTGGAAGAGCAGCAAGGAGATACCCCCGCCGAGGGCAAAAATCCGCCGGTTTGACAGCCCCCCGACCCGACACTAAAATACGCTGCGGTGGACACTTACGGGACGTCGAGGTCCCGCGCGCCGACCCAACTGCGGGTCTGCAGACACTCACCCGGGGCGAGCGGTCTATGATTCTCACCAGGCTGGGCCGCTTCGAAATCATCCGCGAGATCGGCAAGGGGGCGATGGGCCAGGTGTTCCTGGCCAACGACCCGAAGATCGAGCGCAAGGTCGCGATCAAGACGATCGTCCTGCCGCCCGGGACATCCGAGGACGAGGCGCGCGAGACCAGCCAGCGCTTCCTGCGCGAGGCGCAGGCCGCGGGCAAGCTCCTGCATCCGAACATCGTGACGATCTTCGACGTCGGCGAGGAGGCCGGCGTCTCGTTCATCGCCATGGAGTTCATCGAAGGGGAGACGCTGGAGAGATACACCAAGCCGGAGAGTCTCCTGTCGCTGCGGCGGGTGCAGGAGATCGTCGAGCAGGCCGCCTCGGCGCTCGATTACGCGCACCTGAACCACGTCATCCACCGCGACATCAAGCCTGCAAATCTGATGCTCCTGAAGGGGGGCGTCCTGAAGGTGACCGACTACGGCCTGGCCAAGAACCCGTCCGCGAACCTGACGCAGGCCGGCGTGCTCCTCGGGACACCCAGCTACATGTCCCCCGAGCAGATCCAGGGGCACGAGCTGGACGGCAGGAGCGATCTCTTCTCGCTCGGCGTGGTCCTCTACGAGCTCCTGACCGGCGTGCGCCCGTTCGAAGGGGATTCGATCTCGACGATCATCTACCGCGTCCTGTACGAAGACCCGCGTCCCCCCGCCGCCTACAACACGGCGCTGCCGCCGGAGCTCAACGGCATCCTGGAGAGGGCGCTGGACAAGGAGCCGGACAGGCGCTATCAGACCGGCAGCGAGCTGGTCGCCGAGCTCGCGAAGGCGTTCGCGGGGCTGCCTCCCGAGACTCTGTCGCGGCCGGTCCCGGGGATGTCGCGTCCCTCTTCGGGAGCGAGGACGGCGCAGTCGTCGGGGACGCTGAATCGCCCGGGCCGGGGCGGGCCGGGGCGGCGCGGCGACCGGACGACGCGCGATCGGCGGGGCGAAGTCGCCGCGGCGATCCCGGCGGCGGAGCCGGGGTTCGCCGCCCGTCACTCGATGAAGATCGCGGCGGTCGTGGCGCTCGCGGTCCTGGGGCTGGTGTTCTTCCCGCGGCTGGTGAACCGCCACGAGCCGGGACTCGACTCGGGCGGAGCGAACGATGGGGCCACCGCCGAGGTGACGTCGGCGTCCGTGGGAGGAGCGCCGCCTGCCGGCGGCCGGAGCGGCATGGTGTCGGTCGAGGTCTCGACCATCCCGCACGGCGGGACGATCACGATCGATTCGACGCGTCTGGCAGAGCCGAAAGTGGTGCTGGCGCTCTCCGACACGCGGCCGCACGACATCGTCGCGCAGGCCGGCTGCCGGCGGGCGGTGGCGGAGATGAAGGCGTCCGACCTGGCATCCTTCAAGGGGAACCTGGTGATGGAGTTGAAACCGCGTCAGGAGGAGGTGATGATCGCCTCCGAGCCGCCCGGGGCGCGCATCCACCTGAACGGGCACGACACCGGCAAGGTGACCCCGGCGGTCCTGGCCCTCGACGGCTGCGAAGAGCGCAGCCTCGATCTGGCGCGCGAGGGGTACCGGCCGTGGAGCGCCACCTACAAGCCGGACGACGACTTCGACGGAATGGTGAAGACTCTCAAGACGATCCGGCTCGACGCCATCCCGGCCGGCACCCTGCGGATCAAGAAGCCGCCGGACTACGACCTCGATATCTTCGCGGGGGACAAGCGGATCGGCAAGGCGGGGGAGTCCCTCACCCTGACCGAGGGAAAATACAGCCTGACCTTCAAGAACGACAAGGTGTTCGTGAAGGAGACGGCCCAGGTGACCGTCGAAGGGGGCAAGGAGTCCCAGCCGGTCATCACCTTCCCGGCCCTCGGCACGCTCACGGTCCAGGCGCAGCCGAGCAACTGCAAGGTCTTCGTGGACGGCGTCTACGTCGATGTCACGCCGGTGCTCGAGCTGCCGATTGCGTCCGGCGGCCACCGCGTCAAGGTCGTGTTCGTACCGAACGGTGCCGAGCAGGAGCAGGCGGTCGCGGTGACCGGCGGAAAGAACGCGCTCGTGACGGTGAAGTTTTGAGTCGAGAGCTCCGGGCCTCGATCCTGGCCCCGGCGCTGGCGGTCCTGCTGTGCACCACGGGCGCCTCGGCCCCCGCCGCCACGCAGCCGGACGACGACCGGCCGCTCGACGCCCGCACCTTCACCCAGGGGATCGACGCCGTCAAGCAGGGGAAGCGCGACGAGGGGATCCGCATCCTCAGGAAGCTCTCCCAGGATTTTCCCGACAGCCCGTTCGCCTCGCAGGCGCTTCTGAAGGCGGCCGACCTGATCTATCCGGTGGCCGCCTGGGACCAGGTCGGCTCGGCGTCGTCCCAGGCGATCAAGGACGCCTCCGACCTGCTCCTGCCGCTGTCGCAGAAATACCGCTCCTCGCGGGAGGCGCCCAAGGCGCTGGTCAAGCTCGGCTACCTGTTCCTGGAGCCGGCGAATCCCAAGGCCGACCTCGACGAGGCCTGCGGCCGCTTCGCCACCGCCGCGCAGGTCTACCCTGACAGCGACTCGGCCGACGACGCCTACTTCGGGTCCGGCATGTGCGAAACGCTGCGCGGCCGGCCGGCTTTGGCGGCGGACTTCTTCGCGCGTCTCATGGACGAGAGCCCGGCGAGCCCGCTGGCCGCCGAGGCGCTGTATCGCTACGGTGTCGCCCTGTCGCACCTGGACGATCCGACCGAGGCGATGCTGGCCCTCGAGCGGGTGCGCACGCGCTACGCCGACTCGCGCTTCGCCCCGCGGGCCCTCGACCGGATCACCCTGCTGCACCGCCTGCGCGTGCAGCCGGCGCTCCTGCGGGCAGGGGCCGGGCCGAAGCAGCTGAGCCCGCCTCCCGCCCAGAAGATCGGCCCGGCGCCGCCCACCGCCGGCCCCGAACCGGAGCTGTTCCGGCTCGACGCAACGTACGGAGCGCCGCCGGCGACGCGCGCCGCGTCCACCAAGAGCGAGGACACCACCTTCCGCGGCGCCAGCGACATCGCGGTCGACGCGCAGGGTCTCCTGGTCCTGGCCAGCCCGAAGACACCCGGCGTGTTCCGCCTCGACCCCAAAGGGCGGGTCCAGGAGCGCATTCCGCATCCCTCCCCCGATTACGTCGCGGTCGGGGACGGTCTGGCGGTCTACATCTCCGGCGGCGGTCAGATCGCCCTCAACGCCAAGAACTGGAGCGGCCCCGACTTGAAGTCGTACGACGGACGGCCGCCGCGCGAGTTCGGTCCTGTGGCGACCGACCTCTCCGGCCGCGTGTACCTTCTCGATCCGCGCGACAACATCCTGCTGATCTACGACCGCTCCCGGCGCCTGGCCGGCTACATCCGCCCGGACGTGAAGGAGGGGCGCTTCGTCGATCTGGCGAAGAACGAGGACGGCGGCGTGTTCGTCTTCGAGTCGCGCTTCAAGTTCGCCCTCGAGCTGACGCAGGGGAAGACGACGCGCAAGGTCAACCTCGCCGGGCTCGGCGCGACCGAGCCGGTCGCCCTGGCGGCCGACGGCCTCGGCGATCTCTACCTCCTGGACGGACGGAGCGGCTTCGTGTACGTCGCCTCCCCGACCGGGGAGCGCATCACGGTCATCCGCCCGCCGAAGGAGGCGCTCTCCCGTATCGGCGAAGCGTCGTCGGTGGCGGTGGACGCCATCGGCCGGGTCTACGTGTCCGGGCGCAAGAGCCCGGCGGTCCTGAGGTTCCAATGACGTTCCGGCGCGCGCTTCGGTTCCTGTTCGCGGCGTCCCTGCTGGGCGTCGTCGCGGTCTCCTGCCTCCCCGCGTTCGCGCAGGAGGAGGAGGACCTCACCGCCGACCTGAAGACGATGCGCGCCGCCTTCAACCGGGCGCGCGAGAGGCTCGACAACCTCGACTTCCTCGGCGCCGCGCGCGAGCTGTCGTCGATCATCGAGCCGCGCAAGGACAAGAAGGCGAAGGACCTCAGCGTCGAGGAGATGCGCCTGCTCTGCACCGCCTACGACATGCGGGCGCGCGCCCAGTTCAACCTCGGCAACGCGCGCGGCGCCGAGGCCGACTTCACGGCGCTTCTGAAGCTCAACCCGGCCTACGCCATCGACCGCCAGACGGTGTCGCCGAAAGTCGTCGACCTGTTCGACCGGGTGCGCGCCAAGATCGCCGGGATCCTGACCCTGCTGGTCGAACCACCGAAGGCGCACGTGCTGGTGGACGGCGAGCCGGTCGAGCCGCAGGAGGGGGGGAAGGTGCCGCTCCTGTCCGGCACCCGCACGCTGCGCATCGAGGCGGACGGCTACGATCCGTACGAGGAGATGTTCGCGGTCGTGGCCGGGGCCGAGACGCGCAAGGAGGTGCGTCTGCGCCCGAACCGCCGGGTGCTGCAGTTCGTCACCGTCCCCGCCGGTGTTTCGGTCTCGATCGACGGGAAGCCGTACGGGACGAGCGCGGGGCCGCCGACCCCCGACTCCCAGGAGATGGCGCGGCAGGCCGGCGCGGATCCGCAGAACGCCTCCGCCCCTCTCCTCCTTCCGATGGTCACGCCCGGCGATCACAAGGTCGGCTTCGACAAGGACTGCTACACCAGCCGCACCCTCACGGTGAAGGTGACGCTCGATCCCGAGGCCAACGCCCCGCTCAAGTTTACGCCGGTCATCCTGCAGGAGGCCAAGACCGAGATGCGTCTGACCTCGACCCCGTCGGGGGCCGATGTCTTCGTGGACGGCGACAAGAAAGGGACGACGCCGTTCACCATGCAGGGGCTGTGCGGCGGCGAGCGCGATCTCCTCGTCGCCAAGCAGGACGTCGGCTCCTGGTCCGAGCGCATCCGCCTGATCCCCGGCGAGGTGAACACGCTCGACGTCCGCCTGCGTCCGACCCTCATCTACCTCGGCACGTTCCGTCTCGACGAGTGGGGCCGGGCGACCTGGAGCGACGAGGACAAGCCTCTCCTGGACGAGCTCAACAAGGGGCTCAAGACCCTGAACATCGTGCGCACCCCTGAGATCCTGCAGGGTCTGCGCGACTCGGTCATCAAATGGATGATCACCGCCCCCGGCGAAGTGCGCGCCGGCACGATCCTGCCGCCGGCGCTCCTGGAAGAGATTGCGTCGAAGGCCAGGGCCGACCTCGTCCTGGCCGGCCTGACGCTCGGCGGCGACGCGGACAAGTCGTGGACCCTGGGCCTCTACTCCGTCCTGCACCACGCCCCCGACGTGGTCGCGCTGCGCGCCGACAAACCGGAAGCGGCGCGCGATTTCGTGCGCCGTCTCGACACGGCGCCGTCCCTGTCGGGCCCCTGGTGGGGGATGGGGCTGGTGGACACGCTGCTCGACCCGGGACAGGCGGACGCCGACGGACCGCTCGCGGTGCGCGTCCTGCCCGGGGGGCCCGCCGCCAAGGGCGGGCTGCGCGCCGGCGACCGGGTCAAGGCGATCGGCAGCCGCAAGACCGGGAGCGTGCGCGACGTGCAGCAGGCGGTCGCCGCCGAGATGGCGCGCCCGGGCGGTCTCCGGCCGACTCTCGTCCTGGCGGTCGAAGGGAGCGGCGGTCCGCGGACCGTGCGGGTCGCCCCCGACGACGGTCCGATCGTCGTGCCGCTCAGCGATCCGGCGCTCCTCTACAACCGCGCCCTGGCCGAGTTCCGTCTGCGGGCGCGGGCGGCCGCCGACGAGGCGGAGAAGGGGGCGGCGCTCCTGAACCTCGGCGTGATCTACATGCACTTCCGCGCCTACGACAAGGCGGACGCGGAAGGGTTCGCGCGCGCCTCCCTCCCGGCGGTCGTGGGGGTGTCGCAGGGGACCGTCCTCTACTACCGCGGCCTGAACGCCCTGAGGCGGGGGAACCCCCAGGCGGCCCGCGAGGCCTTCCAGCAGGCGGCCGGCCAGGCGGGGAGCACCCTAGACACCGGCGACGGCCCCTCCGCCTCGGCCGCCGCGGCGCGCATGCTCAAAGCGATCGAGTGAGGGCCGTGGCGGGGCGCAGCGCGGTGGGGCTCATATTCGCACGCGCAGCAAGCTGAGCACCCCACCCGCGCGCATTGCGCGGCTCAAAATCGCCCCACCGCGCTGCGCCCCGCCACGGCTCATCGAAGTCGACCCCGTAAAACTACTGAAAGCCCTCGCTCTTCATTAACGGATCGCTCCGGGGAACCGTCGACCTGCACGCAGAAGCCGTCCGGGCGCCGTGGGGCGGGCGGGGCGTGGGCGTGGCGATTTTGAGCCGCGCCATGCGCGCCGGCAGGGCACTCAGCATGCTGCGCGAGCGAATATGAGCCACGCCCCCGCCCCGCCCGCCACCCGGCGCCTGGGTCTGCACCGGCGCCAAGGCAGGTTGACGAGGCCCTGACCGGACACTACATTTTCGAATCGTGAGCCGCGCCGCCTCTTCGTCCCGCCGGCGTCCCCGGACGGGTCGCCCGCGAAGGGGATATCCGGTCGACCACGCTCCCGAACCTGTTCCACGAGTTCTCGGAGGTGCGCGTCACCGGCTTCCTGCACGTCACCGAGGGCGACGTCAAGAAGTCGATCCAGTTCGGCGAGGGACACGTCCTGTTCGCCTCCTCCAACCAGCGCGACGACCGCTTCTCGCAGTTCCTGCTGAAGTCGGGGGCCATCTCGCTGAAGAGCCTGATGCGGGCCCTCGAGGTGATGACCGTCACCAAGGACCGCCTCGGCGAGGTGATGGTCCGGTTCAAGATGCTCACCAACGAGGACGTCGAGAAGTGGATCCGCGTCCAGGTGCGCGAGATCGTCTACTCGATCTTCCAGTGGACGCGCGGACGCTACTCGTTCGAGAGTCGCGTCCCGAGCGCCGAGACGATCGTCATCGGCGCCCCGGCCGACGTCGTGCTCCTCGAGGCGGTGAAACGGATCGAATCCTGGGTCCGCGTCTACGAAGAGGTGGGCGGCCTCAACACCGAGTACCGCACCACCCGCGACATGCCGAAGATCACGCGCGACCTGCCGCTGTCTCCCGAAGAGAAGGAGATCCTCCGCATGTGCGACGCGCCGACGTCGCTCGAGGAGATCTGCGAAGCCAGCAAGCTCAACGACTACGATGTCTGCCGCGCCGTGTGGGCGCTTCTCATCCTCGGCGCCCTGATGAAGTCGTAGATCCGGGACCGGTTGGGGGCTGCACCCTAACCGGGAAATTTCCACAAACAGCCCTCCCGCATACAGACCGCCGCGCAAGACTTTCAGAGGCCAATCGTCCGGAACGCCATGATTCACAGGGCTTCGGCCCTCTTGACGGAGCGAAGCCGCGCCGGATATATGTTCTGCGCATTCCTGCTCTAAACCGCAACAGCACGTCGAGATTACGTTGGAGGTCAAGGAGATGGCCATTCGCCGACCCATCACCGCGCGCGGAGCCCTGGCTCTCGTCCTGTCGCTCTGCCTGGCATCCGTTCCAGCCCTCACGATCTTCCGGCCCGCCCAGGCGGCGGCCGACGAGGAGGTCGGGCACGGTTCGATCCACGGCACGCTCTACCAGTCGGACGAGAAGGAGGCGCTGGCCGGGGGGAAGGTGACGGCGATCAACGTGCGGACCGGAACCAAGTACACCAGCGAGGAGACGACCGACAACGGCAACTACGACATCCGAGGCCTTCCGGCCGGCACCTACGACGTCGTGATCGAGGTGGGCGGGAACCTGTTCGTGGCGGACCACATCCAGGACGTCGGACCCGGAGAGAGCGTGTCGAAGTCCTACTCCCTGCAGCCGTCGAGACCGGCGAACCGGACGATCCCCAAGTTCCCAGCCCCCAAGGGAAGCGCCACGACCGTGGGCGAGACGACGCTCCAGTCGCCGCCGTTCTGGATCTCGACCAGCGGGAAGGTGCTCATCGGCGTCCTGTCGGCGGGGGCCGCGTTGGCGATCTACAACAACACGAAGGGCAACAACAACGCCAGCCCCTCCTCCCCCTGAACCGTGGGTCGTCCCTGGTGAACCGTCCCCGACCAAAAGGCAGCGGACGGCGCCTCCGGGGCGCCGCGCTCGCCTGCGCGCTCACGGCGTGGACGGGAACGGCGGTCGCCGGGACGCAGGACGCGCCGCCTGCCGCCGATCCCGACCTGTCGACCGAAGGGATGCGCCGCGCCGGGCCGCCGCTTCGAGGCCCATGCGCGCGAGGGGGACAGCACCGCCACGGCCGGCGCGGGGCTGGACGCCGTCCTTCTGGCGGGGGACCGCGGCGGCCTGCGACTCTTCCAGGAGGCGGACTACGTGACCTTCCAGAAGAACACCGACCTCGATCACTGGAACGGGTCGGCGCGGGCGCGCGGCGTCCTGCTGCTGAAGCGCGCCGCGCTGTCGCTCGAGGAGCGCTACGCCTCCGATCGCGAGCGCCCCAGCAGTGAGATCGATCAGCGCATCCGCCGCGATAACAACGCCGTGACGGCCGGCTTCCGCACCCTCGGCCGGGGACGCCTGGGGCTCAAGTCGTACCTTCGCGACGAGCGCATCGATTACAGCACCGACGACCCGACGCTGGGCGACATCGGCGCGCTGTTGAACCGCGACGAGACCACCCTGTCGGTGATCGGCGAAGTGAAAGTGCTTCCGAAGACGACGTTCACGCTCGAGGGGGCGGTGTCGAGCATCGCCTTCGACGACAGGACGCAGGACCGCGACACACGCAAGCGCGCCCTCCTGCCCGGCTTCCGCTTCGACCCGACCGCAGCGGTGCAGGGGGATCTGCGCGCCGGCCCGCTGGTGATGACGGCGCTCGACCGTGACGGCAGCGACTATCACGGCATCGTCGGCGACGGACACCTGACGACGCGTGTGGGGCGGGCCGGCCGGGTGAAGACAGGCTTCGACCGCAACGTCGAGTTCTCGACCCTGGGGGACAACGTGTACTACGTCGGCACCCAGTGGTCGGCGGCTTACGAACAGTTCTTCTCCCGCCGGGTGAGCGGCGAGGTCTATTACAGCCGGGGATTCAACCATTACCCGAAGGAAGTCATGAGCGTGTCCTCGCCCGGCGTGCTGCTGATCCACGACGACCGCCTGACCACCTGGCAGACGACCGTGCGTTACCGCACGAATCCCCAGATGACCATCGGAATCACCGCCTCCCGCGTGACGCGCGACTCCACGGACGATTTCTACGACCGGACCCGGAGCTTCTACACGTTCGGCACGAGTTACAGTTTCTAGGTGAGCCCATGAAGCGCGCGACAACAAACCTGGCCATCGCACTTCTGCTGCAGGGCGTGTGCGTCCTCGCGGTCGCAGAGCCGCCGCCGCCGGCCGCGATCCTGCCCCCCCTCGAGACGGGGGTCGAGACCGTCGTCCCGCTCCCGACGATCGCCGGACCGGAGCACCCGGTCGGGGCCGAAGACCTTCTGGAGATCAGCGTCTTCGAGATCCCCGAGCTGAACCGCATCGTGCGCGTCTCCGAGAAGGGGACGATTTCGCTTCCCCTCCTGGGGGAGATGGAGGTCAAGGGACTCACCGCGATGCAGCTCGAGGATCACCTGAAGGAGGCGCTGAGCCAGAAGTACCTGCAGGACCCCCAGGTGTCGGTGTTCGTGCGCGAGTTCGGCAGCAAGAAGGTGTCGGTCATCGGCGCTGTCGGCAAGCCCGGCGTCTATCAGATGCTCGGCCCGCGCACCCTGCTTCAAGTGTTGTCCGAGGCCGGCGGCCTCGAGAAGGAGGCCGGCTCGCACCTGTTCGTCATCCGCGCCGTCGCCGGCGGCGCGACCGACGCGATCCCCGTCAAGATCTCTGATCTATTGATGAACCGCGACCCCGACCTCAACCTGGCGATCAGCCCGGGGGACGTCATCAGCGTTCCGCTCGACCGTCCCGTGTACGTCTACGTCGACGGCGCCGTGAAGACCCCGGGCCGCCTCGAAGAGCTCGCCAGCCGCCCGATCAGCCTGTTGCAGGCGATCGCCAAGGCGGGGGGCGTGACCGAGAGGGCCAATCTCAAATCGATCCAGATCCTGAGGCGCGGCAGCGACGGCACGCAGGGGGACCTGCGCGTCAGCCTGAAGAAGATCCGCCAGGGGAAGGACCGCGACCCCGTGCTCGAGGACGGCGACGTCGTCGTGGTGCCGGAGACATTCTTTTGAATCAGGAAAAAGAGATCCACCTGCTCGATTACTGGCAAGTCATCCTGAAGCGGCGGTGGGTCGTGTACACCTCCCTCGCGGTGGTGGTGTCGGTCACAACGCTCGGGACGTTCCTGCAGCGTCCGGTCTACACGGCGACGACGCGCCTGCAGATCGAGCAGAACACGCCGAAGATCCTGCCGTTCCAGGACGTCATGTCGAGCGTGCCGGACTTCCGCAACGATTTCTACCAGACGCAGTACGGGCTCATCCAGAGCCGGCGCGTGGCGCGCGAGGCGATCGACTCGCTCCACCTGGCCGACATCGACGAGTTCAGGGTCGGCGCGTCGCGCGGCGCCGCGAACGGGCCGGCCCCTGAAGAGCAGGCCGAGGCGAAGCGCATCGACAAGTTCCTGAAGAAACTGGCTGTCACGCCGGTGCGCAACAGCCGGCTGGTGGACATCGCGTTCGCCTCCTACGATCGAGTGCTGTCGGCGAAGGTGGCCAACCGGGTGGCCGACACCTACATCGCCTTCAACTCGCAGGCGCAGTACAACACCACCGAGCGCGCCACCACCTCCCTCACGCACCAGATCGCCAACCTGCAGGACGAGATCGACGTCAAGGAGAAGAAGCTCCAGGCCTACGCCCGCGACAACCAGATCATCGCCCTCAGCGACAAGCAGAACATCGCCCTCAAGAAGCTCAACGATCTGAGCGACTCGTACACCCGGGCGCAGGCCGAGAGGATCGCGAAGGAGGCGCGCTACGCCGCCCTCCGCGACGCGAGCCCGGGCGACCTTCCCGAGGTGCTCGACAGCCGCCTGATCCAGGACATGGCGGCGAAATACGCCGAGCTGATGCGGCAGCAGGCCGACCTGTCGCAGAAGTTCAAGCCCGACTGGCCGGCGATGGTCCGGCTGCGCCGCGAGATCGAAGAGACCGCCGAGCGGCTGGATACCGAGCGGCAGGGGATCTATGACCAGGTCCTCGGCGCCGCGGAAAGCGCCTACCGGTCGACCAGAAACCAGGAAGGGTTCCTGAAGAGCGCGCTCGACGAGCAGAAGCACCTCTCCCAGGAGGCGAACCTGAAGGAGATCGACTACAACAACCTGAAGGCCGAGATCGCCAACCAGCGCACTACCCTCGAGGCGCTCGTCAAGCGTCAGAGCGAGACCTCCTCGTCCGCCGGCCTGAACGATCTGGTGGCGGGGAACGTGCGGATCGTCGACGTCGCCGAGGTGCCGAACCGTCCGTCGTCGCCGAAGATCCTCCTGAATATCCTGCTGAGCCTCGTCACAGGTCTGGGCCTGGGGGTCGGCCTGGCCTTCTTCTTCGAGTACCTGGACAAGTCGGTCAAGACGCCGGAGGAGATCCTGCAGGCCGGCGGCATCCCGGCGATCGGCCTGGTGCCGGCCCTGCGTCAGGAAGGGATCGGTCTGCGGGTGGTCAAGACCGACGGGGGCGAGAACAGCCGCGGGCAGCTCGTCGAGCTGATCTCCCACGAGGACCCGAAATCGAAGATCTCCGAGGCATTCCGGGAAGTTCGTACCGCGCTTCTGGTCTCGCAGGCGGGCGGGCCGCCGAGGACGATCCTGATCACCAGCGCATACCCGGGTGAAGGGAAGACCGCGGTGGCGATCAACCTGGCGATCACGCTGGCTCAGATCGGCCGAAAGGTGCTGCTGGTCGATGCCGATCTGCGGCGGCCACGCATCCACAAGATCTTCCGGGTCGATAACACCCAGGGGTTGTCCAACTACCTGAGCGGATCGGAGGTCGTGTGGCCCGAGCCGATCAAGTCCCCCGTCGAGCGGCTCGATCTGATCCCGAGCGGCCCCATGCCGCCGAACCCCGCCGACCTCCTCGACTCGAATCGCTTCGCCCAGGTGCAGAAGGAATTCCTGGAGCAGGGATACGACCACATCATCTACGACTCGCCGCCGGTCCTGCCGGTCGCCGACTCCGTCATCATGTCGGCCCGCATGGACGCGGTGGCGCTGGTGGTCCTCGCCGGCGTCACCTCACGCGACGCGCTGGCCCACGTCGTCAGACGGCTGCTTCAGGTGAAAGCCCGCGCGGTCGGCGCGATCCTGAACCGGGCCGATCTCGCCTCCCAGTCCTACTATTACGGCTACTCCTACAAGCGCTACTACGGCGACGACAAGCCGGAAGTGCCGCCCGCGGCCACCCAGGAGCCGAGGCGCGACCGGACGATCCGGGTCTGATCGATGCGCATAGAGCGCGCGCTCCTGGGGCTGTTCCTACTGCTTCTGGCTCTGGCGCCGCTGCCGTTCGGGTCGGTGCAGCCCTGGCCGCGCGCGGCGCTCGCGGCCGCCAGCCTGCTCGGTGGGGCTCTCTGGGTCGTCTGGCGCGCGCGGCGCGGTCTGCCCCTGCTGCCGTGGAAGGATCCGGTCCTGCTGGCCGGGGCCGTCTTCGTTCTTTTCGGCGCCGCGCAGGTGGCCCCTTTGCCGCGGAGTCTTCTCTCGGCCGTCTCTCCCAAGGCCCTCGAGCTCCGCGATAGGTACGAGCCGAGGCCGGCCGTCGCCACCGTCGCCGGGAGCACGTCCACAGTACCGTCGAGCGCCGAGGCGGGCTGGCGTCCCCTGTCGCTCTATCCCTGGGTCACGCGCCGATCGATCTTCTGGTTCATCGCCTGTCTCACGGCTCTCCTCGTGACCGTCGATCTCGCGGCCCACGAACCGTCGCGGCGGGCGATCCTCTGGACTCTGGCCGGCGCGGGGGCGTTCCAGGCGATCTACGGGCTCGCGGAGTATTTCAGCGGACACCAGCACATCTTCGGCTACGTAAAGACGCGCTACACCGAGGTCGCGACCGGCACGTTCATCAACCGGAACCACTACGCCGGCTATCTCGAGATGACCCTGCCGCTCACCATCGCCCTGGCGGCCACCGCGATCTCGCGCTTGCGCGGCGCCAGGGAGGACGACCGGGGACGACTCGCCTTTCGCGCCGCGCTCGTCCTCATCGTCGCACTGACGAT
>WNGH01006608.1_pt1 | contig 18027 bp, 20 predicted proteins | sample 5400631 | NCBI WGS metagenome assembly WNGH01 (sample SAMN13153373, study PRJNA577476) | soil metagenome | isolation source: 115 cm soil or saprolite under Garry oak tree replicate 1 | place: USA:California | collected 2016-06-15
AGCACGATCAGGTGGTACTGGCGGGACTCGATGCGCCGCACGGCCTCATCGGCGACCTCTCGCGCGGACATCTGCGGCTTGAGGTCGTAGGTCGTCACGTCGCGGGGGGAGGGGATCAGCACGCGGTCCTCGCCCGGATTGGTCTTCTCGTCACCGCCGTTGAAGAAGTACGTGACGTGGGCGTACTTCTCGGTCTCGGCGATGCGGAGCTGCTTGAGCCCCCGCTCGCTGATGAGCTCCGGCAGGATGCGCGTCAGGCGGAAGGGGGGAAAGGCTGCCGGGTGCGTGAAGGTCTCGTCGTACGAGGTCATTGTCGCGAAGGCGGCCAGCTTCGGCACAACCGGACGCGGAAAGGCCTCGAAGGTCGGCTCGGTGAGCGCGCGCGTCAGTTCGCGGGCCCGGTCCGCGCGGAAGTTGTAGAAGAAGATCCCGTCGTCGTCAATGCTCCCGATCGGATGGTCGTGCTGGTCCACGATGACGGCCGGGACCACGAACTCGTCGGTCACGTTCGCCGCATAGCTCGCCGTTACGGCCTCTTCGGCCGAGCGCCGGTGCACGCCGTGTCCCTCCACGAGGGCGGCATAGGCCTTGACCACGCGGTCCCATCGCTGGTCCCGGTCCATCGCGTAGTAGCGCCCCATCACGGTGGCGATCGTCCCGACGCCCAGCTTGCGCATCCGCGCCTCGATAGTTTTGACGTAGCCGAGGCCGTTCCGCGGGGGCGTGTCCCGTCCGTCCAGGAACGCGTGCACGAACACCGGCGGGCGGCCCTCCTTCTTCACCATTTCGAGAATTGTCTCCAGGTGAGAGATGTGGCTGTGCACCCCGCCGTCCGACAGGAGCCCCAGCAAGTGCAGGCGGCCGCCGGTGGAGCGGACCTTGTGCAGGACCTGCGCAAGCACGGGGTTCGTCGCGAAGGAGCCGTCCCTGATCGCCCGATTGATCCGGGTGAAGTCCTGGTACACGATGCGGCCGGCGCCGAGGTTCATGTGGCCGACTTCAGAGTTTCCCATCTGGTTGTCGGGCAGCCCCGTATCCTCGCCGGACGCCGACAGCAAGGTGCAGGGACAATTCCGAAGGAGCGAGTTGTAGAACGGCAGCCGTGCGAGGGCCAGGGCGTTGGCCTCTGTCTTCTGGCTCACGCCCCAGCCATCCAAGATGATCAGCGCGACAGGTTTCACGGTCGTGGTCATGAGATCCGGCATTGTTACTGATTTTGGAAAAAAAGGCCAGCCCGTCTAAACAGGCTCGAACGGCGAGGCGACGCCCGGATAGGGGTGGGGCTGAACGGGCTCGCGCACGCTCTCGCGGGGCTGGCCTGCGTCGCCGAACGAAGGGAGCACGTGGGCCAGTGTGTTCCAGCGCCCGCAGGCTTGGCAGCGCCCGTCCCATTCGCCCGCTTCGTAATGACAGACCGTACAGGCGAATGGTGTTCCGAAAGGCCGTGGCCGGTTGAGAGCTTCCTGCAGGATCATCAGCGCCGATTCCGTGTCACCCTTGCGGATGTAAAGGCAGGCCATGATCTTATGCAGGGCTCCTGTAGGATCCTGGAGACCCTCCAGCGTCGAGAGCAGATCGAAGGCGTCGTCAATCATCTCCAACCGGTAGTAGAGCTTGCCGAGGGCCAGCTTGAGGAGCGGGTTCTGGTCGTTGCGGCTCAGGGCAACCTGGTAGATGCGGAGCATCTCGCCCGGCTCGCCTAACTCTAGATATAGATCCTCCAGGCGCTGCAGGAAAAGCGGATTGCCGGTCTTGACGTACGACTTCTCCCAAGACTCCGCCGCCTGCTTCAGCTTGCCTTCCCGGATGAGCAGCTCGCCGAAGCCGATCCGCGCGGGCAGGAACCCTTTGTCCAACTTGATGGCGTTCCTAAAGTAGCGCCTGGCGAGGTCGAGATCGCCGCGTTCCAAGTACTGTCGCCCGACCTCATATTTCAGCCCCGTCATGACCTGGATCTCGGCGCGGACTTCGTGATCGGACAGGCCCGCCTTCAGGAGCCGTTCCTGGACCGCATGGGCCGCTTTCCACCTGTCGTTCTGGATGTGGATGTCCCGGATGCGGTAGAGGGCGGTCGGGTTAGTGCTGTCGTGTTTGAGCACATCCTCCAGCGCCTGGATCGCCTCGTCGTAGCGCTTGGCGTCTTCGAGGTCGCGGGCCAGGGAGAAGAGGATCTCCAGATTGCCTTCTTCGAGGGATCGGGCCCTCAGGTGCAGCCGGATCGCCTCGTTGTAGTGTTTCTCCCGGCGGAAGATGTTGCCCAGCGAGAGCAGGGCGCGGGTGTTGGTGGGGTCCAGCGCCAGCAGCTTCTGCAACTGGGAGATCGCCTCACTGGTCCGGCGGGAGAGCGAGGCCAGCACGCCGCTGCTGTAATAGCTCTGGAGCTTCTCCTCGCGCTTGCGCCGCTGGGTGGAGCGCCAGTTGAGGATGAGAACGCGGACCTCGCGCAGGCCGAACAGCAGCACAACCGCCAGCGCGCCGCCCGCGATGCAGAAGAGCACGAGGTAGAGCGGAGTGACTTCGGTCGAAGTTTGCCGCGACAGCCGGAGCATGATCGGATCGGGGTTGAGGTCGCTGAAGTAGACGGCCGCCACGATCGCGGCGATCAGTGTGAACACCCACAGGAAGAAGCGCATCGGTTATCCCCGTTGCCTGGCGGTTCGCTCCTTACGCATCCGTACCTTGGGACGGCCGGCCGTTACAGTTGCGCGGGCCTTCGGGAGCGGCAGTCGCTTCGCGTCGGCCCAGAGCCGGTCCAGCCCGTAATGTTCGCGCACTCCGCGCGTGAAGATGTGGACGACGACGTCATCATAGTCCATCAGGACCCACACGCCGGCCTCGAGGCCTTCGAGGCCGTAGAGGCGGTATCCCTTTTCGTCCAGGACCTTCTCAATATGGTCCTTTACGGCGATGACCTGGCGTTCGGATTCGGCTGAGCAGATTAGGAAATAATCCGTCACCCCGGACTTGAGGGCGACATCTAAGACTACGATCTCAGAGGCTTTTTTCTCTTCGGCTGCCAGGGCAGCCAACCGGACTTTTACTCGTGACCCTCGGATTATTGCGGTATCCCTCCTGCTCCAGAATGATACCGCAGTATATAAGACTCGACGGCTGTCGGCAAGAGATTTTCGATGCCCTGCTTTGATTTAAGTCGTCTCCTGACCTCCTGTGACGACACTTCACAGGGGGGGATCGCCAGCGCCCAGAGCGAGCGGCCGCTCTTGAGCCGGAACGCATATTTCTCAAGCTGACCGGCATCCAATTGGGCCAGCTTCTCCGTGTCTGTGATGCCAAGAACCGGTAGTTTTTCCAAGGACTTAAACTGGAAGCCGGCACGTGAGACCACGGCGAAATCGCAACTCTCCAGTAGGCGTTCCGGCTCCCTCCAGCTTGGCAAATCGAGAAAGGCGTCCAGGCCGATGATGAAGACCAGGTGGGTGTCGGGCGGGCAGGTTTCCTTCAGGGTCCGGACGGTGTCGATCGTGTAGGATTTAGCTTCGCGTCTCGTCTCGATGTCCGAGAGCTGGAAGTAGGGATACGGCGCGATGGCGAGACGTACCATCTCCAGGCGGTGCTTCGTCGGAATGAAGTCAGCCGGCGGCTTGTGGGGCGGGCCGCCGGTCGGAATGAAGAGGACCGAGTCGAGACCAAGCCGTGTGCGCGCGGTCTCAGCGACGAGCAGATGGCACCGATGGATGGGATTGAACGCGCCGCCGTACAGCCCGAGCTTCATTCCCGGAGCTGACCGGTGCCGAGCACGATGAACTTGGTGCTGGTTAGCTCCTCTAGGCCCATCGCGCCGCGCGCGTGGATGCGGGTCGTGCTGATGCCGATCTCGGCCCCCAGGCCGAACTGGTAGCCGTCGTGTAGACGCGTCGAGGCGTTGACGAAAACCGCGGCGGCGTCCGCGTCGTTCAAAAAGCGCATGGCCCGTCCGTGGTCCTGCGTCACGATCGCCTCGGAGTGCTGCGAGCCGTAGCGGGCGATGTGCCCCATGGCCTGGTCCATGTCGTCCACGACGCGGACGGCCAGGATGAGGTCCAGGAACTCCGTGCCCCAGTCGGAGTCGGCGGCGGGCTTGACGCCTGGCGCGAGCTTCACAGTCCGCGGGCAGCCGCGGATCTCCACGCCGGCCTCCTGATAGCGCTTGATGAGCGGCGGCAGGAACGTCGGGGCGACAGTCTGGTGCACGAGGAGCGTCTCCATCGCGTTGCAGGTCCCCGGCCGCTGCACCTTCGCATTGAAGCAGATGGCTTCCGCCATCGCGAGGTCGGCCTTGTCGTCCACGTAGGTGTGGCACACGCCCTTGTCGTGCTTGATTACCGGGATCGTGGACTCCTTGATGATGAACTGCATGAGGTCCTCGCCGCCGCGCGGGATGATGAGATCAATCAGCTTGTCCTGTTTGAGCAGCAGGGCGGAGACCTGGCGGTCGGGGTTGTCGATGAACGTGATCGCGCCGGCCGGGATGCCGAGCTTCTCGCCGGCCTCACTTAGCACCTTCACGATCGCAGCGTTGGACTGGATGGCCTCCGAGCCGCCGCGGAGCACCACCGCATTGCCGGACTTGAGACAGAGCGAGGCGGCGTCGGCGGTGACGTTGGGGCGGGACTCGTAGATGATGCCGATGACACCGATCGGCACGCGCATCCTGCCGACTTGCAGCCCGTTGGGCCGCCGCCACATCTTCGTCACTTCGCCGACGGGGTCGGGAAGCGCCGCCACTTCGCGCAGGCCCACGGCCATCTCCTTGATGCGCTTCGTGTTGAGCGTGAGCCGGTCGATGGCGGCTTTCGAGAGCCCGCGCGCGGCGGCGAGGTCCTTTTTGTTGGCCTCCAGCAGTTCCGTCTCGCGGGCTTCCAGGGCGACGGCCATGGCGAGGAGCGCCTTGTTCTTCACGACCGTGGACAGGGTCGCCAGCTGCCGTGCGGCAGCCTTGGCCCGAGAGGCTTTCTGGACGACGTAGTCGGTGAGAGTCATAGGATCACCAAATTATCGCGGTGGATGACTTCGTCGTAGTCTTTGTACCCGAGCGTCTTCTGGATCTCGGATGTCTTCAATCCCTTGATCTTCCCGATGGCCGCAGAAGAGTAGTTCACCAACCCTTTCGCGAACTCGCGCCCGGAATTGTCCACGCAGGCGACGGCGTCACCGCCCTCGAAGTCCCCGTGCACCGCCGTGATACCTGAGGGGAGGAGGCTCTTGCCCTTACGCGTGAGGGCCTCGACGGCGCCGTCGTCCAGCGTGAGGCGGCCTTTGGCCTTGACCGTGTAGCCGATCCAGTGCTTCCGGCTCGTGAGCTTCTGGCTCTTCGGCAGGAAGAGGGACCCGATCGGATGCCCATGGAACAGCGCGGTCAGGTGGCCCGTCCGCTCCCCGCTCACGATGGCCGTGGCGATGCCGTAGGTCGCGGCCTTCTTGGCCGCGAGGACCTTCGTGTGCATCCCGCCGGTCCCTTCGAAGCTGGTCGTCCCGCCGGCGCGCCGCTCGATCTCGGCCGTCACCTCGGTGACTACCGGAATCAGCGTGGCGTTGGGGTTGTGGCGCGGGTCCTCGGTGTAGAGCCCTTCAACGTCCGAGAGGATTACCAGCAGGTCGGCATCCACGAGGTGGGCGACCATGCCGGCCAGGCTGTCGTTGTCGCCGAAGCGGATCTCGTCTACCGCGACGGTGTCGTTCTCGTTGATGATCGGCACGACCCCGTACTCGAGCAGCGCGGTCAGGGTGTGGCGCGAGTTGAGAAAGCGCGCACGATTCGCCAGGTCCTCGCGCGTGAGCAGCACCTGCGCGACCTGCTGGCCCACCTTCTCGAAGGCCTTCTCGTAAGCCCACATGAGGCGGCTTTGGCCCACGGCGGCGGCGGCCTGCTTGTGCGGCAGGCTCTTGGGATACTCCGGCAGCCCCAGCTTCTCGATGCCACAGACGATGGCGCCCGAGGAGACCATCACGATCTCCCGGCCCTGCGCTTTCAACGCGGCCAGCTCGCTGGCGAGCTGGTCGATGCGCTCGGTGTTCAGGCCGCGGCCCTTGGAGGCGACGAGGCGGCTGCCCACCTTGAGCACGAGGCGCTTGGCGTCTTTAATGATCTGATCCCGCATTGTGTTACACGCTCGCCTTAAGTGGCTGCCGTAGCTTCGCGACCTGCGAGCCGAGATGACGGATCAACGGCTTCAGGCCGACGCCGGCGACAGCCGAGGTCGGAAAGAGCCGCAGGTGGCGCTTCTTGCAGTATGTCTCCAGCTTGTACAGATTTTTCCCTTGGCCCGCGATGTCGAGTTTCGTGGCTGCGACCGCATAGAGCTTCTTGGCGAGGTCCGGGTTGTACAGCTTCAGCTCCTTGCGCAGGGCCTGCAGGTTCTCAACGGGATCCACCGTCACGCCTTCCGAAATGTCCACCAGGAACATTAAATATGTGGTGCGCTCGATGTGACGCAGGAACTGAAAGCCGAGGCCCTTCCCTTCATGGGCGCCTTCGATGAGGCCCGGGATGTCCGCCACAACGAAGCTCTGGTCCTCGTCTACGGACACGACACCGAGGTTTGGTACCAGGGTCGTGAACGGATAGTCGGCGATCTTGGGGCGCGCGTGCGAAATGGCCGCGATCAGAGTGGACTTGCCGGCGTTGGGGTAGCCCACCAGGCCGACGTCCGCCAAAAGTTTCAGCTCCAAGTTCAGCCAACGCTCCTCGCCGCGCGTGCCGGGATCGCTTCGGGTCGGCACGCGATTGGTCGAGGTGGCGAAGCGGGCGTTGCCGCGTCCGCCGCGTCCGCCCTGCGCCACGATCGCTTGCTGGCCGTCCTTGGTCAAGTCGGCGAGGACCTCGTCCGTCTCGACGTGCTTGCCGATGGTGCCGACGGGAACGCGGATGATGTGGGGCGGCGCCGAGCGGCCGTGGCGGTTACTCCCTTCGCCGTTGCCGCCGTCTTTCGCGACGTGGTGTTGCTGGAACTGGAGGTCGAGCAGGGTGGATAGGCGCTCGGTGGCCTCCAGGAGGACGTCGCCGCCGTTCCCGCCGTCGCCGCCGTCAGGGCCGCCGTGCGGAACGTGCTTCTCCCGGCGGAAGCTCCGGCACCCATTCCCGCCGTCCCCCGCCTTCACGTAAATTTTGACCTGATCAACAAAGTCCATAGCTACACCAAAATCCCCTCGCCCCTTGGGGTGTCTAATCCTCAATCGAATTTAGACAGTATAAAACCCAAGGACTGACAAAGCAAACTGGAGAGGATCTGGTAAAGGAATTAGGTAGGGGTAGATACGGGGTGAGCAGCTATCTCGTTGTCAGGACCTCCAAGAGGCAATCGTTATCAACGTGCATTCTTTCGAGCACTTTAGAAAGCCTCTGTACAGTACTTTCCTGGTCAAATGCTTTCAGCTTGACGCGGAATCCTCCCTCTTCACCGAGCACATCAATGCCATCGATTTCGATGAATTCGACTTGCCTTGCAAGAAGCTTGACCACTGTTTCTTTGGGATTACTCTCTGCCGCCCCGGAAAGCGGTTCCATCTTAATCTTATGTTTACCCTCTTCGACTGGAAGCATGTACAAGTAAGGGACGGGTGCTAGAACCTTATCACCGGCAGTTATTGCGAAGAATAGGTTTTTCCGTTCCGTTTCCCCTAGCAAATCCATTGGCTCGATCTTTTGGAGGCATTTGAATAAAGCATAATGAGTTCCGTCTATGTAGAAGCCATTTTCCGTTACATGTTCAGGCGCCCAGATGAAGTATCCCTTTGGCGCGATGATGGTGCTAAGTTGCATTTGGAAGCCTTTGTGACGTAAAGGCTTTGGCAAACTTAATCGTGCTTTTTGTAGCTCGCTTATCGTTATTTCTGAGGGACCTGGCTGGGCGAATAGTCCAGCGTTCTTGTTTCGTTCGGCGCTGAGTGTGCTTTGCAGCTCTTTGATCTCATTGCGCAGAGAGGAGATGACATTCTCGCGTTCCTTGATTTGAGCTTCTAGTTGATTATATTTTGCGATCATTTCCTGCAATGTTCTGGCCACCTGAGTGTCAGGGGCGATTTCAGCAACCTTTTCGCCATTTTCTTTTAGAACAGCAGTACTTGTCGGCAAAGTCCGATTGCCCGATTGTCCGAGGCGATATCCAGTGTATACAAGTATTACAAGGAAACCTATGATCAGCGCTATGGATGAGGCGACAGAAAGTCGGGATAGGAATCCAATGAGATATGAAAGTGTGCTGCGTATGAGTACATCGATGCTATTCGACAGCCCCGCGTGCTGATCTTGGGGCTTAGGCGGGTTAGAAGGATTTGTATATGACCGATTTTCAAGCATGGATCAGCTTACCGCAAGCTCCTTTACGAATCCAATAAAAGTTGAAGAGAAATGGGGGCAGACTCCATTTCTGGCTATGAAAACGTTGTCTGATCCCATCATTCTGAGCTTTTTCTTAATTTGCGGGTCCTGTCGCCGAGCCACCCGGACGTGCTCGCGCTCCGCTCAGAAGCAAGCAAGTCGCGCTGCGCTCCGCCCCAGTCCCACTCGGCGCCACCCGCTCATTCAAAAGCGTAGACAGTGTAAATCTCAAGGACTTACAAAGCAAACCAGAGGTTGAGGAAATGGTGAGGAAGGGGGACAGGCTACTTTTCTGTCATGATTCTTGGCACCGTTGTACCTTCAGAAAAGTAGCCTGTCCCCATTTCTTTTTCCATTTCTTTTTCCCATTTCTTTTTCGTGTCCGCATTGTCACTCGCCGACTCAATCACTATGACAAATTGCTACTTCCCGATGTGCGTGATCTTGACGGCGATGGCCTGGATTGTTGAGCGATCGATGGGAATCGGGGAACGCCATTCTTCAACATAATGCCCCGGGGCCAGAATCTGTGCTTGGACCAGCACCTTATCGCCGATCGACACAGCGGGGGCATCGCCTTCAATCGGCTTATTGCAGTTCATGCTATGCCCAAGCACGCCAAGTTCCAGAGAGCCTGTCCCATCTTTGAGTTCGAAGACGTAAGATCCGTAACAGGGGTCGCCTGGTTGCAACGGATCGTGGGGTTTCAGCACCTCGACCTTTCGAACTGTTCCCTGAATCGGAGTGATTCGCAAATGATAAGACTCGGGATGGGCCAGGATCTCGCCAATGGGAACCGTTTCGCCCGCAAAGGCTGAAGAGCTGATTAACAAAGCGAGCAGAGTGCACGGCCAGCTACTCGGTCTCTTCGACATATACGGCACATTATATGTCGGTGACGGGAACCGTGCCACTTCCCTCCTTCGCTTTGTAATCCGGAAACTCTGCGATATACTAGCTAGACCCTACAGGGTAGGGGGAGGGGCACTGGAAATGCCACATTCGCTGCGCGCCTGGTACCGGCGCAACGGGAAATGGGTGATCGTCATGCTGGTGGTTTCCCTCATCGGCGCCGGGATCGTCCTGGTGCTGCGCTCGGTTTATGAGTACGTGCCCGGTTACTACGAGCCAAAGGATATCCCGCGCGGCCAGCAGTTAGAGCAGAAGGAACGCAAGCAACAGTAGGCTGCGCGTTCATCCCTTCTTAGTCAGCTTCTCCAGCCATTCGGGGTATGAGCAGGAATGCTGAGCCGAGAAGGCGTCGGCGCTGGAAGCGCTCGTCTTGAATTGACGTGGCCGCCGTTCGTCTTTCAGAACGTGAATCGCCACCTGTTGCAAGAAGTCCTCAACCCGTGAGGGATTCCAGTACGCCTCGAAGTTGAAGCTCCAGTACGCCGACCCATCCACCGTAATCATCGTTAACTCGGCGTTGCAACCGTCACTAAGCAAGACCCTGTCGGCTGGCCCTTCAACGATGCTGGCGTCTTCGAGAGAGAACCTCCGGAGCGTCCGTTCCTTCCTCACCGCGATCCAGAGATGAGGCGCGCTTGTCCGCAGCCGCTCAAATTCCGTGACCGCCGGTTCGCCATAGGCTTCCTTTTTCCACACCTGGACGGTGCCGGCGACGTCCGCTGCGAAGTTACGCACACCGAGCGTTTTGATGAGAGTCTTCACCTCCAGTCTCCCTTCGCGCAACTTGAGCCCCAGGCCCAGAACGGCCGGAAACAGCAGATAGTGGTCCTCGCGGGGCGCCGCTTTGAGCGCCAAGTTGCTGCGGTAGAACCATTGTTCTATTTCGTCAGGAACCGGGCCTTCGAAGAACCACCGGACTTCCGCAGTCGTGAACATTCCTTCACTGTATCCTAAGATCCTAAGACGCAATAAAAAAGCCCCGTGCTCCTTCGTCGGAGCAAGGGGCCTGATGACACAAAGAGGAAAAGAGGTTAAGAGGCTGCGGCAGCCTGGACTTGGGGCGCAACCGGATACACGCTGACGCGACGCCGTTCCTTCGGGCCTTCGTACTTCACGACGCCGGCGATCTTGGCGTACAGCGTGTCGTCCTTGCCTCTACCAACGTTGAAGCCCGGGTGAATCCGCGTGCCGCGCTGACGGACGATGATGCTCCCCCCCGGCACGACCTCGCCGCCGAAACATTTCACGCCGAGATACTGCGGGTTGCTGTCCCGCCCGTTCCGACAGGAACCCTGTCCTTTTTTGTGCGCCATGGCTAGCCCTCAGAAATTCCGGTGATCTTTACACTCGTGAACGACTGCCGGTGCCCGCGGGTCCGGCGATACGCCTTGCGGCGCTTTTTCTTAAACACAATGATCTTGGGTGTCCGGCCCTGGGCCACGATCTCGCCGGTGACCTTCGCTTTGGGGATGACGGGTGTGCCGATCTTGGTGGTCCCTTCGCCGGAGATCAGCAGCACCTTGTCCAGGGTGACGGTGGCGCCCACCGCGCCGACCAGCTTTTCCACTTGCAAAACAATGCCTTGCGTCGCCCGGTACTGCTTCCCCCCTGTCTCGACAATCGCGTACATTGCCTGATGCCCCGTTTGATCTCAGCTTGTGTGAGAGGGCCGTTTTCTAACACACGGCGGCGGTGCAAGTCAAGGAAAGGCACGGCATTCTCCAATGAAGTATAATGGGACTATGTTTGGCAAGACCCTGCACGACAGAGCAGCAGAACAAGCCGAGCTTCAGTTCCGAGAGCTGGCCTTAACATCCCTCGTGAACATGCTCGGCAAACAACTCCGGGAATCCCTCGAGCACCGCATCAAGCGGGCAAGAAAGGGTGGCGCTTGGACAGGTCTCACCCGAGCCGAGTGCGCGAGTCTGCACAGACAGGAGAAAGTTTCCCTCCGCGAGCAAGTGGCTGAATTGCTGTTGCAGCGAGCACGTGCCCGAGGGAAGTTAATCGCATCGAGAAGGGCCATGGCCAGAGCCCAAGCACTCAGGACCGCCAGCCACCATTAATCAGTCCTGTTGTTCCCCGGCGAACCCGCCCCGAGGTCGCTCGTCCACGAACTCCCGCGCTTCGAGGAGTTCCTCGCGGTCGCAGATTTCCTTCTCGACCAAGAGGTGCTCTACCGCGGCGATGCGGGCGGTCAGTTCCGGCAGCATGATGTCCAGGGTTTCCGAGATTTCGGCCAGCCGGCGGTCGTCAGTCTTTGCCGGGCTTGCCGCTGTCACGTGAGCCCTTTTCCGGGCCGACATCTTCCGCGCCGGTCGTTGCTGCGTCCGCCTCTTTTTCGGTGTCATGGCTCCTCCGCGTCCGTCGGACGTTCTGGCTCGGAGTGTACGTTGATGGGCAGGGCGATGCAAGGCGTCGGGTCGCGCTCAGTCGTTTGACAAGGTCCTGACCCGCTGCTATCATGCGCTCGTGTTGAAGGAATCCGAAAAGATCTGGCTGGACGGGAAGTTCATGCCCTGGAAGGACGCTCAGGTCCACGTCCTCACGCACAGCCTCCACTACGGCCTGTCCGCCTTCGAAGGCATCCGGTGCTACAAGGGTAAGCAGGGCTCGGCTATCTTCCGCCTCAACGAGCACGTGGACCGGCTGTTTGGGTCGGCCCACATCTGCCTGTTGCAGATTCCATACGGGAAGAAGGAAATCGCGGACGCGATCCGGGAGACCGTTCGCGTGAACCGGCTCGATGAATGCTACATCCGGCCCATCGTTTTCGTGGGCCACGGCGACATGGGGCTCTATGTGCCCGAGAACCCGATCCGGGTGGCGATCGCGGCCTGGCCGTGGGGCGCCTATCTCGGCGAAGAGGGCTTGAAGAACGGCATCCGGGCGAAGGTGTCCTCCTTCACCCGGCACCACGTGAACGTCAGCCTGACGCGGGCCAAGATCGCCGGCTACTATGTCAACTCCATCATGGCCAAGCGCGAGGTGAAGGCCGGTGGGTACGACGAGGCGATCCTACTGGACCCCGAGGGCTACGTCTCCGAGGGCACGGGGGAGAACATCTTCCTGGTGCGCAATGGCATCGTGAAGACCACGCCGCTGACCTCGATCCTCGAAGGGATCACGCGCAATTCGATCATGCAGCTCGCCCGCGAGCGCGGCCTGACGGTGGTGGAAGAACGGTTCACCCGCGACGAGCTCTACATCGCCGATGAGGTGTTCATGACCGGTACGGCCGCCGAGCTGACGCCGATCCGCGAGGTGGACGACCGCACCGTGGGCACCGGCAAGCCGGGCCCCGTCACCCGCGATTTACAAACCGCCTTCTTCGACATCGTGCTCGGACGCGATGCGAAGCATGCCTCCTGGCTCTCACCCCTGTAAGCGCAGCCAGCCGATCCTCTCGCGGGGTGTGGCGCAACCCGCGACGACCCATTACAATTAGATGACCAGAAAGTCCTTTGTACGGAGGGCGCTATGGTGCGGCGAGGCATTCAATGCTGGGCAGTCGCGTGCGTCCTGGCAGGACTTTTCTGGGTGGGTGCCGAACAGCTCCGAGCGGAAGATCCCGGCTATAAGGGACGTTCCCTCGCAGAATGGGTCGGTGACCTGAAAAACCCTTCCCCTCAGGTCAGAGACAAGGCGGTTCAGGCGTTTCGCTCCCTCGGCCCAGCGGCGATCCCGGCGCTCCGGGGTCTCTTGAGGGACGCCGATCCTGGCGTGCGGCAGGCGGCCGTCCACGCCCTCAGCGTTATCATTCCCGTCCAAAAGGAAGTTGTGCTGACCATCGTGGAGACTCTCCATGGGGCTGATCCCGCGACGCAGCAAGAGGCGGCTGCGATTTGGACGGGGCTGAAAGGCAAGGTGGGCCGGGATGTGATTATGTCGCTTGCGGGGGACCTCAAACATGATAATGCGGACGTCCGCCAGAAGGCTGCGGAGGCGCTGGCGGAGATCCGCTCGGTGGAGAAAGATGTTCTCCAGGCGTTGGTGGCTGCGCTGAAAGATCAGAAAGAGGTGGTTCGACAAAAAGTGGCGGATGCGATCGGGGCGGTCGGCCCGGAAGCAGGTGAGACGGTCCCAGTGCTGACGCAGGCGCTGAGGGATCCGGACACCGCGACGCGGCAGAGGGTCGCCCGCGCCATCGGCCAGGTCGGCGCGAAGGCGAAGGAGGCGGTGCCGGCGCTGGCGCAGGCGCTCAACGATGCCGACGCCGGCGTGCGGCAGGAAACAGCCACCGCACTCGGCAAGATCGGCGAGGTGGCGAAATCAACGGTGCCGGACCTCGTGCTGCTCTTCAAGGATCCTGACGCCAAGGTACGGGAGGCGGCGGCTGTCGCGCTGGGCATGATCGGCTCATCGGCGAAGGGGGCCAACCCGGCGCTGGTCCAACTGCTGAAAGACGGCGAGGCCGGCGTGCGGCAGAAGGCGGCTGAGGCGCTGGGAAGAATCGGCCAGGCCGGCCCGGATGTAATCGCAGCGCTGGTCCAGGCCCTGGCTGATAAAGATGGGGCAGTGCGGGTCAGCGCGGCCTCCGCGATGGGACGGCTAGGACCGGCGGCGCAGGACGCTCTTCCAGCGTTGGAGCAGGCGCTGAAGGATGGCGATGCCAACGTCCGGCAGGAAGCCGCCAGAACGATCGGGAAGATCGGTGTGGCGGCCGAGAAGTCCTTCCCGGTGCTGGTGCAGGCGCTGAAGGACTCTGACGCGAACACCCGCGAAGCCGCAGCCAAAGCCATGGGGACGATTGCGCTGGTCGGCTCCGTGCCCAAGGACGTCATCCAGGCGCTCATCCAGTTGCTCAATGAAACCGATGTGGAGGTGAAGAGGAGCGCGATCAGAGCGCTGGGAGAGATTGGGCCCAAGGCCGCCGATGCCATCCCGGTGTTGCAGGAGATGTTGAAGGACGCTGATCCGAATTTACGGCGGGCGGCGGCCGCGGCGATCAGCCGGATCGAACCCGGCGGTGGCGGTGGCGAGGGCTGATCAGTCCGGCAGGCCCTTGCTGTAACAGTCCAGGTGGATGTATTCCCACTCCGATTCATTCTCCGCTGAATCTTTGTTCGGGATGACGTAATTCTCCGTCTGCGTGTCAATCGGCTCCCTGCAGTACGTGCAGATCGGAGACTCGGGCATCGGAACTCCTCACGATTCTTCCAGGGCCCACTGCGTGCGGGGATTCTAGCCGCGGCGTGAGTGCAAAGCAAACCGCATAAGGAGGTAGAGGCTGTCGTTATGGATTGGCCGGGGCAGGTGAGGAAGGTGGGTTGGCCGGATCGGCTGCGGCCGGCGAAGCGGGCGCTGGTGCGGGGGAGGATTGAGCTGGCGCCGGGGAATCCGAAGCCGGCGAAGGCGCCGCCGGAGCGGACGCAGGCGGTTTGTCCAAGCCGATGGTCGAGGAGTAGTTCCGCTGTTTGGACATGATCGCCAGCGACAGCGACGTGAGCATGAAGATCGTCGCCGTCACGGCGGTCAGCTTGCCCAGGAACGTGCTGGCGCCACGCGCGCCGAAGATGGTCTGGCTGGACCCGCCGAAGGCGGCCCCGATCTCCGCTCCCTTCCCGGATTGAAGAAGGATCACGCCGACCATGATGAAGGCGACCATCACGTGGAGGATGATCAGGGCTGTGAACATGGCATACTCCTACGCCTGAGCGGAACTGGCGACGGCAAGGATTCTAGCAAACTGGGCGGGGTCGAGACAAGCTCCGCCGACGAGCGCGCCATCCACTTCGCGGATGGCGAGCAGCTCGCCGATGTTCTCTGGCGTCACGCTCCCTCCGTAGAGGATCGGCACGCGCCCACCCGTCTCGTGCCCCCACAGCGCCGTGAGCCGCGCTCGAATGTGCCGGTGCGCCTCGCGGGCCTGCGCGGGCGTGGCGGGCTGGCCGGACCCGATCGCCCAGACCGGCTCGTAGGCGATCACGACCTCCGTGCCATGGTCCTTGTCAACGCCCGTCAGCGCCTCCGTCAATTGAGGAGCCAGCACCGACTCGGTCTGATTGCGGGCGCGCTGGTCCCACGTCTCGCCAATGCAGAGGATAGGCCGCAATCCGTGGCGCAGCGCGGCCCGCACCTTCTTCTGCACGAGAGCGTCGGTCTCGCCGAAAGAGCGGCGCCGTTCCGAATGGCCGACGATCACGTAGCGGCAGCCCAGATCTTTGAGCATCAGCGGCGAGATTTCCCCCGTGTACGCGCCGGCGTCTTCCCAGTGCATGTCCTGCGCGGCCAATAGGACGGGAGGGGGCCCCGGCCTGCTGGCCCCCCCTCCCGTGCCCTCAAAGAGCCCATGCGCTGTTAATGCCGATGCGACGGCTGAGAGAGCTGTGAACGGAGGAGCAATGACGATGGTGACGTTCGTGGGTGGAGATTTCTTCAGCAGATCAGCCAGGCGCTCAACGAGTCCCACGGCCTCCGGGATCGTCTTGTGCATCTTCCAGTTTCCGACGATCAGCCGCGGGCGTGGGGTCATGGGACCTCGTGGGACGGTGATCAGGTCGGTTTGTTGGGTAGGGCGGCGATGCCCGGCAGTGCCTTCCCTTCCAGCAGTTCGAGTGCGGCGCCGCCGCCGGTGGAGATGAAGGACATGCTCTCGGACACGCCCGCCTTGTGGACCGCCAGCGCTGTGTCGGCTCCGCCGACGATGGTCAGCGCGTAGGCGTCGGCAACTGCGTGGGCCACCGCCATCGTGCCGCGCGCGTAGGCGTCGTTCTCGAAGAGACCCATGGGGCCGTTCCAGAGGATGGTCTTGGCGTTGCCGAGCGCTTCCGTGAACAACTTGACGGAGGCCGGGCCGATGTCGAGGCCGTACCATCCCTTGGGGATCTCCTGCGACGTGACGATTTTGGTCTCCTCACCAGGGCTGGGGCTGATCGCCACGACGCAATCCACGGGCAGGTAGAACTTCACGCCGCGGCCGACCGCGTGCTCGTAGATCTCCTTGGAGAACGCGAGCATCTCCTCTTCGACGAGCGAGTTGCCGACCTCAAGGCCCATGGCTTTAAGGAAGGTGAACGCCATGCCGCCGCCGATGATGACCTTGTTCACCTTCTTCCCGAGGTTTTCGATCACGCCGATCTTGCCGGACACCTTGGCTCCGCCCAGGATGGCCACGAAGGGGCGCATGGGGTCGGCCACGGCGCCCTCCAGGTACTCGATCTCCTTGCGCATGAGGAAGCCGGCCCCGGCCATGGGGAGGTATTTCGTGATGCCTGAGACGGAGGCGTGGTTGCGGTGGGCGGCGCCGAAGGCGTCGTTGACGAAGACGTCGGCGAGCGAGGCCAGCGCCTTGGCAAACTGCTCGTCGTTCTGCTCTTCGCCGGTGTGGAACCGGAGGTTCTCCAGCAGGAGGACGTCGCCCGGCTTCATCTTGTGCACCAGCATCTCGGCTTGCGCGCCGATGCAGTCCTCCGCGAAGAGGACTTCTTTGCCGAGCAGGCGCTGGAGGCGGCGCGCGACCGGGGCCAGGCTCAGGCGCGGGTCCACTTTCCCTTTGGGGCGCCCCAGGTGGGAGCACAGGATCACCCGCGCGCCTTCGTCCACCGCGTAGTTGATGGTCGGGAGGGTGCCCCGGATGCGGGTATCGTCCGTGATGTGGCCGCTCTCGTCCAGCGGCACGTTGAAGTCCGCGCGGATGATGACGCGCTTTCCCCGGAGAGGCAGGTCCTCGATGGTAACTTTGTTCAGATGCATGCGGAGCGGCTGATGATCAGTCGCGTGACGCTATGTATTTAATCAGGTCCCGGATCCGACACGAGTAGCCCCACTCGTTGTCATACCAGGCGATGACCTTCACCATGCGCTTGTCGAGCCCAGTGGTCAGCGGGGCGTCCACGATGGACGAGTGGGGATTCCCGTTCATGTCCACCGACACCACCGGATCCTCGGAATACTGCAGGATGCCCTGGAGGGGACCCTGGGCGGCCGCGCGGAAGGCGGTGTTGACGTCGGCAGGCGTCGCGTCGCTCTCCAGCTCCACCGTCAGGTCGATCATCGACACGTTCGGCGTCGGCACCCGAATGGCCATGCCGTCCAGCTTGCCCTTGAGTTGGGGCAGCACAAGGTGCAGGGCCCTGGCCGCGCCGGTGCTCGTGGGAATCATCGAGACGGACGCCGCCCGCGCCCGGCGCAAGTCCTTGTGGGGCAGGTCCAGGAGCTGCTGGTCGTTCGTGTAGGAGTGGATCGTGGTCATGAGGCCGTGCTTGATGCCGAACCGCTCCAGCAAGACCTTGGCCACCGGCGCGAGACAGTTTGTCGTGCACGAGGCGTTGGAGACGACCTGGTGCGCCTTCGGATCGTAGACCTTCTCGTTGACCCCCAGGACGAGCGTGACGTCTGCGTCCTTGGACGGCGCCGAGATGATGACCCGCTTGGCGCCGGCGGCGAGATGCTTGGCGGCGTCGTCCCGGTTCGTGAAACGGCCGGTGGACTCGATCACGTAGTCCACGCCGAGGCTGCGCCACGGGATGTCTTTTGGGTCCCTGAGGGCCAGGATCTTGATGGGCCGGCTGTCGACGATCAGGTAGTCGTCCTTGGCCTCGACCGGGACATCCAGCACGCCGTGGATCGAATCGTATTTGAGCAGGTAGGCGAGAGTCTTGGCGTCGGTCAGGTCGTTGATCGCAACGAATTCCAGGGCCGGATCGCCCAGGGACGCGCGCAGCACGTTGCGCCCGATGCGTCCGAACCCATTGATGCCGATGCGGATTGCCATGTTTTCTCTCTCATTTCCCTCTCCCCTGGAGGGAGAGGGCCAGGGTGAGGGGGGTTAATGATTTAGCGAATTCGCATCTTAT
>WNGH01002297.1_pt1 | contig 18019 bp, 11 predicted proteins | sample 5400631 | NCBI WGS metagenome assembly WNGH01 (sample SAMN13153373, study PRJNA577476) | soil metagenome | isolation source: 115 cm soil or saprolite under Garry oak tree replicate 1 | place: USA:California | collected 2016-06-15
TCATCACGTTGTATCGTTGCGCGAGGGCCGGCCAGCGCTCCGTGTCGACTTTCAAGACGATGGCGCGCTTCGCCATCTCAGTGGCAACTTTTTTTACTTCCGGCGCGGCCATTCGACATGGTCCGCACCACGCCGCCCAGAAATCGACGAGCACCGGCACGCGCGCCGCCTGGACAATGCTGTCGAAAGTTTCCGGATCTGCATCGATCGGCTCTGCAATCGGCGGGAGTTCCGCCTTGCACGCACCGCATCGCCCGGTGTCTGCCAGATGCTCGGGAGGCACGCGGTTGCTCTTTCCACAAGCAGGACATTTTCGAATCATGGATTCAGTCTATCGCAATCGCTCCGAGATCGGCCGTCACATGGTTTGACTATTCGCACTCGTTCGACACTCCTTGACACCTTCTTCGACCTCGTTGACATAAACCACTGCTACGAATACACTCCTCCGCCAAATACCATCGGGAAATCGGTACGGCATTCCAGGGTGAACCTCCAAAGGAGACTGGCCATGCGCTCGGTCAGAGTCATGTTTTGCCTGTTTCTCGTTTCTTTCCCCGTCTTCGCCCAAAGCGACCGTGGCATGATCACCGGCACGGTGTCGGACGCGACAGGTGGGGTCAGTCCAGGGGTAAGCGTCAACGTTTTCCGCAGCTTTAAAGGAGGTCCTGCATGACGAAGGGTAGAAGTGGGTCCCTCGGTTGCGACGTCAGCAGAGTCCGAGGCGTTTTGGGCGTGATGTTGGGCGTGTTGCTGTTCTGTTCTTCCATGTTCGGGCAAACCGCTAATGGCCGGATCTCGGGAACTGTGAAGGACCAGGGCGCCGGCTTAATCCCCGGCGCTGCAGTGACGGTCACAGACACGGCGAGAGGCGTGGCGCGAAATCTGACTACGGACGAGGCTGGAGCGTATCTCGCTCCCAACCTCCTGCCCAGTACCTATACGGTCCGTGCTACGTTTGCAGGGTTTCAGACGTGGCTGCGCGAGAACATCCGCTTGGAAGTCGGCCAGGACCTGGCTATTGACGTCGTCCTGCTACCAGGCGCGCAGACGCAGACGGTTACCATCATAGAAGAGGTCCCGCTAGTTAACGTCACCAGCGCGACGCTGGGAGGAACGCTCAGCAACCAGACCATCAACGATCTGCCGCTCAATGGCCGGAACTTCACGAACCTGCTTGAACTGCGGCCAGGCGTTGTCCTGAATCTGGGCAACAATAGCGGCGGCACGGGAGCCGCGGCGGCCAACGGCCTGCGTCCCGAACAAAGCAACGAATACCTGGTGGAAGGACTGCACGGCATGTCTCCCTTCAATGGCCAGCCCGTGATGAACAGCCTGGCGCTGCGAGGAGACGCAGCCACGGTTTTACCCGTTGACGCCATTCAGGAGTTCAGTACGCAGCAGAATACCAAGGCGGAATATGGTTGGAAGGCCGGAGGCACCATCAACATCGGGCTGAAATCCGGAACGAATGCGGTCCATGGCACTGCATACAGCTTTTTCCGGCGTGACGGCTTGGACGCGCGCAATTTCTTCAACAAATCGGATCAGCCGAAGGTCAACACGAACCTGAACCAGTTTGGCGCGACGGTGGGTGGGCCGATCAAGAAGGATAGGCTCTTCTTCTTCCTCGGTTACGAGCAACAGCTCCTGAACGTAGGAGATTCGTCTGCCGCCAGCGTTCCCTTCACAGACCCTGCCATGATCGCGAACTTCCCCGCCTGCCTCACGGCTCCCGGAGGTTGCAGTCCGATCGCTAATTCTGTTGCCGGCGCCAGGACTCCCGACGCCAGCAACCACATGATCCTAGCGTGCTTGGGTTTGCCCCTGGCAAGCCGCAGTCCGCAGTCCCTCGCGCTCGTGGGTTTGAATTCGAACTGCACGCCCGGGCCGACTTACCCCAAAGCCGCCAGCAGCGCGGCCTGGTTTGTCCCGCACGGCGGAACTGACCATGGCGCAACTGCAAATCCCGCCTTCGGAGTTACCAGCTACTTTGCTAACTCCCAATCCGAGGTCCAGAGCTTGGGCGGCGTGGCCAAAGTGGACTACGCGTTGAATGACAAGAACACTCTCAATGCTTTTATGTTCAGAGGCTTCGGAGACGATATCTATTCGGCGACGAACGCTGTGAATCCGGACTGGCGAACGCGTGTCGGGGCCTGGGCTTTGATGGTTGCCGGCACCTGGACCTGGCTCCCAAACCCCGCTTGGGCCAACTCGTTCCGAGTGGGTTTCGCAAGCCTCAGGCACCGCTACGTAGGTGTTGATTCCTCGAGCGGCGTCACTTCGGCGTCGTTGGGCCTCCCGACCGGTGTCACCACGTTTCTTGATAGAAATGGAGGATTCCCACAATCCCTCCTACTCAACGGCTTCAGCGCAATTGGATCGCGCAACACCGAGATTGAGGGGCCGAACACCTCCATCGAGATCAGCGATCAAGTCAACCACCTGCGGGGTCAGCACTCTCTGCGGTTTGGCGGTACGATCATGACCGGCCATCAGAATGGCGGGACGTGGGCTAATACTAAGGGTACTTTCGGCTTTGGGCAAAACGCCAATTCCGAAGGGGCCGGTAATGGACTGTTGGCATTCCTGGCGGGTCAGAATGCTATACCCGACAATACACCCGGAAGTTCGTTGGGATATTGCCCGCCACCCGGGGTATTTTCCGGTGGGCAGTGCATCGGTGCGGTCGCCATACGTACCACGACGAGCGGGTTGGAATCGGCGTCTCTGTTCTACGGCAACCCCGAATCGCATATACGGCGGATGGCGTACTCGGTTTTCCTCCAAGATGACTGGCGCATCCATCCGAGACTTACGCTGAATCTCGGTGTGCGCTACGAACTCGCTGCCGTTCCGCATGATCGGGACCACATTCTCGGCAGCTTCGATCCGAACCTGGGAATCGTCCAGGAAGGAATCCAGATCCCGAGCATACACAATGGCAATCACAATAATGTCGGCCCCCGCCTTGGCTTTGCTTGGGACGTGCGCGGCAACGGAAAAACCGTGATCAGGGCCGGCGGCAGCATCATCTATGAACTGGTCATCCTGCGCACCTTCTCGGAAGTCGGCAACGCACCCGGGCTGGCTGGGAATCAAACCGCCTGGGTAATCGGATGTTCGACAGCTCCGAGCGCGACGGTGCCGGCAAGTGCGGCGACAAACTGCCCAGGCTCGTTACTCACCTCGGGCGGTACGCGAGATGTGGGTCAGATTGGTTGGACACGATCCGACGGAACACTCGGCGCCATACTATGGGACGGCTCAGGCAGTCGAACTGTCTTTCCTTCATCGGCTATTCACAACTGCAGTCCCAGCGTCCGGGTCGCAGATGTCATAAACCCAACGACGGCCACGGGCGGAAGGGCAGGCACTCCTTGTCCTATTAATTCGGTGGACCGGAATCTGCGCACGCCCTACGTGGAGACCTGGACGCTCTCCATCGAGCACGCGATCACTAACAACCTCGTCCTGGACGTGGCCTACGTGGGCAACCATGGTGTCAAGCTCCTCGGCCGCCACGAAGACAACCAGCCGTTCGCAGGTCAGGTCTGGAATACGGTGATGACTTCCGGCGCGAATGCCGGCTCGACTTTTGCTCAGGTGTGCAATAGCACGAGGGCTTCAAACAATTGCGATGGCAGCGGTGGTGTATTCGGAGCTGCCCTGGTCGCGGCCAAGCAATACACTACCAAGTTCCCTTACATTAATACCATCCTTCGCTTGGCGAACGGTATGACCTCCAACTACAACGGCCTTCAGGTCTCCTTGACAGCCCGCAACTTCCACGGATTCAGTACGAATCTCGGTTACACGTACTCCAAAGCTCTCGATGTGAATAGCTCCAATGGCGGTAACGTCGGGACGGATTCTTATAATCTCGCTCTGGACTATGGGAGGTCCGCGAGCGACCTACGGCACCGCTTGACGTTCTCCACTACCTATAATTTACCTTGGAAGCAGGGCTTACTGGACGGTTGGAAGATAAACAGTATCTTCAAATTCCAGACCGGCCGGCCTTGGCAAGCCGGAACTCAATGGGGTGATCCGGGCGGAACCGGTCGAGCCAGCCGCCCGGACTTCTTTGGAGATCCGAGTGATTTTGTGGTCGACTATACCGGCCGGAACTTTGCTGTATTTCACCCGGGTGGGACGACGGCTTCCGGAATCAACCCCCAAACACAAACACCGTATGCAGCCGAAGACTTGGCGATAAACACTCCTCTTTGCACGGGGCACGCCGGGTCTGCGGCTACAGTCCAGGCGTTCGGTTGCTGGACGCAGGGCGGCTCCGCTATTACTCCGGCACCCGTGGGCAGTTTCGGGAACATGCCCAAGGGTCTGTTCGATGGTCCGAGCTATTGGGGCGTGGACATGTCCCTGGCCAAAAGGCAGAAGGTCACGGAGCGGCTCTTCGCTGAGTTCCGTGCGGAGTCTTTCAACGTCCTCAATCACCCGGTCTTTGCTCAACCGGCGACAAGTGTGAGTTGCAGCGCGACCACTTGCAACTTGGGCCTGACCAGTGCCACGCCCGACGTGGCGGCCACCAATCCCGTTCTTGGGTCTGGAGGCGCACGCCGGCTTCAGTTCGGCGTGAAGCTCATCTTCTAATCGCTTCTTTCTTTGGCATTGTGCTCTATTACGGCACCAGCATTACTGGAGCCTGCCAGAAAGCAGCTTTTTGTCCGGCGGGATCAAGGACCGTCACCTGGCAGTTGTATTCCCCAAGCGGCAATTTCGATAAAGACAAGCTGAACTTCAGCGGCAACGCCTTTGACTTCGGATCCAATCCGTCCACGACTTGAAGCGGCGTGGTTTCAAACGCCTTGGACTGACCGCGATAGAACGTCACAAAAGCGACCAGTGGCTGCGTGGTCGTTGCATTCCGCTCGTAAGCCTGCAGGTACACGTACATGTCACGGCTCTTGCTGAACACTCGGGTCACGCTCGGGATCAGCTTCTGCCCTTCGATAACGAGGGGGTTGGCCGCCTGCGCCCCGGCACTCTTGTCTTTGGCGGCGTTGAACAACGCTTCTTTCATATCGACACGCTGGGTGCTCAAGACCACCGAGCTGATGGGGACGCGTTTTTCCTCCTTCATCAAATTGGGAATGACGAAGGAGGTCTGATACGTGCCGATCCGGCCGGTCTCCGCGTCGCGCGCCAGAAATTTGATCACGTACTTTCCTGGCAGCAACGTGAAGCCGGTATCGTATTGAATTGGCCGTTTCGACAGTTCGCTCGCCGTTTCACCGCTGAGCTTGATGAAGACCTTGTCCCGCAGGTTCTGAATGGTGGTGCCGTAATCATCTTTAACTTCACCAATGAAGTCGATGAGGGTGCGTTCCGCACCACCACTTCGAGCGAGAACAAGTTCGCTGCCTGGAATCTTCACCGTAATCGGCACAAAATATTCCGCGCGATTCAATTGAAAGTAATTCACTTCCATTGCAATCGTGAGATCCGTAATCGGATCGCCGAGCATAAGCGCCTCCTCCAATTGGCGTTCTTTGTCAGCGGCCGTGAATTTGTTGAACGTCTTGCCGGCGAAATAACCCTGGCGGTAATCCAATTTGGCAGATGGCGTTTCTTTTAAGGTGATCTTGATGCGGCGAAACCTTCCATCGAGCGCGGAGTTGGTGGAGTAGTAACCGATGACGTAGTAGCTCGTGATGGCTTGTTGCGCCTGAACAATTCCTGCAGTAAGGTCATTGTTATCGAGCATCGCCTTGCCGCCCGTATCCGCAGCAAGAGCGTACAGTGTGTCTTGTGATCGTTGAAAACCGGTGACGAGGGCCATTGCCGTTGTGCCGGAGAACACGCCAATTCCGCCCGGCGATGGCCGGCCCGCATCGCCCAAGGGGGCGCTCGCGACAAGCCCGCGCGCGTCCACGGGAAAGAAAGAAACGTTTGCCCGAACGGCCGCATTGATCGTGGCGCGCAGTTGCGCCTGGTTATCACCGCCGCTCAAGCGCACGCCGCTCGCGAAATAGACGAGCGACTTCTGCTCAGGCAAGGATCGCAACATGCTCACAGCGGTATGAAGAGCGGCGAGTTGGCGATCCGTGTTGAAGAGGTTGAATTCCCCGGAATCCTGCCCAAATGCGCCGATCGGATCATTGCTGTCATCCTCTTCCGGGTACATGAGTTTTGCGAGCGTCTCCAATAGCGCAGTTCGATCGTCGGTGAAATCTTGTAGCACGCTGACCACGCCCTTTTGAAACGTCATGATGGCTATCAGGTCCGGCGTCTGCATCTGCGCCCGGATGAATTTGTCGGCTGCACGGAACGCGCGCAGCTGATCCGGCGGAGGCGTCGTCATCATGTCGAAGAATAGAGCGAGGAGGCGACGATTTCGGTATCGAGCGTCGCCGGGAGGTGGCGGTGAGATTTGACCCGGGTTTACGGATTTGACGGCACTCACCGGTGCAGCCGCCGGCGCCGCGGCTGGCCTGCCGTCCAGTCTTTGAAATTCGAATACGCTGATCGTTTGCGCTACGTTATCTTCGCTGACGGTGAAATCCGTTTCCGTCAGACCTTCGATATTCTTCCCGTCCTTGTCCTTCACTACCACCGTTTCCACAACCAGCTGTGTATCGACCTTGATAGTGAATGGCTGCTGCTGGGAGACCGGCTGCTGTGCGCCGGCGGCGGGAAGGAACAAGAACGGAGTAAGAATTATTATTACAACATTCGTTCCACACCCTCCCGTGTCCAGCACGAAGTTGTGGGTTACGACCTTAGTCCTTTCCATAATTAAAACCTCAACCGCAGCGTCGTCTGCACGCTGCGCATTGGATCGACACTGCTTGGCAGCCCAAATTGAGCACTGGTCACCGTGGTGTTCCACGCTTTAAATGTCACGTGGTTCAGCACATTTGTTGCGTCCACGCGCACATCAATGTTGTACCGGTCGCGCCACGGAAAAGTGCGGCCCAGCGACGCGTTCAGGCCCAACGGCGAAGGGCCCGTAATCGAGTTGCGTCGCGCATTTCCCCACTGCCCTGCTGCCGGCGCGCGGAACGCCGCGGGATTCAAGAACAGTCCCTGAGGCGCCGCCTTAATGGACGCGCCAGTCACATCGGGCCTCAGATTTCCCGTCACTCCAGTTCCCCGTACGGCAGCAAAGTAAATCGGTGTCTGCGGAAGCCCGCTACCGACGTTGAGTTGCGACGCTACAGTCCACTCCTTGAACAGCGCGCCTTTCCAGCCGCCGAGCAGCGCACCGCCGCGCACGCCTACACCGGTTGTGTACTGCGTTTGCACGCTGAATTGATGCCGTTGATCGAAACTCGAACGCGCTCGCTCGGCGCTAAGATCGAGCCAGTTTTGCGCGATCGCGGGTCCGCCTTGATTCGCCGTCACAATTCCACCGGCCATCAGCGGCGCGTTATCGAATGCCTTGGCATAGGTGTACTGGGCCGTCGCCGTAAAACCATTTCGCAGCCTGCGCCGCAGTTGAAATTGGCCGGCGTTGCGCGTGGAATTTCCATTGGATGACAGGTAGACGTATCCGGAGGGATTGACTGCTCCAGCAGGAAACGTGTTGGGCACAAACTCCTGCGGCAATCGAGTTCCTTTCGATCCCAGGTACATGGCCGTCATCTGCAGCGCCGCCGGCAGATCGCGTTGGATGGAGAGCTGCCAGCTCTCGACGGAGCCCACCCGGAAATTCGGATCGACGGCAAATGTGTTGGGCGTCACGCCTTGCGACACGACGAACCCATTCGCCAGCGTCAGGGGATTCGCCGGAGTGTTCTGCACGCTGAGGCTCTTCGACAGCGGAGCCTGTTGCGCCATCTGATTGGCGATGGCTTGATACACACTCGTGTTTCGGTAGACGCCATAGCCGCCGCGAACAATCAACGACGATGCGGCGATGGGCCTCCACGCGAAGGAGACACGCGGCTGAATCCCGAATCGATCCGGATGAACAAGACGGTTACCAACGACGGGCGCGACCGAAACAAAACCGGGATCGATATCCAAATTCACCAGCCGGCCCTGCAATTCGCGGATCGGGGTCTCATACTCCCAGCGAATTCCCGCATTGATGGTGAGCGCGCCATTCATCCGCCAATCGTCGCTAATGAACGCGTCGTAGAACCTTTGACGGAAGTATTTGTCCGCGTTGCCGAATGCGATCGAGCTGGTATCGGGAGTTCCCAATAGGAAATCAGCAAAATCAGAGACCGCCGACGCGCCGGTAAATGTGAACGTTCCGCGCGGATCTTGCTGCGATAAGACATTGAGCTGCTGCCGGCGCATATCGGCGCCGAACGTAATGTTGTGGCGGCCGCGGTTCCAAAAGCTGCTATAAGAGACCGTGTTGTTCTGCGTGCGATTGAAGGAGTATTGCGCGTCGGTCAACGAGGAAATGCCGCTCGAGAAGATGAGGCTTGGGGGTCCCCAATATGGCGCCTCCGGATTGTTCCCGCTGATGCCGGCGCTGCCCGAAACGTTGATACGATTTGCGAAGTACGGCGTGATGCGCGTCACCTGACGATTGAATTGGTATCGGAAGGTCGCAGAGAACCGCTGCGACCGCCGCGTTGTCCATTGGGCAGCGGCCGAGATGCCGAATGTTCGTGCCGTGTCGAGAAAGTTGAACAGATTGGCGTTGTCGCTGCGCGTACTCTGCAGATCGAGGTTTCCGGAAATCTGATTTCTTGGATTAAAGGACTTGTTCAGGCGGCCCTGTACGCTGTCCTGATGCGTGCCATCGACTATCGGTATCTGATAGTTGTACCGCGCGGTGTCATTAAAGTTCGGCAGTGGAAACAAGTTCAGCAGAGCTCGAGCCTGCGGGCTAATGCGGCCTGGCGGGATCCCATTGCCGGCAAATGGCAAACCTGTTAGCGGGTCGATCACCTGCACAGGCTGCCCGAACGGATTCACCGTTTGGGAAAAGTCGCCCAAACGTTCCGCGGGCGTCGGCATGCGGCCGGAAACGGTGTTGGCGTTGCGGTTTTGCATCCGCTGATAGCCAAGGTAAAACGTTGGAGCATTATTTTGGATCAGATGTGGAATCTTCAGCGGGCCGCCAACATTAAATGAGCCGGTGAAATGGTTGTATGACAGCTTCGGCGTGTTCTGCCCGGTCAACGAGTACGACCGCGCATCGAGAGCCGAATTATCGATAACGATTCCAGCGCTGCCGGTATATAGAGGCCGCCCGCCTCGACGGTTATTTCCAAATGCCGCAAACTGAGCAAAAGGCGAAGCGGCGCCATTATTCACGGTGCCATTGATCAGGAATCCATCTGCGGCTCGCTGATTGAGATCTTCCCGGCTCAGGTTTGCGAAGGCACTAGACTGAGGAAGTGTATCATTCGCCGCCGGCGCCGAATCGTCGCTATCGCTACGGGATGCATTGACTTCCGTTCGCTGAAACCCGGCTTGCTGCCTGGGCTGTGCTGCGGCTGCTTTTGTGTTCGATGACGCCGCAGGCGCGGTTGCCGGATCCGGGGCTGCAGCATGCACGGTCTCCGCATGAATCTCTTCGATCGGAAGCATCTTCATTTCAAATTCAGCCGCCGCCGCATTTACTTCTTGCCTGATTGCGGAGAATCCCAACATTTCCACCTGAATCGTGAATGGTCCCTCCGCCAATTCCGGAAATGAGTAGACGCCCTGTTGGTCCGTAATCGCGATGAACTTTTTGTCGCCCTGTACGGCCGTGACCGTCGCACCTGGAACCGGAAACCCAGCAAACATGACTTGGCCGTGGTGTTCGGTTAGCAGCAAGAGGATGTAGAAGACAACCATCATGATTCAGCAGAGCCGCATCGATGTCTTCACGCTTCACGCAACGTGGAAAAATGTCCAAAACCCCAGCGGGCGCTCACCGAGACCCTCAATTTTCCGTCGGCTTTTGAACGCTATCGATCACCAGCACTTCAACGGGTCCTTTCGTCGATTCCAATCGCAACCCGAGTTGCTCTTGAAGTGCCGTAAAGATCGAAGCTCCGGAAGCGTCGGCAGGTGGTGGAGGCGGTTCCGGGCCGCCGGGTACGACAGGGCCTTGCCCCAGTTCTGGAGTCCATTGCAGCTTGATGTCGTAAAGGCCCTTCAGCTCGGTCTTCTCGATGACCGGCCGGCCCAACTGCTGGGACAGTGTCTGTATGAAATTCGCGAGTGGCACTCCATTGGCCTCGAGATCACCTCTTCCCATTCTCATGCTGCCGCGGGGCATGGGTCCGCCTCGCTGCACCGGAGGCAGTGGAGGCGCCCCTCGCTCCGGAGGACGAAACGGACTTTGATCTTCCGATAACTTAATTTTGGGTCCCCCCTTCGCGGCGACGAGTTCATACACCGGCAGTTCCTTGGTCTCGCGATGCATCTTTAGCTGAAACCGCTCTTCGATCAGCGATTGCACCATCAGCGACAGAGGGTCGGGAACATTCGGATCAGGCGGCCCTGTCGGTGGAGGGATACTGCCTTCCTCCGCCTTGCCCTCAATATTCCATCGATCCGTCGTGATCCAATTGGGCCCGCCGGAGATCTGGAAATCCCGAACGCGATAAGCAAAGCCCATCAGCATCTTCAATGAAATACCGGTTGACACGAACCGGCCACCAGGCTGTCTCATGATCGCGACGCGATTATCACCTGATGCGTTAGGTTTAACGGTTGCAACTTCAAATGACGGTTTTGCCTGACCGGGTCCTTGCGAAAAGATGGGAATCGCGACAATCACTACTCCCAGAGAAATCAGCAGCAACGTTCTTTGTAGTTTCATTGTTCCTCAATTCTCCGAATGCATCTGCACGCTCTCGATGACGCAAATCGTATCCGGACGAAGCTGCGACCGATTCCAAGGATGATCAATACTGCCGGCGTCACGGCTTCCGTCCATGGCGTTAGACACCGCAACCGCACTTTCCGTTGACCGGAATAAGTCGCTCGTGAGCGGCACGCCGGTCGGCGCATAGAACCTCCTCTATAGAGAACCCCAAATGTTTTGTCGAAGGATTCGAGATTGTGAAGCATACAACAAGTGTCCCCGTCGCAAACCGGTGAGAAATCCGAGCTAACCCTTTCACCTTGACTAAAATGCGCAATATTGGTACGGAAGTGACTGCATTCGGGATCAAAAACTACGAACTTACCGGGGAGATAATGACATGCGCATTCGGCTTTACCTTGTTTCGCTTTCCGTATTGGTCACGCTTTCTTTCGCCACTGACGCTTCCGCGATGCAATTGACGAGGGACGTCAAGGTCATCTCGAGCTCCGGCGCGCGCGCCCTGGTGGACGCCTGTGCCGCCTGGGCCGAGAAGAACAAGCAAGTCGTCGCGATCGCGATTTTGGATTGGGGCGGCAATCTCATCGAGTCGCACGCCATGGAAGGCGCGCCGATGAATGCCATCGACACGGCGCTGTTGAAGGCGAAGTCTGCCTTGCGCTGGCGGCGCCCGACCTCCGAAACAAACAGGATGGTGCGGAGCGGCGAAAATTTGGCTCCCACCTTCATGAACGACTTCCCGCAACCGGGCGCGCTTCCCGTGGTGATCAATGGCCAGGTCGTAGGCGCGATGGGCGTTTCCAGCGCGGAAGGCGAGAAATGCGCCCAGGCGGCGATCGACGCGGTGTTCAAGGGACAAGCGACCACTTCGTTGCGGTGAAGCCAGGTCTGACCCGCTGAGGTACTTGTTTCAACTCGAGAATTGCATAACACGATTTTCGCTAGAGCACGTACTTGAGCGCGAGAGGAAGGAAAATAAGTTGGCACGAACATGCCTTCTTAGATATAACTTCCGACAAATAGATGTTCCGAGATCGATGATCGGATTTACGAGGCGGAGCGATAAATAAATGAAGATTCAGGGGATAGCTTTGCCCACAAAATAGATTTTACCAGGATTTTCACGAGGCGTTTTTTTGATGGCCGTTTTTGCAGGCTCTCATGATCGTTCGTGAATGGAGCCATCGATGAAAAACAGGCTATTGGTTGGTTGCATGGCAATCCTGTCCGCGGTTCTCGGCTATGGACAGGCCGCCGGGCCGCAGCACGAGTCTACGAGAACTGCCGCAGCGTCCGCCACGAGCGGAGCGAGTGCAAGCCCGACAGGGCGCAGCAATCAAGTAACAGCGCAACGCGCGCTTCTCGATCAGTACTGCGTGACTTGCCATAACGATAAAACGAAAAGAGCCAATCTTACGCTTGAAAAATTAGATCTCGCTACTGTCGGTGATAGCCCGCAGTTGTGGGAAAAAGTCGTGCGTAAACTTCGCGCTGGCGTGATGCCCCCGCCGGGCATGCGGCGGCCGGCGTTGGCAGAGTACGAGGGGCTTCGGGACTGGCTGGAAAACGAAATCGATCGTAAAGCGTTCGGCCATGTAAATCCCGGAGGCGTCGTGCTCCATCGTCTGAACCGAACCGAATATGCCAATGTCATCCGCGACCTCCTGGATCTCGAGATCGATGCCACGACGCTTCTGCCGCCGGACGATGCGGCCAGAGGCTTTGACAACATCGCAGGTTCGTTAACGATATCTCCGACACTGCTGGAAGCCTATACGTCGGCCGCGGCGAGGGTCGCCCGCATGGCGGTTGGCTATTGGAAGACGCCGACGGAATCGAGCTACATTGCACCGGGCGATACCTCGCAGAATCTGCACATCGAGGGTCTGCCTTTGGGCACCCGCGGTGGAATGTTGGTTCGACATAACTTCCCGGCGGATGGCGAGTACAAGTTTTCGATCCAGAACTTCGGTATCGGTAGCTTTATTCCTGGCGAGCAACTTGAACTCACGATTGACGGCGAAAGGGCGCATCTATTCAAGTACGAGGGCGTGGGGTTGAGTCAGGGAATGTCTGGGGAGGGCGATGGAGCACTGGAAGTTGCCGTCTCGGTGAAAGCGGGCTCGCGTCTGGTGGGAGCCACCTTCCTGGCAACCAACTACCGGCCCAGTCTCGATATGGTCCGGCAATACGAGCGAAAGTCGCTCGAAAATAACAGCATCCCTCAGTTGGAGTATTACCCGGCAATAGGCTTTTTGAGGATTCAAGGACCCTTCACCCCGACGCGTCCGGAGGACTCCCGAAGCATGCGTAAGGTCTTTACGTGCCGGCCGTCGAACGCCAGTCAAGAGGAACCCTGCGCAAAGGAAATCCTTTCGGCGCTGACGCGGCGCGCCTATCGGCGTCCTTCAAATGCGCAGGACCTTGAGGCGTTGATCGGCTTTTACGAGGAGGGCCGCCGCAGCGGCACGTTTGAGGACGGCATCGAGCTGGCGCTCCGGCGACTCCTGGCAAGCCCGCAATTTCTTGTGCGTGCCGAAAAAGAACCCGCAAGTGTGGCTACGGGTAAAACCCATCGCATTACCGACCTGGAATTGGCCTCCCGTTTGTCCTTTTACCTGTGGAGCAGCATTCCGGACGACCAACTGATTAGCCTGGCCAGCCAGGGAAAGCTGAGTAATCCCACAGTGCTCGAGCAACAGGTGAAGCGCATGCTCGCCGATCCTCGATCTGACGCTCTGATCGAAAACTTTGCCGCACAATTGCTGTACTTGCGGAATTTGCCGGCGACCTCGCCGGATGGAGTGCACTATCCCGACTGGGACGACGAGCTGCGAAAGGGTTTCCGGCGTGAGACGGAACTGCTCTTTGAAAGCATCATGCGCGAGGATCGCAACGTCGTTGATCTGTTGACTGCGGACTATACCTTTCTCAATGAGCGGCTCGCCAGGCATTACGGCATCCCCAATATTTACGGGTCCCAATTCCGCCGCGTGACTCTCGGGCCGGAACTGGACTACCGCCGAGGACTGCTGGGGCAGGGAAGCTTCGAGGCGATCACATGGGTTCAGAATTTCAGGACTTCACCCGTCAAGCGGGGCGTGTGGGTCCTTGAAAACATCCTCGGCACTCCCCCTCCGGAACCTCCGCCGAACGTTCCTCCGTTGGAGGACTCAGCTGGTGGATCTGGAAAAATTCTTACCTTGCGTGAGCAGATGACGATACACCGGAAGAATGAGCCTTGCGCCAGTTGCCACAAACTCATGGACCCGATCGGTTTCGCGCTCGAAAACTTTGATGCAGACGCAAAGTGGCGAACCAGGCAGGGAGGCGACGGTGGAACTCCTATCGATACGTCCGTCGAACTGTATGATGGTCAGAAGGTCAATGGCCCCGTCGAGTTGAGGCAGGCGCTCTTGCGGTATTCGCCGCAGTTTGTCCGCATGTTTACCGAGAAGATGATGACGTACGCCTTGGGCCGCGGCGTCGAATATTACGATATGCCCGTGATCCGCTCGATCGTGCGGGACGCGGAGAAGAATAAGAACCGGTTCACGTCGATCGTGTTGGGTATTGTCAAGAGCCCGCAATTTCAAATGAGAATGAAAGTGGACGAAAGTGCTGGGAATAACTAGCAAAAAATCAAGAGTTGTTGTAAGAAACAGACGTTGCATTGCATCCTTCATTGAGGAGGCCAGGTAAATGTTCATCACAAAGAAACACATTCCTCGCCGTACGTTTATACGCGGCGTTGGCGTCACCGTGGCTTTGCCGTTGCTCGAGGCGATGCTGCCCGCTCAAACGCCTCTCGGCAAAACGGCAGCAGCCCCCGTGAGACGCTTTGTCGGCATATGGCATCCACATGGCGCCGCGCCCGGGTATTGGAGTCCGCTGCAGGAAGGTTCCAACTTCGAATTTTCGTTTATCACGAAACCCTTGGAGCCGTTCCGTGATCGTGTGGTTCTCATCACTGGGCTGGACATGCCCGAGGCAATGGCCACTGAGGAAGAACCTGGCGGCGACCATGCGCGCGGCGCGGCCTTGTTGTCTGGCGCCCGCCCCCGAAGAAACGCAGTGAGTCCTTATCTGGGTGTCACGATCGATCAACTGATCGCGAAAAAGTATGGCCAAGACACGATATTGTCATCCATTCAACTCGGGGTTGAGGACACCGGAAATTTCGGCAATTGCAACTGGGGTTATAGCTGCGCGTACTCCAACTCCATCTCCTGGCCTACGCCCACGCAGCCGCTTCCGACACAAGTCAATCCGCGTGTGGCCTTCGAGCGCTTGTTCGGCGAAGGAACCAGTTCGGAGGAGCGGCTCGCTGGACGAAAGCAGAACGCTAGCATTCTCGATTCGGTGACGCATGAGCTTGGTCTTTTCAAGAAGGATCTCGGCGCGGGCGATCGGACTCGGCTCGACACCTATCTTGAGAACATTCGTGAACTTGAGCGGCGGATCAAGATTGCGATGAGCAAAACAGTGAGTGAACCGACTGGAGAGGTCCCATTTGGCCTACCGGAGAGCAAGCATGTCCATTTCAGGTTAATGTACGATTTGATGGCGCTGGCTTTCGAGGGAGATATCACTCGCTCCGCCACACTGATGTTAGGCCGCGACCTCACCGGCACCAGCTTCCCCGAATCCGGCTTTACTGGAGGGTGGCATGGATCGTCGCACCATGGCGACAAGCCGGAGAATGTCGCCAACTATTCCAAAATGAACCGGTATCACGTGCAGAACCTGGCGTACTTCTGCGAGAAGTTGCGGAATATTCCCGAGGGTGACGGTAGCGTTCTGGATCACGTGCTGATCTACAAGGGAAGCAACATGGGCAATTCGCACCGGCACGCCCATGAGAAAGTTCCGGTTATCCTCGTCGGTGGAATCGACGGTACTTTCAAGGGGAATCGTCACATTGTGTTCCCGGACAACAAGCAGAAGACGTCCAATATGCTATTGAGCATCCTCCATCTGTACGGCATTGAGCGGGACAGTATCGGTACGAGCACCGAACCTCTCCCGATAGCCTAAGGGGTTAATTCGGGCGTTCGCGAATTAACTCCAAGAAATTGATCAAGCAAACGAAGGAGAAAGAACTACCGATGAAGTGGAGATTGGGGAAGGCTGCAATCTGGTCCGTCCTTGCAGTCATGGTGGCCGCGCTGGCGGCGCCGGTCGCCGCGCAAATTGGTGGAAGGCCAACTCGACCGCAAGTGACCAGGCCTAGCGGTCCGGTGTGGCAAGTTATCCGCAAGAACTGCATCTCATGCCACGGTATAGATGATTATGCCTTTTTTGCGCTGGACAGAGCCGGATGGCAGACGTTGCTCGAGACCAAGCATAAAACCGGGGGAGCTGTTCTTTCGGACCTTGACCGGAATACTCTCCTCGACTGGCTCACGGCTAAATTCGGCCCGGATACGAAGCCGTTCCCGCGAACGTACGTCCCCCCTGAAATCACCACATTTTTTTCTGACCCTGAAGCCAAGAGACTTCTCGATAGGGCGTGCACGTCATGTCACATGTTGGACCGAGTGGATAATGCGAGGTATCCCGAAGAGCGGTGGCGAGTCACCTTGGTAGACATGAGAGAAAGGGGGGCTAAGCTGACGGACGAGGAACTGGAACGCCTGGTCGAGTGGCTAGGCAGGGTCCGGGGTACGAACCAGGATAAATGAACGAGTCTTGCGAAACCGAAGTCCCCTTGGAGAGTCGATGAAATTAAGTATGCCAACGACACGCAGCCTCGGCTCGGCCTTGATCGTTTTCGGCCTGTCCGTTGCATTTTGTCCAACGGCCACCGAGGCCCAGCGGGCTCCAACGCCGGCGCCAAGGCAAACGACAGGCACAGGGGCCGTAAACCTCACGGCGAAGTCTGCGAACGTCAACGAACCCGGCATTGCGATCAGAATAAATATTCTCCGGTGGTCCACTGATGAGGAACGTAATTCACTTGTCGCCGCAATGAATCCGCCGGCACCGGCAACTGCTCCGGCCGGGGGAACTGCCGGAGACCAGGGCGATGCCGCGCAGGGAGACCGCGGCGATGCAGCGCGGGGAGGGCGCGGCGGTGGAGGGCGCGGCGGTCGTGGCGACGCTTCGGCTTCCACGCGTGCGGTTGATCCTATTGCTGTCTTGACGGCCGCCATCGGTAAGGCGCCGACCGTCGGATACATCTGGACAAACGAAGTTGTCGGATATTCGATCAAGTACGCCTACCACGCCTCCTTGCCGGATGGGGGCGAACGCATCATCCTCTTGACGGATCGCCGTCTGGGCGGATTTACATCGGCATGGAAACCGGTGGGGGCCGCAACTCTAATCGACTACGAGTTCTCGCTTGTCGAAATACGGCTGGATTCCAAGGGTTTGGGAGAAGGCAAAACCTCCCTGACCACCAAGGTGATCCTCGACAACGAGGCCAGGACAGTCGCTCTGGATAATTACGCCGCGACGCCTGCGATACTCCAGAACGTCAAACGCTAGCGACCACGATTAGCGGATAGGTGCTAAAAAAACCAGCAGTCGTCTTCATTCTCCTGGTCTTATGCGTACCGGCAGTTCATGCCAAGCCCCAAGCGCTCGGCAAGACCGTCTTGGACGGCGTGTACTCGGATGCGCAAGCAACCCGCGGCCAGGTTTTCTACACGGCCGTCTGTAGCGTTTGTCACGGCGATGCCCTGGAGGGCGTTTCGGCCCCGCAGCTCACAGGCAATCGCTTCATTGAACGCTGGCGTGAAGACATGCTGGACACAATCTACAACTTCATCAGGCAGAACATGCCGCTGGGCCGCGCGCCGGATTCCAAACCCATACCGGACGGCGACTACCTCGACATACTCACTTACATTTTGAACGTGAATGGTTATCGCACTGGCCCGAGTGAACTCACGCCCGACCTGCTTGGAAGCGTCATGCTCGTCGGAAAGAATGGGCCGCAGCCCGTGCCAGATGGCGCGCTCGTCATCACCGTAGGTTGCCTCTCCCAAGCCCGCGATGGCGTATGGGTTTTGTTTAGTGCAACCGAACCTGCGCGAACTCGGACATCGACCACCTCAACTCCTGCAGAGTTGAGAACTTCATCGCAAAAGAGTTTGGGCACTCTGATCTTTCGCCTCGCAGATCTGGAAGCCGTTCCTGATTTCGCACCGGACGCGCACAAGGGACATAAGATGCAGGCGAAGGGTTACCTGGTCCGACAGCCGAAGGCTGAACGTATCAGTTTGAGTTCGATGGAAATGCTCGATTCGACCTGTGGGC
>WNGH01014307.1_pt1 | contig 18004 bp, 13 predicted proteins | sample 5400631 | NCBI WGS metagenome assembly WNGH01 (sample SAMN13153373, study PRJNA577476) | soil metagenome | isolation source: 115 cm soil or saprolite under Garry oak tree replicate 1 | place: USA:California | collected 2016-06-15
GAGCGTGTCGAAGACCGCCGCGAGCGTGTCGAGATCAGCCGTCTTGAGGGTATCGCCAGCCTTCTGGTCCACGCTGTCCTGAAAGACCACAACGTGCAGGCCGACCGTCTTGGCGAAGGCGACGACAGTCGGATGCGTGATGCACAACGAATCCCCGCAGACCTTGAACGTGCGCCGGTCCCCGGGGTTGATCGTCGTCACGACAGGTGACCGTTGCGCCGGCGCGGCGGGAACCGCCAGGCGTCGCGCGAGGTCGTACTCCGTCCGCCGCAGGGCCAGATCGAACTGCAGCTGGGCCGGGAGTGGTGGCGCAACGACAGACGGCACAGCGGTCGGCGGCACGGCAGCGAGTGCCGTGCCAACCAGGAGGAAGCTTGACGAGGCGTCCGGCACACCGTTCGCCGCCTGTGGCATGAGGAGGTACTCGATCGGAGCGCCCGACGCGTTCGCTGGGAACACGATGCACCCCGAGTCGGCGCCGGGGTCGACCGCCACGTAGGCCGCGACGGCCAGGTTGACGGAGTCGCCGCTCGCGGTGCAGGGAGGAAGCAACGGCCCGAGCCGCGGGTCTTTATTGCACGCCGCCCCGAGCAGCGACCACACCGCCACCACCCACCGGCGCTTCGGCATCATGTGCATCCTCCTTCAACTCCCCGGCCCGGCCGAGCGCCCGGCGCAAGCAGATCGGCCCTGCGATTTCGTGCACTCCTATCATCGCCACGATCAGGGCCTCGAGGGAGACCCCCCACTCCGGAAACGCCCGCCGGGCGAGCCCTGCCAGCGCCAGCGCCGTTCCCGCCTGCGATATGAGCCCCGGCCACCCCTCCCGCGCCAGGACCGGCGTCACGTCGCTGCGGCGCCCGGCCCACAGGACGCCATAGCGCAGGCTCACCGCGCGCACGCCCACGAACAGCAGCGCCCAAGGCCACACGTCGGCCAGCACGCCGAGGCGCAGCCCGGCGCCGCTGACTGAGAAGAACACCGCCGTCGCGGGCGCGAGGCATCGTTTCAGCTCGGAACGCAAGCGCTCGCCCGCGCCCGCGCGCGCGAAGTTCTCGACACAGAACCCGGCGGCGAGCGCGACGATCAGGATCTCCAGGTCGAGGAGCCGCGCCACCTCGCTCGCCAGGAACGCCACCGCCACGAGGAACAGCACGGTCTCGCGGCGCACCAGCCGCAGGTAGCGCTCCACCGCGACCCCGAGCGCGCCGCCCACCGCGACCGAGCCCACGAGACCGACCAGCGCGGTACCGCCGGCCGCCACATTCAGCGCGCCGCCGCTCGCGAGCGGCTTCGCTGCGGCGAGCACGAGCGCGAACAAGAGCATGACCGCCACATCCTGCGCGACCGTGACCGCGAGCAGCGCGCGGGCGACCGGACCTCGGGCGTCGAGCTCGCCCAGCACCCCCATCGTGATCGCGGGAGACGACGCGGCCGCGAGGGTGCCGAGCACGAGCGCCACGGCGAGGCCGTCGCCGAACGGCTGGTGCACGGTGATCGGGAGCCAGTGCGTCACCGAGAGCGCCACGAGCGTGACGGCGACGAACGGAAACGCGACCGCGCCGGTCGCGATGCGCGCGAGCTCCAGGCGCTCGACCTTGCGGCGCAGCGTGTCGAGCCTCAGCTCGGCGCCCGCGGCGAGCGCGATCAGGGCCAGCCCCGCGTCCGCGACGACGCGGAGCGCGGCGACCTCGTCGCGCCGCACGAGGCCGAGCCACGCCGGCCCGACCGCGAACGCCACGATCAAGTATCCGGTGACACGGGGCAGGCGCGCGCGCCGGGCGAGGTCGCCGCCGACGTGGGCGGCGAGCAGCAGGAATCCGAGCGCGAGCGTCGCGCGCGCCTCGAGCGGCCCGCCCGCCGTCACCCGATGAAAAAGGGCCATCATCAGGCCCAGCGCGAACAGGCTCGCGACCCACCGCATGCGGCGCAAAATATCCGGCCGAGCGGCATTTTGACAATGCGAGTGAGCGCCGGTATTTTCCGCAGGTGCCCCCCCCGCCCACCCAAAATTGGATTGAGGCCGTGCGCTTCGGGGACGATGGACTCGTCCCCGTCGTCGCTCAGAGCGCGCTCGCCGGCGAGGTGCTGATGGTGGGCTACGCCGACCGCGAGGCGCTCGAGCGGACGCGCGCCACGGGTCAAGCGCATTATCACAGCCGCTCGCGCAGCGCGCTATGGCGCAAGGGCGAAACCTCAGGCCACACGCAGGCCGTCGCCGAGGTGCGCGTGGATTGCGACGGCGACGCGGTGCTGTACGTGGTGCGCCAGCGCGGTCCCGCGTGCCACACCGGTGCGCCGACCTGCTTCGGCGCGCCGGCCGGCGGCACGCTCGCCCGGCTCGCCGGCACCGTGGCCGAGCGCGCGCGCACGCGTCCGGCGGGCTCGTACACCGCACAGCTGCTCGACGCGGGCGTCGCGAAGATCGCCCAGAAGGTGGGGGAGGAAGCGGTGGAAACCGTGGTGGCCGCGACCGCCGAAGACGACGCGCGGCTCGCGAGCGAGGCGGCGGATCTTCTCTACCATCTGGTCGTCCTCCTCGAGGCGAAGCAGCTCCCGCTCGATCGCGTGCTCGAGGAGCTCGAGCGCCGGGCCCGCTAGGGGGGCGACATGGCGTTCGTCCACCTCCACACCCACAGCGAGTACTCCCTCCTCGACGGCGCCAACCGCATCCCCGACCTGCTCGATCGGGTCCAGGCGCTGGGGATGGACTCGCTGGCGATCACCGACCACGGCAACCTGCACGGCGCGTGGCAGTTCTATACCGAGGCCAAGGCCCGTAACGTCCGGCCGATCCTGGGGTTCGAGGCCTATCTCGCGTTCGGCAGCCGCTTGAAGCGCGAGCGGCCGACGGACGCTCCCGGCGTCTACTCGCATCTCGTCCTGCTCGCGCGGAACCGCCGGGGATACCACAACCTGGTCAAGCTCTCGTCCATCGGGTTCCTCGAGGGTTACTACCGGCGGCCGCGCATCGACCGCGAGGTGCTGGAGCGCCACCACGAAGGCCTCATCGGCCTCGCCGCGTGCCTGTCGGGCGAGATCGCGCTGTACCTGCGGCAGGGGAACTACGAGGCGGCGAAGGCGAGCGCCCAGTACTTCGCCCGGGTGTTCGGGCCGGACGGCTTCTGGCTCGAGGTCCAGAGCCACGGCATCGCCGACGAGCGCGTAGTGGCGGCCGGCATGTTCCGGCTCGCGGCGGAGCTGGGCCTGCCGGTGGTGGCGACGAACGATGCCCACTACCTGAAGAAAGAGGATGCCGAAGCGCACGACGTGCTGCTCGCCATCGGCACGGGAAAGGACCTGGACGACCCCAACCGGTTCCGGTTCTTCGGCCAGGAGAGCTACGTCAAGTCCGAGCCGGAGATGGCGGCGCTGTTTGCGGATCACCCCGAGGTCGCGCGCGCCGGTGCGGCGGTGCGCTACGGCGACCCCCTGCCCCGCGCCGTTCAGGAGCGGCTCGACTACGAGCTGGGCGTCATCTCGCACACCGGCTACGCCGGGTATTTCCTCATCGTCTACGACATCGTGAAGGCCGCAAAGGACCGCGGTATCCCAGTGGGGCCGGGGCGCGGCTCCGCCGCCGGGTCGCTCGTGGCGTACGCCCTCGGCATCACGGACATCGAGCCGCTCACGTTCGACCTGCTGTTCGAGCGGTTCCTGAACCCCGAGCGCGTCTCGATGCCGGACATCGATCTCGACTTCTGCTTCGAACGCCGGGGCGAGGTCATCCAGTACGTGCGGGAGCGCTACGGCCGCGAATCGGTGGGCCAGATCATCACCTTCGGGACCCTCAAGGCGCGCGCCGCGTTCCGCGACGTGGCGCGCACGCTGCGGATCGAGCCCGGCGAGGTCGACCGGTTCACGAAGCTCATCCCGGCGGGCCCCGGCGTCACGGTCACGCTGGCCGATGCACCGGACCGGTCGCCGGAACTGCGGCAGCTGGCCCGCCACGACGAGCGCGTGCGCAAGGTGCTCGAGCTGGGCACCCGCATCGAGGGGCTCGCGCGACACGCCTCGGTGCACGCCGCGGGCGTCGTGATCGCGCCGGGCCCGCTTACCGACTACGTGCCCGTGTGCCTCGCCCCCCAGGAGGCGGACGTCATCATCACGCAGTACGACATGGTGGCGCTCGAGCAGGTCGGGATGCTGAAGATCGACGTCCTCGGCCTCAAGACGCTGACGGTGATCCACGACGCGCGCCGCATGGTCGAGGAGCGCCACGGCATCACCCTCGACCTGGACGCGCTCGACCTTGAGGACGCGAACGTCTATACGCTGCTCGGCTCGGGGCGCACCGCGGGCGTCTTCCAGTTCGAGTCACCGCTCGCCACCGACTGCCTGCGGAACATGAAGTGCGACCGGTTCGACGACCTGGTCGCCACCAACGCGCTGCTCCGGCCGGGACCGCTCGACTCAGGGATGCACCTGGTCTTCATCCGTCGCAAGCGTGGCGAGGAAACGGTGCGGTATCCGCACGACGCGCTGCGCGAGGTGCTCGGACCGACGTACGGGGTGATCGTCTACCAGGAACAGGTGATGCGGATCGCCAACGTCCTCGGCGGCTACAGCCTCGCCGAGGCCGACGTGCTCCGGAAGGCGGTGGGGAAGAAGGACAAGGAACTGCTCCAACGGGAGCTGGGTCCCTTCGTCGAGCGCGCCGTGGCGCGCGGACACGACCGCCGCACGATCGAGGACATCGCCGCGCAGATCGAGACCTTCGGGCGCTACGGGTTCCCCAAAGCGCACTCCGTCGCCTACACCGTCCTCTCGTTCCGGACGGCGTGGCTCAAGACGTACTATCCGGCCGAGTTCATGGCCGCCCTGCTGTCGTCCGAAATCGGCAATACCGACAAGGTGGTGCAGTACATCAACGAGGCGCGCGAGCTGGGCCTCGAGGTGCTGCCGCCTGACGTGAACGAGTCGGGCTTCAAGTTCACCGTCGTCGGCGACCGGCGCATCCGGTTCGGGCTGGGGGCGATCAAGAACGTCGGCGCCGGCGCGATCGACTCCATCATCGCGGGCCGGCAGGCCGGGGGCCCGTACCGCTCGCTCGTGGACCTGTGCGACCGCATCGACCTGCGCCTCTGCAACAAGCGCGTGATCGAAGCGTTGATCGACGCCGGGGCGTGCGACTCGCTCGGCGGCGACCACCGCGCCCAGCTCGTCGCCGCGCTGGACACGGCATTTGGGGAGGCCCAGGCGCGCCAGCAGGAGCGCGTGTCGGGGCAGCACGCGCTGTTCGGCGAGGCGACCCCCATCCCCCGTCCCTCGTCCCCCCTCCCTGACGTCGTCCCCTGGACCGAGCACGAGCGGCTGACGCGTGAGAAGGCGGTGCTCGGGTTCTTCATCTCCGGCCACCCCCTCGCCCGCTACCGGGTGGAGGCGGAGCTGTTCGGGACACGCACCACGGCGACGCTGGGGCAGTGGGGCGATCAGAAGGTGCGGATTGCGGCCGTGGTCACCCTGGTGAAGCGCCAGATCTCGAAGAAGACGAGCGCCGAGTACGCGCGGCTCACGCTCGAGGACTTCCACGGCACCGCCGAAGCGCTGGTGTTCCCCGAGGCCTGGGCGAAGCTCAACGACGTCATCCGTCCGGACGAGGCGCTGCTGCTCACGGGCGGCTACAGCGCCCGCGACCGGGGCGAGGAGCAGGCGCCCTTCATCGTGGAGGCGGCCCAGCCGCTCGCCGAGCTGAAGGCGACCGGGGCCATCGGCCTGACGCTGCGCTGGTCGACCGGGGAGCCACCGGCTCCCGAGGCGACGCGCGCCGCCGCCGCGCTGTGCGCGTCGCATCCCGGAGCCGCGCCGGTCCTGGTCGAATACGGCGGCAACGGCGCCACTGAGCGGCTGCGCAGTCGCTCGCTCAAGGTGGAGCTCGACGACGCGCTGCTCGCCGCCTTGCGGGAGCTCGTCGGCCCGGAGCACGTCGCCCTGGAAGACGCGCGACGGCTCAGGCCCTGAGCGGGACCTGACTGATGGCGACCCATACGCTGGACTTCGAGCGGCCGCTGCTCGAGCTGGAGCGCCAGATCGAGGAGATGAAGCGCGTCGCGAGCGAGACGGCGGTGGACGTCACCAAGGAGCTCGCGCCCCTCGAGAGGAAACTGGCCGAGCTCCGCGCCGAGATCTACAGGAACCTGACGCCGATGCAGCGGGTGCAGGTCGCGCGGCATCCCAAGCGTCCCTACACGCTCGACTACGTGAACACCGTGTTCACGGACTTCGTGGAGCTGCACGGCGATCGCCTGTTCCGGGACGATCCGGCGATCGTGGCGGGGTGGGCCCGGCTCGACGGCATGAGCGTGATGGTGATCGGCCACCAGAAGGGACGCGACACGAAGGAGAACCTGCGCCGGAACTTCGGCATGGCGCACCCGGAAGGGTACCGCAAGGCGATGCGCCTGATGCACCTGGCCGAAAAGTTCCGCGCGCCCGTGATCACGCTCGTGGACACGCCGGGGGCCTACCCGGGGCTCGGCGCGGAAGAGCGGGGCCAGGCGGAGGCGATCGCCCGCAACCTCGTCGAGATGGCGACGCTGCGCACCCCGATCATCACGGCGGTCGTGGGCGAGGGCGGCTCGGGCGGGGCGCTCGCCGTCGGGCTCGCCGACCGCGTCCTGATGCTCGAGAACTCGGTGTACTCGGTGATCTCCCCCGAAGGCTGCGCCGCGATCCTCTGGAAGGACGCGAGCCAGCGGGAGCGGGCCGCGGAGGAGCTCAAGATCACGGCGGAGGATCTGCTGACGTTGGGGGTGATCGACGAGATCATCCCGGAGCCGCCGGGCGGCGCCCACGCCGACCCGGACGCCACCGCGGAGGTGTTGGGCGAAGCGCTGCGCCGCCACGTGCGCCCGCTCCGGAAGACGAGGATCGAGAAGCTCTTGAAACGCCGCGAAGAGAAGTATCTTTCGATGGGCGCGCTGACCGAGAAATGACGTGTTGACGGAAGTCATCGAAGTCCGGTTCAAGGGGAACCGGAAAGAATTCTTTACCTGGCCGTCGGACGAGCCGCTCGCCCTGCACGATCCGGTGATCGTGGAGGTCGAGCGGGGACAGGACTTCGGCCGCGTGTCGGCGGTGGGGCCGGTGGCCGCCCGCAAGTGCGGCGGCGGCTGCAGCGGCTGCAGCCTCGCCGCCGCCGCGGCGTCGCCCCCCGCCCCCTCTCCTGCTCCCTCCCCCGAGCGCCGCATCGTGCGTCGCGCCACGCCCGACGACGCGACGCGCGCCGACCGGCTGCACGGAGAAGAGGACGCCGTGCGGCGGCGCGTGATGGAGCGGGTCACGACGCACGCCCTCGCGATGAAGGTCTCCGACGCCGAGTGGCAGTGGGACAAGAAGAAGCTCACCGTGTACTTCACGGCCGAGCAGCGCGTCGACTTCCGCGTCCTGGTGCGCGATCTCGCGAGCCTGTTCCACACGCGGATCGAGCTGCGCCAGATCGGCGCGCGGGACGAAGCCAAGCGCCTCGACGGCGTCGGCCGGTGCGGGCGGCAGTTCTGCTGCTCGAGCTGGCTGCCCGAGCTCCGGCCCGTGAGTCTGGCGCTCGCCAAGGACCAGCACCTCTCGCTCAACCCGTCGCAGATCTCCGGCGGGTGCGGCCGGCTGCTGTGCTGCCTCCGCTACGAGCACGATTTCTACGTGCAGACCCGCAAGCGGTTCCCCAAGGAAGGCAAGGCGCTGCGCACCGGCGTCGGGCTGGAGCAGGTCCTGTCGGTGGACATCTTTCGGGAAACGGTGGCGCTGCGCAGCGAGGCCGGCGACACGCGCGTCGTGGCGCTCGAGAAGCTCAAGACCGAAGTTGAGCGGTTTGCCTAAGTTCTACCTCACGACGGCGATCGACTACTCGAACGGCGACCCGCACCTCGGGCAGGCGCTCGAGAAGATCGGCGCCGACTGCATCGCGCGCTACCGCCGGCTGCGCGGCGACGCCGTCCATTTCCTGATGGGGATGGACGAGCACAGCCAGTCGGTGATCCAGGCCGCGGCGCGGGCGGGCGTCACGCCGGCGCAGTGGGTGGGCCGCATGGCCGACACGTTCGCCGGGTACTGGCGTCGCCTGCACTGCAGCAACGACGACTGGATCCGCACCACGGAGCCGCGGCACGCCCGCGGCGTCACCGCGCTGCTGGAGCGCATTCAGCAGCGCCGGCCCGGCGACCTGTTCGTGGCGGACTACGAAGGGCTGTACTGCACGGGCTGCGAGGAGTTCAAGACCGAGGCCCAGATCGTCAACGGGCACTGCATCGAGCACCCCACCCTCGAGCTGATCCGCACGCGGGAGCGCAACCACTTCTTCCGGTTGAGCGCGTACCGCGACGCGGTGCTCGAGCGGATCCGCTCGGGGGCGCTGGCCGTCGAGCCGCAGATCCGGCGCAACGAGGTCGTGCGGCTGCTCGAGGACGGGCTGCAGGACATCTCCATCTCGCGCCAGCGACAGGCCTGGGGGATCCCGTTCCCGGGCGACACGGAGCAGACCGTGTACGTGTGGTTCGACGCCCTGATCAACTATCTCTCCGCGACGGGATTTCCGGACGCGGGCTACGAGCGGCTGTGGCCCGCCGACCTGCACGTGGTCGGGAAGAACATCACGCGCTTCCATTGCATCATCTGGCCGGCGATGCTGCTCGCGGCCGACCTCCCGCTGCCGCGCGCCGTGCGGGCGCACGGTTTCGTCTTGTGGGAGGGGACGAAGATGAGCAAGACCGCCGGCACCGCCGTCACGCTGGGCGAAGCGATCGACCGGCACGGCGCCGACGCACTGCGGTATTTCCTGCTGCGGGAAGTCGGCTTCGACAACGACGGCGAGTTCACCTGGGAGCGGTTCGACGCGCGCTACTCGAGCGAGCTCGCCGACACCCTCGGCAACCTCGTGAAGCGCTCGCTCGACATGATCCACCGCTACCGCGGCGGGGTGGTACCCCGCGGCACGGGCGCACTGGATGAAGCCGCGCTCGGGTTGATCGGCGCCTACCAGCGCGCGATGGACGCCGCCCGCCTCGACGAGGGTGCGGCGCACTGGATGCAGCTCGCCGCGCGCGCCAACGGCTACATCCAGGAGACGCTGCCGTGGGAGCTCGCGAAGGCAGGCAAGGACGCCGAGCTCGATCACGTGCTCGCGAGCCTCGCCCGCACCGTGGGGCGGCTCGCCGTCCTCGGCCTCCCCTTCACCCCCGCCGCCGCCGCGACCGTCTGGGGCCTGCTCGGCGGGAGCGGGCCGGTGGAGGGCGTCCGGCTCGGGGAGCTCGAAACCTTCGACCCGGCAGGCCGGAAAGTCGCGAAGCCGCCTATCCTTTTCCCCAAGCCCAAGGCCGCGCCGGCGTGATGCCCGAAGGATCGTGACCTGGCTCACGGTCCGCCGTGTTGACGCCTCCGAGCCCGATCCCTACCTTAGACTTCCACTCGGGAACCTGACCCCGACGCCCTGTCCGGGTTCTCCTTAGGTCGGTAGATGCCGCGCCGGCGCCGCTTGGCGCCGGGGCGAACGTTCGATACGAGGTCGCCGCAGGCCGATGCGCAAGAAAGCGGAGCGACGCTGGACCGTCATGCTGGTGCCTCACGGCTCGGGAGCCTCCCGCGCCGTGGAGGTGTCGCAGACGTTCGTCAAGGCGCTCGTCGGCATCGGCAGCGTGGTGGCCCTGACGTTCCTCGTGCTGGGGATCGCCGCCATCTCGCGCGGCGTGAGCATCACCCGGAGCCGCGCGCTCGAGAACGAGAACCGTCTCCTCGCGGACGAGATCCAGCGCATGCGCGAGCGCATGGTCGGGCTGCGCGACACGCTCAATCAGTTCAGCGAGCGGGAGCAGGAGCTGCGCCTGCTCGCGGGTCTGAACCCCACCGACAAGACCGTCCAGCAGGCCGGGATCGGCGGGCCGGCCGGCACGTGGTCGGAGCGTGACAGCCTCGCCACGTTGGGCGCGAACGGGCAACAGGCCCTCGCCGCCCGGGTGGACCTCGATCAGCTCACGCGGCGCGCCAGCATTCTGACCCGCTCCCTCAACGAGGCGTACGACTCCCTGTCCCGGCACCAGGAGCGCATGGCGGCGACGCCGTCCATCATGCCGACCAAGGGCTGGCTGACGAGCGCGTTCATGCGCGAGCGGGTGCATCCGATTCTCCACCTCGCGCGCCCGCACGAGGGCATCGACGTCAGCGCGCCGATGGGGGCGGAGATCGAAGCGCCCGCGGCCGGCGTCGTGACCGACGTCAGGTGGGAAGAGGGCTACGGCAACATGCTCACCCTCGACCACGGCTTCGGGCTCGTGACGCGCTACGCGCACTGCTCGAAGATCCTCGTGGTGCGGGGCCAGCGCGTGAAGCGCGGCCAGAAGATCGCGCTCGTCGGCTCGACGGGGCTCTCCACCGGCCCCCACCTGCACTATGAGGTGTGGGTGAATGGGAAGCCGGTCGATCCCGTGAAGTACGTGATGCCGGATGCGATCGTAGACTGAACGGCGACGGAAAGACGGAAGGGGGATGAGAAGCCAGCTTCTCATCCCCTTTCCAACTTTCCGTCCTTCCGTCGCCGTTACTTCGAGAAATCGACTTTCGGCGCCGTCGCCGCCCCCGGCGTCTGCAGCTCGAAGTACTCCCGGGGACCCTTCCCGACCACCTTCGCCCGAATGTACGCGTTGTAGCGGTTCACCGCGTCGTTGTAGTCCTGGCGCGCGACCGCGATGCGGTTCTCCGTGCCCTCGAGCTGGTCCTGGAGCGCGCGGAAATTCTCGTTCGATTTGAGCTGCGGATAATTCTCGGCGATCGCGAGCAGCCGGCCGAGCGGCGCCGTGAGCGCGGCGTTCGCCTCCGCCATCTGCTGCAGGTTGCCGCTCTGGACCGCCCCCGCGAGCTTGGCGCGCGCTTCGGCGACCGCGGTGAAGATCGTCTGCTCCTGTTTGGCGTAGCCCTTCACCGTTTCGACGAGGTTGGGGACGAGGTCGGCGCGCCGCTGCAGCTGCACCTTGATCTGCGAAGCTGCCGCGTTCACCTGCTCGTCGTAGGTCTGAATCGTGTTGTAGCCGCAGCCCGCCGCGGCGAGACCGGCGACGGCGACCAGCGTCACCGTACGGATCCTTGCAGTCGCGATCATGTCACTCCCTTCTATGAGATCGGCTCTGTGATTCCCAGGCTGAAGCCTGGGCTCGGCGCGGCACTGCCCTTAAGGGCAGCGCAGGCCGAGCCCACCCTTCAGGGTGGGAAAAATCCCGAAACCGCGCTTACAATCGCTTCTCCGTCACCCTACCCCAGCCGGTTCACGAACTCCGCCGTCTGGGCCACGGCCCCGAGATAAGCAGCCGGCAGGGGGTCTCCCGCTGCGAGCCGCAGCGCCCGACCGCCGGTCGCATGCGCGACCAGCGGAGCGAGTCCGTCGGGCGGGAACCCGACCAGCGCGCCCGCCGCGCGCACGAGGGACGCCACGTCCGCGGGCGGCGTCTGACCGGCGAGCCGCAGCGCGGCGCGCAGCATCGTGAAGAAGCCGCCGGCACTTCCAGCCACGACGCGTGCCAGCTGCTTCGGAGGCAGCGCGACATAGGCCTGCCGCAGCCGCACCAGCTTCCCCATCAGCTCCTGCTCGAGCTGCCGCCGGACGTCGTCGCGGCGCACGGTCACGCCGGGCCAGGGATCGCGCCCGGCGAGCAGACGATGCGCCTCCCGGATATCCTCGTACTCGATCGGGAACGCGTCCGCCGAGCTGCGCCACTCCGTCTCGGTGAGGATCAGCGGCGCCGGATGTCCGGTGCCGACCCACCGGCCCAGGACCGGCCCGAGCCGGGCGAACAAGTCCTCGTCTACGGCATCGCAGATGAGCAGGGTGTTGACGTCCGAGCGCTCGCGGACGTGCGTGCCCCGCGCCGCCGAGCCGTAGAGCAGCAACGACACGAGACGCGGACCGAGCGCGCCGCTGATCGCGTCACCCAAGGTTTCGACTGTCAGTGAGGCTTCGATTCGGAGTCTCCAGGCCACCTAGAAACGCCCTCCTGCGCCGCCACCAGAGAACCCACCCCCGCCACCGAACCCGCCAAAGCCCCCGCCCCCGCCCCCGCCGCCGCCCCAGCCGCCTCCCCAGCCTCCGCTCGAGCCTCGCCACCCGCCGCTGCCGCCGAAAGTCGCCCCGAAATAGAACGGCAGCAACAGGACGCGCCCCCGCGTGAGGATGATCAACAGCACTGCGGCGCCGATCAGCCAAGCCAGCGGGATCGGCAGCCGGTCCGAGTGGTCAGCCGGCGGGGGCGGGGGCTGGCCCGACAGCGTCACGCCGAACTGCTGCGCGTACGCCTGCGCGATCAGATCCACGCCGTGTGCCAACCCCGCGCCGTACTGTTCGCGCGCGAGATAGGGCGTCATGGCATCCCGGATGCGGCCCACTCGTGCGTCGGGCAGGAACCCCTCGGCGCCGCGCCCCGTGGCGATGAACACCCGGCCGGTTCCCGCGCGATGGTTCTTCAGGGGTCAGGGGAACGAGCAACACGACGACGCCCAGGTTTTTGGCCGGGTCCCCGGCTGCGCCTTTGGCCCCCACCCCCCACTGGCGCCCGATCTGGAGGGCGACGTCGGCCGCGTCGCGATCCCCGATGTCCGACAGGGTCACGACTGCAATCTCGCCGCGCGTTTTGTCCTTCACCTCGCGGATCACGGCGTCTATGTGCGCGACCGATGCCGGGTCGAGCACAGCGGCGAAGTCGTTGACGTAGCCCAGCGGAGGAGGTACAGCGATCTGCTGGATGGCAAAGAGCAAAGTAGCGAGCACGGAACCCATGGCGCGGATGAATCTTACGTAATTCGGGCCTCGCGTGCTTCAGCGGGGTGGCGGCCGACCGCTTGACGGCGTCTGGGCGCCTCTGAACCATTGATGGCAGCGCCTCCCTCCCCGAGGCAACCATGCACACACGCCATAGTCGCTTCTCGCTCGCTTGGTCCGTGGCGCTGGGCGCCGCGACGGGGTGCCACACGTTCCACCCCGCGCGGGCGACGCCGCAGGGCGACGCTACCCGTATCCTGATCACGCAGGAGATGATCGAGCGCTCCCACGGGCAGACTGCCTGGGAGGTGCTGAAGCGCGAAGCGCCGCAGCTCAGCTACCGTGAGAAGCGGAACGGCCAACCCGCCGCTCTGGAGCGACGGGGCCGGAGCAGCTTCGTGCTGAACGACGCCCCGATGGTATTCGTGGACGGCGTACGTCTAGCGGACTTCCGCGCGCTCGAGCAGCTCCCAGCCGCCACACTGTTTAGCATCGAGGTGCTCACGGGCATCGAGGGCACGACCTACTACGGGACCGATGCCGTGAGCGGCGTCATTCTCATCCACACCAAGAACGGCGCCGGGCGCTAGGGAGGGAGCCGAGCCCGGCTCCCTCCCGCCTGAGCGTCACGGCAGCCGATCAAGGCACTGCGTGAAGTTCGGGTTGTTCCGCTCGTCGATCGGGACCGGGTAGTTCACGTCGGTCCCGTAGGAGAGCCCGTTCTTGAAGTACAGCCCGGTCGGGAACACCGATTCTGTCGCTCGGCCGTAGCCCCCCCGCGTGCCGACGGGTCGGACCAGCCGCCGCAGGTCGTTCAGGCGGTGGCCGGTGGCCCACAGCCAGCGGGCCCGCTCCGTGAACAGCAGCGTCACGGCCGCCGTGTCCGACGCGGGAGTGGCGAGTGGCGGCATCGCGGCGACCGGATTGCCTTGCGCGGTGACATTGGTCGTATCGCCGGCCAGGATATACGCCGGGGGCGAAGCGCGAAGACCGTTCAGCTGAGTCATGAACCCCGTGGTATCACCGCGGCGGAGCCCCGCCTCCGCATTGATCAGCCGCGCCTCGAGGCCCGTGGCGAGCGTGACCGACGCTTTGCGATCCACGTAGCGCAACTGATCGTACTGCGGCGTGACGCCGTCGAATCCTTTGTTGGTGCTCGGCGCGCGCACGATGGGGGTACGCGGGTCCTGGCCGGCGGCCACCGACCGCCAATCGAGCCCGTTGCCGCCCTCCCGGCCGGAGGGTACGCCGTAGCGCTTGAAGTTGCGGACGGCGTTGAACACCCCGTTCTGCTCCCGCGTGGAGTTCAGCGAATGCTGCACGACGTAGCTGAACGTCGTGGACACATTGGCCGTCGAAGCGACGGTGTCCGCCGCGACGACGTCGCCCGAGTCGAGCAGCGCCCGCGCCTTGCCGACGGCGGCGAGCGCGACCCAGGGCCCCCGCGACGCCGCCGGGAGGGCGAGCGCCGCGACGAGCGCTTCGTTGAACCGTTCGATCGCCGTGTCCAGCATCTGCGACGTCGTGAGCGGCACGCCGTAGCGGACGGTCCCGTCGGGATTGGGGTTGCTGAACGGCACGCCCGAGCAGTAGTTCTCGGCGAACAACGTGTAGGTGAAGCCGGCCAGGCTGAGCAACTCGGACAGGCCGGCATCCGTAGTGGTGTCGGCGAGCTGGCGGAACTTCGCCGCCGCGTTCTCGGCCGAGAGCCTGGCGCGCGCCAGGTTGCGGAACACCGTTGAGAACGTGGCGCTCGAGGGATCCACCTGACGCGCATCGGCTTGGACGCGGTCCGGGAACGTCTCGGTATTGACCCACTCGTCCGCCATGAGCCCGCTGATCATGATCTGCCCCTCGACCGTACCTTGCGAGCCGGACGCCCCGGACCCGCTGTACGCGAGCGTGAAGTCACCGATCGCGCCGGCGCGGATCGTGGGCAGCGCGAGCGGGCTGTTCAGGTTCTCCCCGGGCACGATGTCCGGGTTGGTGATGTCGAGCAGGTGGCAGCCGCCTGACAGCAGGGAGAGGCCAGCCGCGAGCGCGAAGGCGCGGGCCACGCTCGTGAGCTTGTGGGTAGTCATCGCTCCGTGCCTCCGCTCAGAAGGTGATGTTGAGCCGGCCGATCCAGTAACGCACGGGCGGCTGAGTCAGGAAATCGGCGGTCGTGAAGTTATTCTGCCCCGCCTCGTTCACCTCCGGGTCGAGCCCTCGATAGTTGGTCCAGGTGTGGAGGTTGCGACCGGCGATCGTGACGCTCAACGCCGACGCGCCGATCTTCCCGGCCCAGACGGCCGGGGCGTCGTAGGTCAGCGACACCTCGCGTAGCTTCACGAAGCCCGCGTCCTCGATGTAGCCCGCCTGCGTGCCTTTGATGTTCGCCACCGCCGCGGCCTGGTCCGCGAGCGAGGCCTTCGGGTCGTTCCGCCCCTGGCAGTTCCCCAGGCCGCAGCGGAATTGCTCCGTGCTGTTGAACTGCTTGTTCCCGAACCGCCCGTCGAGCAAGCCATACAGCTGCCAGTGCTTGAGGAGCGTAACGCTTGCGACCACGGTGCCGCCGTGGTCCGGCAGCGGCTGCCCCAGGAACACCGCCTTGGTCCCGAGGTGCACCTCGTTGGTGTCGATGAGCCCGTCGCGGTTGGCGTCGCTGTACGTGTAGGGCACCATGAAGTAGCTGCCCGGCGCGTAGGCTGGCTGGTGCCGCTGGGAGAACCCGCCGAGGCCGAAGATGATGGCCTGGACGTCGGGGCCCAGCGTCACCACGCGGCTCCGGGTGCCCCAGGCGCTGACGTTGAGATCGATGGTCACGTTGTCCCGCTCCAGCAGCGTAGCACCTGCCGCGATTTCGACGCCTTTGTTGCTGGCGGAGCCGAGGTTGCGGAACACGAAGTTGCCGCAGCCGCAGCTGGGCGGCAGCGTGACGGCGATCAGCGCGTCGTGCGACACCTTGGAGAAGTAGGTGAACTCGAGATGGCCCGCCAACGGGCGAAAGTCGGCGTCGAACCCGCCTTCCACCTCGTTGGTGTGCTCGGGCTTGAGCGCCGCGTTGCCCAGGCTGCCGACGGTGATCCCCGGAACGTCCGCGCTGTTCACGACGACCGGGGTGCTGACGTAGTACTGCTGCGCATCGAGGGGACCGGGGTGCAGGCCCGCGCTCCCGTAGGCGGCGCGCAGCCGGAGCGAGCTCAGCCAGCCGAGCGATGGGAAGAACGGCTCCTCGGAGAGCACCCACGAGACCGAGCCCTTAGGATAGAGAATGTTCCCGAACCTCCGGCCGAAGGAGGAGTTGTCGTCGCTCCGCAGCGCACCAGACACGAAGAGGCGGTTCTTGTAGGCGAGCCGCTCCTCCACGAACCGGCCGATCGTGACCGTTTCGAGCGTCTGCTCGCTGTCGGTGGGGATGACACCACCCGTGAGGGAATTGGTGCCGGCGGTGAGCTGGTCGCGGCGGGCGAGCACGCCGTGCGCCCGCGCATGGTAATACTGGAAGCCGGCGTTCGTGGTCGAGGTCAGGTTGGGCGTGAGCACGAACGAGGCTGTACCCCACACGTTGGCGGTCCAGTTGTAGAGCTGGAACGGGTTGGCGGAGCGGTTGCCCAACCCGGCGATCAGGTTGAAGGACGCCGGGACCGCCCCGGGATAGAAGGTCTTCTCGTCGAACCGGCTCGTGAAATCGGTCCCGGCCACCGCGTGGAGCTCGAGGAAGTCCCGCGGTCGGTAATTCGCCTGCACGCCGCCCGTGAAGTGATCGACGTTCTGGAACGTGGCGATCGAAAAACTCTGGGCCGGCGTGAGGAAGCCGTAGCCGCCCTTGCCGTTCGCGCTGTCCGAGGAGCCCAAGTAGCCGCTCGACAGCACGCCGAACACGTTGTTGTCGTTCTCGGGCAGCCGCAGCTTCCCCGACGTGTACAGGGTGGTGATCTGGAAATCGAAGTTGCCACGCACCTGATCGTGCAGATTCGCGACCAGGTTGACCTGGTCATCCTCGTTCACCGGGTACACGCCGTTCTCTCGGTTGAAGTGGCCTGCCACATAGAACGTCGTCACCTCGTTGCCGCCGGCTGCGCTCACCCCGTACAGCGCACGGTGACCGGTCCGAAAGGGGCTGTTCTGCTCGATCGGGTTGAACACCCGCAACTGCTGCTGCGCGCAGCCGCTTTCCGCAACGCGGGTGAGCGTGCACTGTTTGCCGAGCGAGTCGAGCCCGGTGTAGTTCGCCGGGTAGCTCCCCATGTCGTTGATGAAGCCGCCCTCGGACGAGAGGGTCCAGCGCGTCGGCCCTTGCTGGCCGCGGCGCGTCGTCATCTGGATCACGCCGTTGGCCGCATCCGTGCCGAACAACACGCTCGATGAAGGGCCGCTCGCGACCTGCACGGACTCCAAGTCCTCGGGGCTGATGTCGTTGATGCGCGATGGCACCTGGCCGCCCACGCCGACGGACGAGGACGACGAGGTGTTCTCGATCCGCACGCCGTCCAGGACCAGGACGGGGTCGTTGGAGAGCGACACGCTGTTCGACCCGCGAATCCGGATCCGAGTTCCCGTGCCGCTCGTTCCCCCGCTCGGTAGCACCGTGACCCCGGGGGTGCGGGCGAGCAGCAGGTCGCTCATGTTGGTCGGGAGCGCGAGCTTGGTGACGGCCGCCGCGTCCACGTTATGCGCGGCCGTGCCGGCTTCCCGCGCGGCCTGGTTTCCCGTCGCCGTGACGACGATCGCGTCGAGGCCGATCACCGACTGTGGCAGCGCCACGTCGGCCTGGACCCTCTCACCCGCGCTCGTCGTCACCCGTCGCACGGTGGCGACGTATCCGATGAGCAGGATGCGGATCGACACCGCGCCGGTGGGCACGTTGCCGAGGTGATACCGCCCGTCCCGGTCCGTGAGGGCGCGCAGCGTGGTGCCGAGCACGGAGACCTGTGCCCCCACGAGCGGCTGCCCGGACGCCTTGTCGGTCACGCGCCCTTCGATCGCACCCAGGGCTTGCTGCGCCCAGCCCGATCGCGCAACGACGCCGAGCAGGATCGCGGCCACCACACACAGTCGGCGAATGCTCGAAGTATTCATCGCAATGTCCTCGCAGAAGGTTCATACCAGTCAGGTCGCCGATCTCGGACACGGCAACCCCCCAAGGTGGCACTACATCGACGGGGGGACGGAGAGCGAGGATATCGGCGGACGGACGGAACGCGGCGCATACGATCCCCCCGAAACGCGATTGAGCCCCCGGCGCTCGCGCGCCGGAGGATTACGCGGCACTGCCGGTGATCACTGCTT
>WNGH01002985.1_pt1 | contig 18002 bp, 14 predicted proteins | sample 5400631 | NCBI WGS metagenome assembly WNGH01 (sample SAMN13153373, study PRJNA577476) | soil metagenome | isolation source: 115 cm soil or saprolite under Garry oak tree replicate 1 | place: USA:California | collected 2016-06-15
GCCTTCCCGCGGCAGATGGCCGATACCTTCTTCACGAACTCCACCAGGCTCCGATCCCGGGCCAGCATGAACGTGTTGATCAGGATGCCCGAGCGCCGGCACAGGGCCACTTCGCGATACGTGGCCTGCAGAATCTGGGGGTCGAGCCCCATCGAGTTGACGTAGATGCGCCCGTCGGGAAGCGTGAGCGCCGACGGTTTGCCGTCGGTGATCATGATGATCTGGCGCATGTCCTTGCGCTGCGACAACAGCATGCGGCGCGACAGCTTCAGCCCCTCGGCCGTGTTCGTGTGGTACGGCCCGACCTGCGCGCGCGCCAGCTGAGCGAGGGGGATTTCCTCCGCGGTGTCGTGGAACAGCACCACGCGCAGCGTGTCGCCCGGGAACTGGGTGCGGATCAAGTGCGTGAGCGCCAGGGCGACTTTCTTGGCCGGCGTGAACCGGTCTTCGCCGTACAGGATCATCGAGTGCGAGCAGTCGAGCATCAGCACGGTGGCCGACGACGAGCGGTACTCGGCCTGATGCACCATGAGGTCGTCGTACTCGAGGTTGATCGGCACGCCCAAGCCCTCGCGCTGCAGCGCGTTCGTGAGCGTGGCGTTCACGTCGAGGTTGAGCGTGTCGCCGTACTCGTACTGCTTACTCACCGCTTCGGCCTCCACACCGGTCGCGAGGTGCTCCGTTTCATGGGCTCCGAAGCTCGACTTGCCGATGCTCCCGAGCAGGTGCTTCAGGGTCCGGTAGCCGAGGAAGTCGATGCCCTTTTCGGTGAGGTTGAACTGCACCTGCTGGGCGGCTTCTTTGGCCATTCCCCCCGGGCCGAACAGGGGTTGCTGCCCCGACGGCACCTTGGGCGCCTCGCTGACGTTCAAGTACCCCTCGTCGATCAGCTTCTGGACGATCTTGTCGAGCAGCTCGGAGAGCTGGCGCTCGAGATCGGCGTCGCGGGCCGCGTCGCCGGTGGACTCGCCGCGCAGTAGCTTGAGCATCTCGGGCGTCAGCTGCCCCGAGTCCATGAGCGCCTGGAGGATCGCCTGCCGCAGCGCGTCGAGCGAGCGGTCGGACTCGTCCTCGCCGAACTCCCCCCAGAACGGATGCGAGTATGCGCCTCCGGCGAAGCCCGACTGCAGCAGAAAATCGGCGAGCTGATCGAGCAGGGCCTGGAGATTCAGCGTGTCGGCCAGCTCGGGCAGGTAGCGCGTGTACGTCGTGTATTTCATCGGCGGTAATACCAATCTAGCTCTGGAAGGGGCGGCGATGACCCGCAATTGACTTTCGGTGTTTGTTCGGGTATGGTGCGGCCGATCACCTTTGCCGGAGCGCCCGATGCGCGTGCCCACCGACCTCGGCAGCCGCCTGAAGCTCCTCATAGACCTCGCCGTCGACGACCATGACGGCCCTCCCCAGCGCCGTCCTCCCCGGCTGCGCCATATCGGGGAGGGAGGAGCCCTCCAGCCCTTCAACTTGAGGGACGTACGGCTTGGCTCGAGCAACGCCCATACGTCACTGCTACGCGTCCTGATGACGAACGCCTGCAGCTTCAATTGCCATTACTGCCCTATGCGGCGGGATCGCGAGATGCCGCGGACTCTCCTCAAGCCGGGGGAGCTCGTGCGAGTGTTTCTCGCCGCGCATCGCCGCGGCTGGTGCGAGGGGCTTTTCATTACCACGGGGATCCCGGGGCGTCCGGCGAACGTGATGGACGATCTGATCCAGGTGCTCGAGCTGCTGCGGTTGAAGCATGGGTTCCGTGGCTACATCCACGTCAAGGCCGTCCCCGGGGCTGAGCAAGCGCAACTCGAGCAGCTGACACAGCTCGCGAGCCGCGTCTCGCTCAACCTCGAGACGCCCTGCGGTCAGACGCTCGCCCAGATCGCTCCGGAAAAGAGCTTCGACACCTCACTCGCGAGCCTCGAGCACATACGGTCGCGGGTGCGCCGCGAATGGGACGAGGTGGCCGACGGGAAACCGCGCGACGCCCTGCGGCCCAACGGCGCGGCCGGGATGACCATGCAGTTCATCGTCGGTGCCACGCCCGACAGCGACCGGGCCATCCTCGGCCGTGTCACCGAGCTGTACGCGCGGCGGGGGGTCCACCACACGCACTTCAGCGCGTTCCGGCCGATCCGGGATACGCCGCTCGAAGCAGCGCCCGAGACGCCGGTCGTGCGTGAGCGGCGGCTGTACCAGGCGGATTACTTGCTCCGTCGTTACGGCTTCTCGTCGGGTGACGTGGTGTTCGACGCCGAGGGGAACTTGCCGCTGGGCCTCGATCCCAAGGTGGCGTCGGCCCTCACGCATCCGGAACGGTTTCCGGTCGACGTGCGGACGGCGTCGCGCGAGGAGCTCGTGCGCGTCCCGGGCATCGGGCCGGCGACCGCGCGCCGGATCGTCGCCGAGCGCATCGGGACGGTGCTCCGCGACCTCGGTGACTTGCGCCGGCTGGGCGTCGTGACGATGCGGGCGGCCGGGTTCTTGACGATCGGTGGACGACGCTGCGCCGACGTGCGTTGGGCCGAGCAAATGATGTTCTGGGGCCCCGACGAGGACGTGGGGCGGTATCACGCCGTATACGAGGTGAGCCCGGGGACGTTCCGGTGACCTGCGGCTAGCGAGCGATCCGCGCGCCCCGCTCGATCAACAACTCCCGCAGCACCGACCGGTGACACCGGGCTTCGTCTTCGCAGTAGCAGCCCACGGAGAAGTCCGACTGGGCGGAGAGCGCCGCGAGCAGGGTGAGGAGCCGTCCAGCCGCCGGCTGGCGCATTTCCTGGCGATAGCGCCTGCTGAACGCGGCCCACCGCTGCGGTGTGAGGGGCGCGGCCATCACCCACCGCACGAGCGCCTGGCTCGGTGCCAGGTCCGGCAGCCACACGTCGAAGAAGTCCCGTGCGGCGTACTGTTGTTTGCGCACGCCGCGCGGCGGGCGCCGTACGGTGCCGATGCGGAGGCCCTCGCCACGCGCCCGCGGCGTCCCGAGTCGCACGATCCGGACCGCCATTTCATTCGCTCCCTACCCGAATTATCCGACCGCGGCGAGCTTTCCCGCAATGGACGACCCCGCGCGCGGGTCCTTCGGGGCGCTCGCCCACCGCAACTTCCGGCTGTTCTTCCTCGGGCAGGGCGTTTCGCTCATCGGCACCTGGATGCAGAACATCGCGCAGGGATGGCTGGTGCTCGAGCTGACCAACTCGCCCTTCTACGTCGGCCTCGTCTCCGCGCTCGGCTCGCTCGGCGTGCTGCTGCTCACGCTCTATGCCGGCGTGATCGTCGATCGCACCAACAAGCACCGCCTCGTCATCCTCACGCAGTCGTTATCCATGCTCCCGGCGTTCGCGCTCGCACTGCTGGTGTGGAGCCGAACGGTCCTGGTGTGGCACGTGGCCGCCCTCGCCGCTTTCCTGGGAGTCGTCAACGCGTTCGACATCCCCGCCCGGCAGGCGTTCATCGTGGATCTGGTCGGCAAGGACGACCTCATCAACGCCATCGCGCTCAACTCGTCGGCCTTCAACGCCGCGCGGGTGATCGGTCCCGCGATGGCGGGCGTGCTGATCGGGGCGCTGGGGGTGGGCGCGTGCTTCTTCTTGAACGGCGTCAGCTATCTCGCGGTGATCGGTGGTCTTCTGGCGATGCGACTGCCGCCCTACGCCCCGAGCCCCAGGAGTGGGTCCGCCTGGGCCGGACTCTCCGAAGCGCTCGCGTTCATTCGCGGCGACCGATCGGTGTTCGCCCTCGTGGTGCTCGTGGCCCTGTTCAGCATCTTCGGGTTTCCCTATTTCGTGATCATGCCGGTGTTCGCGCGCGACGTGTTGCACCGCGGCGCCGCCGGGTACGGCCTGATGATGACGGCGGTCGGGATCGGGGCCCTGATCGGGGCACTCGCGGTCGCGTCGTTCGACCGCCGCATCCGGAAAGGTCCCACCCTGATGGCCGCGGGCGGCTCGTTCGGACTGCTGCTCGTCGCGTTCGCTTGCTCGAAGGTGTATGCGCTGTCGGTCGCGCTGCTCGCCCTCACGGGCGCGACCATGATCGTCAACAACGCGCTCACGAACGCCACGATCCAGACGATCGTGCCCGACGCGCTGCGCGGGCGCGTGATGGGCTTCTACGCCTTCGTGTTCGTGGGGCTCGCCCCCCTCGGGTCGCTGCAGACGGGCGCGCTCGCCGAGCGGATCGGCCCGTCCGCCGCCGTGGCGTTGGGCGGGGCGGCGACGACGCTGGCGGTGGCCGTGGCGGCGTGGCGGGTGCCGGCGCTGCGAAAAGCAGGTTAGTGGAGGTTGGTGGAGGTTCGGGAGGATGGTGGAGGTGGAACACGCATCAACCTCCCCCAACCTCCACAACCTCCACCGTCCTCCACCAACCTGCAGTCACAGCAGCCGCCGCAGCCGCAGCGCGACCCGGATCGTGTCCGCGTCGCGCCGCAGCATCAGTTGGTGCCTCGCTCCCTCCACGCGCAGCATCTTCCGCACGTCGCTCAGGTCCGCCTCGGCCACGCCCCGCCCGTCGATCAGCAGCAGCTCGTCCCCGGCCCTGATGCCCACATCCGCGCTGGGGCTCTTCGGCACGACATAGTCCACCATCACGCGGCGCAGGCCCGGCCCGCGCGCGACGAGCCGCAGCCCGCTCATGTCGTAGTCGCACAACGAACTGGCGGCGACACGCGGCTCGATGATGACGCGGCGCCGGGCATAATCGACGATCAGGAGAGACCCCTCGAACACGGCGTTGCCGATCACGCCGTCGATGTCCGTGCGTCCGAGAAACCCCTTGTTCTCGCCTCCCAGCCCGGTGGTCGGCGACGCGACGCGCAGGCGGCCGAGCTCGAGCTCCTGCAGGCGCACGATCGTCCCGTGGAGCTCGCCCACCAGGCCCGTGCCGATCGGCGCCTCGATCGCCGGGACCACGCTGGTGAGACCGTGCTGCTCCACAAAGGGAGCGGTGAGGATCAGGCACAAGCCCGACGCGCCGGTGTCGAGCAGCAGCCGGGCCGGAATGGCACGCCGCCCGCGGACCTTGATCGTGGCGCGCAGCAGGGGCAGGTCCGCATCCGGCGTGAACGGAACGGCGGCCCCCGGGCCCCGGTAGCGGTACGAGGTCGCGTCGAACAGCCGCACATGGCGGGTCGGGTAGTCGATCTCCACGACGAAGCGGTGGAGCACGTCGTGTCCCAGGAGGCCCAGCTGCTGGCGCCCGCTCGCCTCGCTCAGGCCGCCCAGGGAATAGAGCGCCGCCCGGTAGCTGTCGAGGTTGAGGTCACCCAGCCGCAGCGCCGCCACGACGGCGGTGACGCTCGTGTCGGTAGCGGGTGTCGCGCCGACGCTCGTGGCCCAGTCGCGATCGAGTCCGCTGTGCGACAGGCCGGTGTCGAACATCAACCACGCGGAGTCGCCGTTGACGATCGCGGGGACGTAGATCGCCCCGCCGTAGGGATCGAACGGCACCACCGCCACGGCGGGCGGAGGCGCCACGGGCCCGCCGAAGCAGCTGGCCAGGCAGGCCAGCAGCGCGGCCGGACCCGCCACCGCGGTCATCGCCACTGCCGGCGGCGCGCCTCCGCCACGACCAGCGCTGCCGCTCCTTCGATTCCCAGCTTCTCCGTGTTGACCACGAGATCGTAGTTCACGACGTCGTGGCGGTGCCGCCCGTAATAGGTCCGCACGTACTGATCGCGCCGGCGGTCCGTGTCGTCCACGACCTTCTCGGCATTGGCGGGGTCGACGCCGAGACGCTCCACGGCGAGCTGGATGCGCCACGGTTTCGATGCGACGACGTAGACGTGCAACGCGTCGGGGCGCTGCGCCAGGAGCGCCTGCGCCCCCCGCCCGACCAGCACGACGCGCCCATGGGCCGCTGCCTCGGCGATGATCCGCTCGGTCAGCTTCACGATCGTGGCTTCGTCCTGCTCGGCGCGGGGCACCGCATCGGAGGCGATCAACATCTCGGGCGACGCCACCGCGAGCGTGCGCGCCAGCCGCTCCAGCAGCCCCGGGGCCCGCTCCTCGTGCTCCGCCACCAGGGCCGGCGCGAGCCCCGCCCGGCGCGCCACCTCGTCCACGAACTCGTTGTCGATCACCGTCCACCGGAGCCCCGCGGCGACCTGCTGCGCCACCGCTGCCCCGCCCGATGCGTACTGCCGCGTGATGGTGATGACCGGGGGCGCCATCTCAGGGTTTCAGGTTCTTGCGCAGCTCACTGATGTTGAGCAACGGCATGCCGCCCTCGGTGGGCACGAAGATGATCAGGTTGTTGGAGCTCTTCATGTCGTGCAGCACTTCGATCCATTGTTTGGTGAGTGCCTCGGGAGACAGCGTCTGGTTCAGCAGCCGCTGCTGCTCGGTCTGCAGCCGGGCGACTTCCACGCGGTGCCGCTCGGTTTCGATCTGCTGCTCCTGCGCGATCTTGTTGTTGATCGCCTGAACGACCTGGGCGGGCGGCTGGAGGTCGCGCAGGAAGAACGCGGTGACCGTGGCGATCCGGAACTTGCCGCCCCCGGCGCGCGGCGTGGTCACCAGGGCCGAGTCGACCAGTCCCTCCATCGTATTGGCGATCTGCGTCCGCTTGGCGATGTCGTTGATCGAATACTGCACCATGCCGTCGCGCACGCCCTTGCGGATGGCGTTCAACACGGCTCCCCGGATCTGGTTCTCGTCGCCGATCTCGGTGAAGATCTTGGGCGCCTGCATCGGGTCGATCTGCCAGCGGATCGAGACCTCCACGTGCATGCCCATCTGCTCGCTCGAGAGCGCCTCGATCGCCTCGATCTGCTCGCCGCGCGTGGGCCACTGCTCCTCGCGCGTCGAGTAGCGCTCGATCTCCGACCAGGGCGAGACCAACCGGATCCCCGCGAGCAGCGGCGACGGCTCGACGTAGCCGAAGGCGTGACGCACCCCCACCTCGCCGGGGTCGATCACCACCATGGCCGAGCCCAGGGCCAGGAGGATCGCCAGCGCGCCGAGGACGTACCCCCCGACGCGCAGCAGGTTGGAGGCCGGTCCGGGACGTTGCGCGCGCACCGTGGCCGCGGTGAGAAGCAGGGAGAAGGCGATGAACAGCAGGACGGCGCCGGCGATGAGTTTGCCCATGGGAGCTCCGGTGGGGGATGGGAGAACATGCCCCCTACGCGGGATTACGAAAAGAGGTTCGGCCCTCCGCTCCCCGGCTTGCCGTAGCCCGGCCCTTTCGTCTCCGCCCGGGCGCGCGTGTAGCCGAGCTCTTCGCTGCGCGAGATGCGCTTCTCGGCCACGAGCCCCTCGAGCACGAGCTCGCAGGCCGCGACCATCGTCCCGGGGTCCTTTTTCGCCGCCAGGCCGACCTGATCCACCAGGTCGAGCAGCCCCGGCACCACGCTGAATCCCTTGAGGCAGGTCTCCGAGCGCTCGTCGGTGGAGATCTTGAGCGCCCCGCCCTCGTCGAACCAGTGGACAATGTCGTCGACGTTGGCCCCGCCCACATGGGCTTCGAACGTCTTGCCCGCGGCCCGCCGGATCAGGTCTTTCGCGATCACTTCGGGTCCCTGGAGCTCACCCTCGTATTCGAGCTCGAGCTTACCGGTGATGGCGGGGAGCGCGGCATAGATGTCGGACACGCGCGGGACCACCGTCTTCTCCTTGGTGGCGATCGTGCGTCGCTCCGCGCTCGACACGACGTTCTCGAGCACGCTGATCGGCAGCCGCTGCGACACGCCGGAGCGGCGGTCCACCCGCTTGTCCTCGCGCGCCTCGAACGCCACGCGCTCGATCAGCTCGGCGACGAAGGGCGGCAGCTTGACCGGCCGTCCGTCGCGCTCGAGCCAGGCCTCCTGACTCGTGATCGCGGTCCCCAGCTCGACCGTGTGGGGGTAGTGGGTGACGACCTCCGAGCCGATGCGGTCCTTCAGCGGTGTGATGATCTTGCCGCGCGCGGTGTAGTCTTCGGGATTGGCCGTGAACACCAGGGCCACGTCGAGGTTCAACCGCACCGGATAGCCTTTGATCTGGACGTCGCCTTCCTGCATGATGTTGAACAGCCCCACCTGGATCTTGCCCGAGAGGTCGGGGAGCTCGTTGATGGCGAAGATGCCCCGGTTGGCCCGCGGCAGCAGCCCGAAGTGCATCGTGAGCTCGTCCGACAACAGGTGGCCCCCGCGCGCCGCCTTGATCGGGTCCACGTCTCCGATGATGTCGGCGATCGTGACGTCGGGTGTGGCGAGCTTCTCCACGTAGCGCATCTCGCGGGGCAGCCAGGTAATCGGCGCGCGCTCGGCGTGCTCCGCCACCAGCTCGCGACCGAACTTGGAGATCGGGGTGAAGGGGTTGTCGTTCACCTCGCTCCCCGCGAGGATCGGGATCTCCTCGTCCAGCAGCGTGACCAGCTGGCGCAGGATGCGGCTCTTCGCCTGGCCCCGCAGGCCGAGCAGAATGAAGTTGTGGCGCGACAAGAGCGCGTTGACGAGCTGTGGGATGACGGTGTCCGCGTAGCCCACGATGCCTGGGAACAGGGCGGAGCCGTTTTCCAGCAGGCAAATGAGGTTTTGCCGCAGCTCGTCCTTGACCGTACGGTGGATGCGAGCGGGACTCGCCCATTCGGTCTGTCGCAGCTCGCCCAGGGTGGCTGGCTTGGTCATATGGCGATAGTTAACCGACCCGCGGCTGCGGTGTAAAGAGTCGCAGCGCGCCGGCGCCCCACGCGGGGAGATCCACCGCGGCGTGGCCGTCGGCCGCGAGGGGCAGCGCATCGCCCGTCATCTCGACGAAGTTCGCGCGCCGCGCGGCGCGGAACGTGTAGGCCGCCGGCCACACGCCCACCGTTCTCGCCGAGCCTGCCACGTCGAGGAGCTTCACGACCGCGCCGGTCCCATCATCGGCCGGCTTCGCGCCCACCACGACCACGCCCGGATCCGCGATGGCGAGCGCCGAATCCTTGCGGGGCAGCGGTCCCGCGCCCGCGCTCGTGTAGCCGGTGCCGACGTACAGCGGGTCGCACGCGGCCCAGCCGCGCCGCACCGGCTCGGCCCGATCGCTCCCGGGGGCGAGCGCCGAGATGCGAAAGCGGAACACGAAGTCGCCGCCCTGCCGTGCCGCGAAGTTGGTGGGCCAGTAATTGTGCAGCACGTAGGCGAACAGCGTTCCGTCGGGCTCGAGCCTGCGGCGCCACTGGCCGCGGAAAATGTCGTTCAGCGTCACGAGCGGCGTGTCCGGCCCGCTCCACAGCATTCCGTCCGCGGCGTCGCGCAGCCAGACCCAGTGGGCGTGAGAGTACCAGTCCCGGCCGCTGCCCGCTTGCTGGTCGCGCTCCACCGTCATCCGGCCCAGGGGCACCTCGATGTCGACGGTGGGCTTGGTGAGGGCGAAGGGAAAGGCGACGTACAGCGCCTCCTTCTCGAGTGTGGCCGGCTTGCTGATCCGGTTCTCGATGTCGACCCACGGGAGCTCGTCGTACAGCGTGACGACGGTCGCGACGCTGGTGCAGCCCTGCAGCCGCCGCTCGACCAGGAGGCGCTCGCCGACGCCCGGCAATCCCTCACGGCGGGCCGACGCGAGCTCGGCCTGGCTCAGGGTGAGGTCGGCGGCGGTGCGGAGCTCGTCGGGCGTCGGATCGGTCCAGAGGGCGCTGTGGGCACCGCCGCGAACGTACACCAGCTGGTTTAGCCCCGACCACGCCCCGGGCCGGACGCGCTCCTTGCCGTCCCCGGTCGTGAGCGAGCGGATGGCGCCGCTCGCGGGATCGAGCACCACATGGAAGCTTCCGGCCTGCGCCTCGAGCGTGGCCCCCTCGTCCCGGGGCGGGTTCGCCGCCCGCTCACTCTCCGCCAGCACCACGTAGCCGAGGGGCGGAACCTCGCGCGCCACGATCAGCGCCGAGCCGTCGGGCAGGTCCACGGCGGGCCAGTCGCGGGCGTCGAAGCGCAGCAGCCGCCCCGCGCCGTCCGGCACGTGGAGCACGTCGCTCCGCGTCCAGCTCGAGGCGTTGAACACGACGCGCCCGGCGCCCGCCGCCGCGCTCAGGCCGATGCGCAGCAGCGCGCCGGCGACCTGGGCGTCCGCCGTGTCGGCGGCGCGCTCCAGGACGCGCCGCTTGGACGCCCATTGTGAAGTCGTCTGCTCCCCGTCGGGATCCGACACGCTCGTCGCCGCGCCCCACGTGTGCTCCCCGAACACCAAGAGGTCGCGCCACATCTGGCGGCGCTGCTCCGCCCGGCGCTCGATCCGTTCGGACGCGCCGCTCGACGGGGGCTCGGTCTTCTCATCCCACAGCGCCAGCAGCTCGGCCGCGCGGGCGGAGAGCTGGGCCGCGCGGTAGCGGGCGAGGTCTCGCGCGGTAGAGGCCGCGCCGTCTTCGCGGTAGCAGCCGGTGTCGCCACGCCGCACCGGCAGTTTCGGACCGTAGCGGCGCTCCACGTCGCGAAAGAAATCCTCGGGACGCGCCGGCAGCAGCCGGGGATACGTGTAGAGGCGGTTGAACTCTTCGACGTTCGCGATCACCCGCTCGTCCACCAGCGCGTTGCTGGGGGCCGCGCCCCACAGCAGCGCCACGTCGTACGGATAGCCCGGCGCCCCCAGCACGGGGTCCGAGAGCAGCCACTCGGTGAGGTGGTGCGCCATCTCGGCTGCCCCGACGTCGAAGCCGAGCCGCGGCCCGTCGGCATACCGATCGGTGCGCCAGTGCAGCACGCGACTGCCGTCCGGCCCCTCCCACCAGTACAGCTGGGGGTACGGCGTCCACTCGCCGGTGAGCTGCGCGGCCGCCGCGGCAGCGGAGGAGAGCAGCGGCACGGCGCGCTCCGGGTTCACGCCGCTCGCGAGGTACCGCACGCCGCTGGCGGCGAGCAGCGTCGGGAACGTAAGCGTTTGTCCCGGCACGTCCGCCAGGAGCGCGGCCGCGTATCCGAGCCCGTGCTCGCGCGCGAACAAGCCGGCGGGCCAGGCGGCACGCGCCAGAGTCTCGTGGTCGAGCAGTCCCGTGAGGAGGTTCGCGAACAGCGCCGTGAACCCGATCTTGCCGTCGCGGATGGCGCGCACCAGCGCGTCGCCCGCCGCCGGCTCGCGATTCTCCACGTACGAGACCGCCGGGAGCGCGCACTCCGCCGTCCATCGGAAATCGGGATGGGTCGGCAGGCGGGCCAGGGCCGCGTCCAGGTTGCGGCGGTGCGCCTCGACGCAGCGCTCGCGCAGGTCGGTGAGCCCGAGGTCGGTGTGGCTCGAGGCGATCCAGTACAGCGTCCACCGGCGCGGCGGTACGAGTCGCACGCGCTGGCGGACCACGCGCTGCTTGCCGACTTCCAGGTCGATCTGGTACAGCACCGGCTCAGCCAGGGGCACCCACACCTCGCCGGCGAGCCCGGTGCCGCCTTCGTCGGGCAAGAGCCCCGCCGTCCCGACCAGCGCGCCTCGCCGGTCGGTCAGGCGCGCCCGGGCGGCGGGCGCGTCGAGCCCGGTGACCGTGACACGCACCAGGTTGCTACGCCCGTCGGGCTGCCGATACAGGGCAGTCGGAACGGCCCGGAGGACGGGCGTCGGGGAAGCCGCTCGGGGCCACCGCAGCGCCGTGGTGAGGCTTCCGAGCCAGGCGACAAAGCTCCGCCGGTCAGTCATGTGTGGGCATTGTTGGGCTAGTATACCCCGCGCGGTTCCGCGCCCTTGACTCCGGGGGGCTGGCCGCTAGGTTTTCCCCCGCCGAGCTCCCCCTCTCAGCTACTTTTTATCAGGAGTACGCATGAAGCGTCTTGCAGTGGTCCTCGCCTTCGTGGCCATGGGTGCGTGTCAAAAGGCCGAGCAGAAGCCCGCCGCGGCCGCCGCCGACACGTCCCACAACATGATGCAGATGAGCAGCGACACCTCGAAGATGCAGATGCCGATGGCGGACACCTCCAAGCACATGATGATGGCCGACACGGCGAAGAAGATGGCCGCTCCCGCAGCCAAGCCCGCAGCCAAGCCGGCGGCGAAAAAGAAGAAGCCGTAGGCAGTCCGCTCGGATCGGTGACGATGCCCGGGACTAGTGCCCGGGCTTTTCGTTACCAGTGCCGGTCATGCCGGCGCGGCGACGGGGAAAGCGAAGGGGAGGTCGACGACGCGGGCGTCGCGTCCTGCCGCGCGCACCATGGCGCCCGACGCGACCTCCCGCCGGATGACCGCCAACCCGATCCAGCGTCCCGCGCCCGCCACGCCCGACTCCGGCACGAAGGCGAGGCTCGTCACCCGGCCTACTTCGCGGTCCAGATGCATCACGGCGGTCCACCCCTGGGCCGGGGACGCGGGGGGGTCCGAATCGAACAACAGCCCCCGCAGCGCACGGTTCGCGTGGCCGCGAAAGTGCAGCCGCGCGACCGTCTCCTGGCCGGTGTAGCAGCCTTTCGTGTACGACACGCCTCCGATTTCGTCGAAGCGGACTTCCTGCGGGATCGTTTTCTCGTCCACTTCGGCGCCGAGGCGCGGCCACCCCGCCAGGACGCGCGCCAGCTCGAGCATGGCGGGCTCGGCCTCGATCGCTCCCGCGGCCGCAAGCCGACCCGCGAGTCGTTCGCGCTGTGCCACGGGCATCGTGACCTGCAAGGCGAATGGCGCCGACTCCGTGGCCCGGGCCGTCAAGACGTCGCCAGCGTTCTCGAGAACGCGCCCGGGCGCGGGCGGCACCTCAAGACCCGCGGCCACCGCCGCCGCCAGCGCCCGCGGGCCCGCCAGCCGGTAGATCGCCACTTCCGCCACATGATCGTGCAGGCGGGCCAGGCGGGGAGGTACGGAGCGGGTAAAGATCGCCACCGCGCGATCGCGGCCGTCGGCCGGCACCGTGAATCCCACCGTGGTGCCGAGGCGCGCCGCCCAGGCATCCACGACGATCATCCCTTTGGGGGTCAGCAGCGCGCCGTACACGAACGCACCCTCCCCCGCCTGCTCCAGGTCGTTGGTGAGGAGCCCCTGGGCGCACGTCACGGCTCCGGGGCCCGTGAGCGTGATCAGGGCGGCATCGGCAGGCGACATCACGGCACCGGTGTAGAGCGCCGTGACGAGCGCGGGTGAGACGCTGCCGGGCTCGAGGCGGGCGACGGGGGGCGGGGGCGGGGGGGGGGCGGGTGCTCCGGTCACGCGTCCCCCAACGCGGTCAGCTCCGCCGGGTCGTGGCCGGCGAACGAGGTCCACACCAGATCGGCGGCCGCGAGCGCTGCGGCGGGATGGCTGGTCGTGAGCATCACGCAGTGCATCCCGGCCGCGCGCGCGGCGCGCAGGCCGGCAAGCGAATCTTCGATCACCACGCAGCGGCGGGGGTCGAGCGGCCCGCCGCGGGCCAGGGCGGCGCGCGCGGCCAGGTAGCCGCTGGGGTCGGGCTTGCAGCGGGGGACGTCCTCGGCGGCGACGATGACCTCGAAGCAGTCCGCCAACCCCGTGCCCGTCAGGCCCGGCTCGATCTCGCGCCGCTGCGCTCCCGAGACGAGACCCAAGCGGAACCGGCCGCTCGCCGCGCGCACGAATTCCGCCACCCCCGGCACCAGCACGGGCGTCGCGCCGATCAGTCGTGTGTAGATCTGCGACTTGCGCACGACGAGGGCTTGGAGCGTGCGTGCAGCGAGCGGCTTGCCGGCGCGCCGGAACACGTCTACAAACGCGGTCCGGTCATCGCATCCCAGGTAGTCGGCATAGTACTGATCGCGGCTGAGGGAGATCCCCACCTCGGCGAGCAGTTCGGCGAACGAGGCCCGATGCTGCTCTTCATCGTCCGTGATCACGCCGTTGTAGTCGAACAGCAGTGCTTCCGTCATCGTCCTTCAAGCATAATATCCCGCGGCGGCGTACGACTCATCGAGCAGCTCTACGGGGTGGCGCACGCCCGCGCCAATGCCCGCTGCCGCGAGTCCGGCGCCGAGCTGCATCAGGCATCCGGGATTGCCGGTCGCGACCACCTGCGGTCTAGCCTCGGCGAGGGTTGCGAGCTTGGGCGCCAGCACCGCGCGCGACATCGCCGGCTCGACCAGCGTGAACAACCCCGCGCTGCCGCAGCACTGCGCGGCGTCCGGCGTCTTGATCATCCGCAGGACGGGGATCGCCCGCAGCACACGCTCGGGCGGTTCGGCGATGCGCTGCGCGTGCAGCAGATGGCAGGGGGGGTCGTAGGCGACCGTGGCGTCGATCGGCGCGCCGGGCCGCGGACCCCGCGCGGCGAGCAGCTCGGTGACGTCTTTCACGCGCGCGGCGAACCGGGCCGCGCTCGCGTCGAGCAGGTAGCCGTACTCCTTGAGCATCGCGCCGCATCCGGCACTGTTGACGACGATCGGCTCGTCCCCATCTCCGAAGGCGGCGACGTTCAACCGGGCGAGGCGGCGCGCCTCGTGCTCGAGCCCCGCGTGCTCGTGCAGCGCGCCGCAGCACACCTGCTCCGGGACCTCGCGCACCGCATACCCGTTCACCTCGAGTGTGCGGATGGTGGCGTCGTGGACGTGGGAGAAGAGGCCCTCCATCACACATCCTCGGAACAGGCTGACGGGAGTCAATGCGGAGTGCGGAGTGCGGAATGCGGAATTGACAGGCGAACTTCGATTCCGCATTCCGAATTCCGCATTCCGCACTGGCTTCGTCGCCGCCAGCATCCCCATTGCGAAGCGCAGGCGTCCCCAACCGGCGAGCCAGCGGGGGACTCCTGTCGCCCGGAGCGCCCGCGCCAGAGCGTACACCACCCGCGACACGCCCGCACCCGTCATCGCCGCGAGGGCGAGGCGCGCGAGCGCCGGCACACCGCGCCGGTGTGCGATCAAGGCCCGGGCCGCCGCGAGCCCGCGGCCGTACCCCACGCCGGAGGGACACACGGGCTCGCACCCCCGGCAGCCGAGGCAACGATCGAGGTGCAGCGCGAGGGCGGGGTCGTCCGGGGCGAGCTCGCCCGCCTCGAGCGCGCGCATTAGCTCGATCCGCCCCCGCGGGCTGTCGGCTTCGTCCCCGGTCGCGAGAAAGGTGGGGCACGCCTGGAGGCAAAAACCGCAATGCACGCAGGGGTCGAGCGCGGCGAACCCCCCGCGATCCGTCATTCAGCTCCTTCGGCCGCCACGACGAACGCCTCGCCGGGATCGAACGTGCGCCGCAGGCCGGCGACGAGCGGTCCCACCCCCTCTCGGTACGCGCCGAAGTGACCGACGGCGGAGCGCACGGGCCAGGGGGCGCGCTCCAGGGTGAGCGGCACCTCGAGGCCGGCGAGCGTGCGGCGCAGGCGCTTGAGGCGATCGATGGTGGCGTCGCCGCCCCACCTGATCGCCCCTATCGCGGGGCTCGCCGAGATCCATTCGTCTCCCACCTGGTGTTGCAACAGGTCGAGCAGCTCGTCGCTCGAGTCGGGGAGGCCGCCGATGCGGAACGCCACGGGCCGGGTGGCGAAGCTCTCGGCGGCGCGCATCCACAGGCTGTGACTCTCGTCGGCGCGGAGCGGTGCAAAGCGACCGCCCGTGGCGGCGCGCAGCCCCGCTTCCTCCGCCGCCACCAGGGCGGCCGAGCCCGCGAACCGCACCGCGAGCAGCCAGCGCTCGCGTCGCGCCAGCGCGGGCGACATGAGCTCGTGCGCCGCGGGCTGGATGCCGGCGGCGGCGATGTCTTCCGCCACCTGCGTCAGATCCTCGCGCGACCCCTCGAGCGTGAGCGTCTGGTCGGCGCGGGGCAGGGCGCGCAGCCGCAGGTGGATCAGCACGATCACGCCGAACGCGCCGAACGCGCCCGCCTCGAGCCGGGTGAGATCGTACCCCGCGACGTTCTTCACCACGCGGCCGCCGCTGTGCACCAGCCGGCCGTCGCCGGTGACGAACGTGACGCCGAGCAGATGGTCGCGCACCGGCCCGAATCCCTGTCGCAACGGCCCCGCTGTGGCCGTGGCGACGATCGAGCCCAGGGTGCGGCCCGCGAGCCCCGGGGGATCGAGCGCGAGCCAGGTGCCTCGGTCGGCGAGCTGCTGGCGCAGGAGGTCGCACCCGATTCCGGCTTCGGCCGTGGCGGAGAGGTCCTGGGGCTCGATGGCGGGGATCTTGTCGAGGCGGCGGGTGGTGAGGGCCAGGTCCGCGGGCGCGTCGGCGGGGAGCCACGTTCCAGCGCCCTCGATGCGCACGCGCCATCCCTCCTCGCGGGCGGTGCCGAGCAGCAGCGCCACGGCGTCGGGGGAGGCGGGCGCGACGCGCGGCACGCCGTCCGGGGTCGCCGGTCCAGGAGACTCATCAGCGCAATGTGGAATGCGGAGTGTGGAATGCGGAATCGACAGGCGTGCTTCGATTCCGCATTCCGGATTCCACATTCCGAACTCCCGCCCATTCCCGACACGCGTGCACCGGCACCACCTTCCCCGGATTCACCCGCTCTTCCGGATCCCACACGCGCCGCACCGCGCGCATGGCGGCGAGCGAATCGCCGTCGAACAGGAGCGGCATATAGCGGAGCTTGTCGAGCCCGATGCCGTGCTCTCCCGTAATGGTGCCGCCGGCGGCGATGCAGGTGGCCATGATTTCCGCGCTCGCCGCCTCCACCCATGCAGGTGGCCATGATTTCCGCGCTCGCCGCCTCCACCCGCTCGCGCAGGCCGGGCGTGCGGCCGTCGAAGGAGATGTTGGGGTGCAGATTACCGTCCCCCGCGTGGAACACGTTGCTGACCGTGAGGCCGTACGCGGCGGCGATCCGCGCGATCGTCTCCAGCACGTCGGGAAGGGTGGACCGGGGGACCACCGCGTCCTGCACCACCAGGTCGCGTGACAGCCGGCCCATCGCGCCGAATGCCTTCTTGCGGCCGAGCCAGAGGCGTTCGCGCTGCTGCGCGTCCGCCGCCACCCGCACGGAGCGTGCCCCGTGCGCGCGCAGCACGCTTTCGATCGTCTCCGCGTCCGCCGTCACCGCCGCTTCGTGCCCGCCGTCGAGCTCGGCGAGCAGCACCGCCGCGGCATCCCGCGGGTAGCCGGCGGCGTACACCGAGTCCTCCACCGCCCGGATGCACGACTGGTCCATCATTTCGAGGGCGGCGGGCACGATCCCGCTCGCGATCACGGCGGACACGGCCTCCCCGGCGGTGCGCAGCGAGGTGAAGTCGGCCAGCAGCGTGCGCACCGCCCGCGCGACGGGCAGCAGCCGCACGGTGATGCGGGTCGCGATGCCGAAGTTGCCTTCGGAGCCGACGAACAACCCGACCAAGTCGGGGCCCCACGGCTCGCCGCCCGGGCTGCCCAGCTCCACCACGCGCCCGTCCGCCAACGCCACCTCCAGGGCGAGCACGTGCGTGGCCGTCACGCCGTACTTGAGGCAGTGCGGGCCGCCCGCGTTTTCCGCCACGTTGCCGCCGATCGTGCAGGCGGTCTGACTCGACGGGTCGGGCGTATACTGCAACCCGTGCGGCGCGGCGGCGTCGGAGAGACGGATGTTGACGACCCCGGGCTCCACTACGGCCAGCCGGTTGCGGGCGTCGATCTTGAGGATGCGATTCAGTCTGGTCAGCACGATCAACACGGCGTCGTTGTCCGCGAGCGCCCCGCCCGAGAGACCGGTGCCCGCGCCGCGCGGCACGAACGGCATGCCGAGGGCGCCGAGCAGGCGCACGACGGCGATGACCTCGTCGCGATTGCCGGGCAGCACCACCACGCCGGGCACCCGCCGGTGGGTGGGCAACCCGTCTTTCGCGTACGTCACACGCTCCGGGAGCGCCGTGCGCACGTGCCGCGGGCCGACGATCTCGGCGAGCGTGTCGACCAACGACGCGAAGTCTCGGGACATGGGTAATAGTATACAGGCAGACGGCGAGACGGTCAGACGGCCAGCGGCGCGCAGCGAAGAGGGGTCAGGAATGCGCTTTCCTGACCCCTCCCGCTGAAACCCGCTACCCGTCTCGACGTCTCGCCGTCTAGGCTGCTCTCCAGAACCCCTTGAGCGCCCTACCATCCGGCGACTCCCGCAGCTTCTCGAACGCCCGCTCCCGTATCTGCCTGATGCGCTCCCGCGTCACGCCCATCAGCGCCCCGATTTTCTCGAGCGTCATGGCCTCGCTGCCCTCTTCGAGGCCGTAGTAGAGATAGAGGATCT
>WNGH01003138.1_pt1 | contig 17990 bp, 20 predicted proteins | sample 5400631 | NCBI WGS metagenome assembly WNGH01 (sample SAMN13153373, study PRJNA577476) | soil metagenome | isolation source: 115 cm soil or saprolite under Garry oak tree replicate 1 | place: USA:California | collected 2016-06-15
GTCCTGGCGCCGATCAGCGCGGTCAACTCCTAACCAATCGGAGCTGAACCGGAGCAGCGCCTGCGGCGAAGCCGCACGCGCGATGAGATCAAAAGGCCCAACCTGCCCGCGCCCGGCGCGCAGGGAAAACCATCTGGGTTTTCCCTCATAAGAAAACGATTGCCTCGCTGAAGTCCGAGTAGCCCGCCTCGAAGGCGGCCTTGCTGATCCAGTACTGGCCGCGGATCGGGTCGTTCACCAGCACCCGGCCAGGACCCGCGCGCCGTGTGCCCTCGCGACCCGCACCAGGGGCGGGTAGAACGTGCCCAGTCCGGTGTAGTTGCTCTCACTGCCGTTGACGTTGCCGACAAAGGTCTCGTAGCCGTTGCCCCAGCGCACGCGGCCGGCGCTGTCGACGTACATCGGCCGCAGGTCGGCGCCGACCTCGTGCAGGATCTGGTCCTGGCTCACGTGGATCCCCTGGTGCGTCAGGGCCATCGAGGTCGCCGCCTCCTCGCAGCTCAGCGGGTGGTTCTGGTAGATGAGCTGCACGCCGGAGATGACGTGCGTCTGGCTCAACGCGACGTAGATCGCGTGGTCGGCGGCGACGGCGACCTGCTTGAGGTCGGAGGTGATCGCAACGAATTCGGCCGGGGTCAGCGCCTTGCCAAATGCGGAGCGGTTGGCTGCGACCCGATTCTGGAGCGACGTGACGTCGAGCCCGTAGAGAGTGGCGATCGAGATCTCGTCCGCCGCGTGCTGGAAGCCCTGCAGCGTGACCGACGCGGCGTCGAGCCTCGCCTGCAGGGTCACCTGCAAGCTGTTGAGGCTGCGGGTGAGCATCTCCGCCCGCGCCATCCGGTCCTCTGAATCGAGACCCGTGTACGCGGCGGCCCGCGCGAGGACGCCGGCCGAGGGATCGCTGCGGACCCCGATCCTGCTCGCCTTCTGGACCTGGGCATCGATGCCCGCGACCAGGCCGGCGATCCGCCGGTCGATCGGCACTAGCCGCGCCTCGAGCGTCCACTCGTCGCGAAGGGTGGCGAAGTCGAGCGGGGTCGTCGCCTCCGCATAGGCATCGAGCCGCGACTTGCGCTGGAGGTGAGACTCGGGCGCGAGAGCGTTGTGGAGGGACTGCTCCGCGAGCAGAGCGTCGGAGCGGAATCGGCTCAGGTCGGTCGCCCAGATGCGTTCCGACTCGGCCTGCCAGCGGTTGACGGTGTCCTCGCCGCCGGGCAGCCAGAACATCGAGTCGGCGCCGAGAAACGTGGAGGCCTGGCTCTGCCGCCACTCGCGCCGGAGGGAGACGAGATCTGCTTCCGGGACGCCGTTGTCGACCATGTAAGCCCAGCGGGCGTTGAGAGCCTCCGCGCGCGCCTGCAGGGAGTAAGCGCTACCGCGGTCGAAGAGGCCGCCGCCGCCGAGAGATAAAACGATGGCTGCGACCAATGTGAGCGCCGAGGCGCGACGTGTCCATGCGGCGCGGCGTGGCGCGGGTGGCTGTTCCGGGAAGGGTTTCGCGGCGATCATGGCTGCTTTTGCTCAACGTCCTCACCTCGAGCCCCGGTCGCCGGGGCGAGCATACACCTCGTCGGCGGAAACCAATCTTTCTTGACGCGTGCCCGGGAAATGCACACGGACGCCAGCCCGGCCCGGACTGCCGAGCTCCCAGCCCGCCGCGTAGAGCTCGGCGGCGCGGGCAAGGTCGGGTGCCTGGGCCACCTGGATGCCGTCCGTGAAGGTCAGGCTCTGTGTGCGGGCGCCGGGAAAGCCGAGGCGGACCTGGCCGCCGGTCTTGAGGTTGTAGACGAAGTCCTCGAGCGAGCCTGCGTCGCTGCCTGAGACGAGCTCGGCGATCGTGGGGAAGTTGCCCTCACGCATCGCGGACTTGAGGTCGGCGCGAGATGTGCGCTCGGCGAGCCGGCGCCGACGCCGGAGCTCGGTCAGCAGGACATCGCGCTCGCCGCGCAGCTTCCCCAGGTCCTCTTCGAGCGGACGCATGCGCTCCCTGATCGCCGCGATGCGTCGCTCGAGGTCCGCGGCGTCGATGGCGGCGAGGTCATCACCCACGATGCAGAAGTATCCGGATCGGTAACGCACCTCTCATGTCTCGTGCCCGGCGCGCCGATTGCGAAATCCGGCGAACAGTCCGAGGTCGTAGACGATCTTCAACCCTCCGCCGGCGAAGAACGGAAGCCCGAACGCCGCGGCGCCGATCGCGATGCCTGCAAGCGCCGGGCCGAAGCTCATGGCCGGCGGCACGATGGAGACGATGTACGCCTGGCGCGCGGGCACGTCCATCTGGGACAGGGCAAAGCGCGCCAGCAGCAGCGCGACCGCCGGGGCGAGGGTCGGCGCGAACGGGACCAGCAACAGCAGCATGTTGCTGGGCAGGTGGGTGAAGACCATGGTGTTGATCAGCCCGAACCTGTCGGCCAGGCGCCCGGACACCTCGTAGGAAAGCGACTGCAGGATTGCCACGGCGGCGAAGATCGGTCCGAGCAGCGCGGGCTCGGCGCCAAACCGCACGTGCAGCCAGTAAGCGATGACCGCGTTGGCGACAAACCCCCCGCCAAGCGAGTCGAGCGCGAACAGCGCGGCGAGACCGGCCAGTGGCTTGAAGGACCCGAAAGCAGGCTGCGCGGGCTCGCCCTCGACGCCGCGCGACATGAGCAGGGGCAGCCCGGCGGTGACGATTCCGATCGCCGCATACAAAAGGAAATAGACGTGCGTGTCGGAAAGCAGCGTGGCCGACAGCCCGCCGGCGGCATTGAACAGTCCGCCGGTCAACGAGTAGCGGCCGAACGCGCGGTTGCGCCCCGAGGCCGCGACGGTCTCCGCCAGCACCGCCTGCTCGACGGACGCGAACGGCCCGTAGTCGACGCTCGCCGCGCCGAGCATGCCGGTGACGCCGGAGAGGATCAGCAAGACCGGGTCCCGCGCGAGGGCGAGGTCGAGCCCTGTGATGAACATCAGGACGCCGACGGCGGCGAGGGTCCGCCGCCGGCCGACGCGGGCGGCGAGCGCGGCCGACCCGAGTCCGGCGAGCGAAGCCGCCGCGAGCCCGACGCCGAGGGTGAGCCCGATCTGGCCGGGCGCAAGGCCGGCGCGCTCGAGGTGCACCCCGACCAGCACGGCGGAAAAGCCGAACGCGAACGCGCGCAGACCGCGCGCCGCTAGGAGGAGTGGGCGGTCACCTCGCACGACGCCGCATCGCCCGCACGGCGAAGCCGGCGACGACCGCCAGCAGAACGACCGCCACGCCGGTCGGAATGCCCCAGGTGCCGACGAAGTCGACCAATCCCGGCTGCACGAGCGGGCCATGGGCATCAGCCCCGACCGGCCTGGCGGACGGGCTGGCGGGCGGAGGGATGACCACGAAGGCGATGTGGCCTTCGCCATGGGCCTTCGTCGGCGTGGTGATGACCGGGATCACGGTGCAGGTCGCCGCGCAGCGCACCGCTACCATGGCCGCCCCGCCCTCGGTGGCGACGAGCATGTCGCCCTCCTGCACCCCCAGGGCGCCCAGATCGCTCGAGCTCACGCGAAGCAGGCTGTCGGTGCCGGGATGCGCGCTGCCCGCCGACAGCCGGTCGGAGTAGTAGACGAAGCCCCCGCGGCTGAAAAAGCCCGGCGGCACGAAGCCCAGGCTTTCGACGCCGATGTCGCCGCCGACCGGCAGACCAGGCCGCGCCATCGTCGTGGCTTTGCCGTCCGGAGCGATGGCGTAGATCCGCCCGGTCACCTCGTCGGGGGCGATCAGGTCGCCCGCGAAGGCGCCGAAGGTGGAAGGCGCCACCGCCAGGCCTCCCTCGACAGTCGGCGCCGACCTGGTGATCACCTTGACCGTCCCCGCGCAATCGACCGCGAAGACGACAGTCTTCGAACCGCTCGGCCCGATGACGAGCAGGCGGTGATCGAAGGACCCCGTGTTGTCGAAGGCGAGGCCGTCGATCGTCGTCGCTCCGACCAGGTTGGCAAACGAGCCCGAGTCCTGGCCGTCGGCGCTGACGCGGATCAGGCCGAGCGGCACGCGCAGGCGGAGGATGAAGGTCTCGTCGGGCGCAAAGCTGCAGCCGGCCGCGCTGACGGTGCCGCCGTGCGAGACCGCGACGTACGGCTCGCCGGTACGCACGTCGTGGTAGCCGCCGGTCCCGGTGGCAAATGGCGTCTGAGGGTTGCCGTTGGGATCCACCAGGAACAACGACGCGGAGCCTGCGACGAGCAGCGTCCCGTCAGAGCGCGGTCCGTCGACGTCGACGATGCCCTTGACAGCCTGCCACTGCTCCCACGAAGCGCCGGCTGCCCCGGCTCCCGCGGGCGCAAGCGCCAGCCACGCCGCCGCCAGCAGGGCCCCGATCCTGACGGCCGGGTATTTCAACATCAGTGTTGAAAAACTCCTAGAATCAATTCCGTGGACTCCAAGCGGGACGCCATCCTCACGTTCCTGAAGACGCGCGGCCACGCAACTCTAGGCGAGATCGCGGCCCATCTCGAGGTCTCGAAGCAGGGCGCGCTCCGTCACCTGGAGGCGCTCGAGGCGGCGGGCCTCGCCACGGTGGGGGCGGCGGAGACGCACCGGCCGGGCCGGCCGGAGAACGTCTACAGGCTCACGCCCACGGCCGGAGAGCGGTTCCCCGACGGCCATCGCGAGCTGACCGGCGAGCTGGTCGACTTCATGACCCAGCAGCAGCTGCAGCATTTCTTCGAGCGCCGCGCGGCGCGCCTGGAGGCCGAATATGCCCCGAAACTGGCGGGCCTAGACTTTGATGCGCGCGTCCGCGAGCTGGCCCGGCTCGCCACCGAGCACGGCCACATGGCCGAGGTGATCGACCTCGGCGCCGGCGGGCTCGCGATCCGCCACTGCAACTGCCCCATCCAGGATGTCGCGGCCCGCACCGGGTTGCCGTGCGTCAACGAGCAGCAGATGTACGAACGGCTCCTGGGGACTGCCGTGGCGCGGACCACCTGGATGGCCGAGGCGGCGGACGACTGCACCTACGTGATGCGCCGGGCGAGCGCAGGGCGCACGAGTTTTAAGGAGAACGAAAAGAAAGTTGGCTGATTTCGAGATCAAAGATCTGCGCGCGAGCGTGGAGGGTCGGCAGATCCTGAAGGGCGTCTCGCTCGACATCAACAAGGGCGAGGTCCACGCTGTCATGGGGCCGAACGGTTCCGGCAAGTCGACGCTGTCGCACACCCTGATGGGCCACCCGGGCTACACCGTCGACGGCGGCTCCGTGGTGTTCAAGGGCCAGAACGTCCTCGAGCTGGAGCCCGACGAACGCGCGCGCCTGGGCATGTTCCTCGCCCTCCAGTACCCGGTCGTCGTGCCGGGGATCTCGATGGCCAACTTCCTGCGCACCGCGCTCAACTCACACCGCGGCTACGACGGGAAGGACAAGTCGAAGATGGTCACGCCCAAGGAGTTCCGCTCTCTCTTGAAGGACGAGCTCGAGACGCTTCACATGGACGACTCGTTCTTGTCGCGGTACATCAACGACGGGTTCTCCGGCGGCGAGAAGAAGCGCGCCGAGATCCTGCAGATGGCCGTGCTGAAGCCTGAGATCGCGATCCTCGACGAGACCGACTCCGGCCTGGACATCGACTCGATCAAGTTCGTCGCCGAGGAGGTCAACCGCATGCGCGGCCCGAACCTCGGCGTCCTGATCATCACCCACTACACGCGCGTCCTCGAGTTCATCAAGCCGGACTTCGTGCACGTGCTCGTCGACGGCAAGTTCGTTCTGTCGGGCGGACCCGAGGTTGCCGACCGGCTCGAGAAGACCGGTTATTCCGAGTGGGGGCACACTGAAGAAGAAGAAGAAGAAGAGCCGAAGGAGGTCGCCTGATGGCAACTGCACCGAAGATCGAGGTCGGCTCCGACTACAAGGAGAAGTACGGCTTCTTCGTTCCGGAGGACTACGTCTTCAAGGCCAAGCGCGGCCTCAACCCCGAGATCGTCAAAGAGATCTCGTGGATGAAGGGCGAGCCGGAATGGATGACGAAGTTCCGCCTCCGCTCGCTTGAGATCTTCCGCAAGAAGCCGATGCCCAATTGGGGCGCGGACCTCTCGGTGATCGACTTCGAGAACATCTTCTATTACCTCAGGGCCTCCGAGAAGCAGTCGAAGACCTGGGAGGAGCTGCCGCCCGACATCAAGGCCACCTATGACCGGCTGGGCGTGCCCGAGGCGGAGCGCAAGTTCCTGGCCGGCGTCTCGGCCCAGTACGAGTCGGAGGTCGTCTACCACTCGCTGCAGGAAAACCTGACCAAGAAGGGCGTCATCTTCCTCGACACCGACTCGGCGCTGCGCGAGCACCCCGACCTGTTCAAGGAGTACTTCGGGACGGTCATCCCGCCCGCGGACAACAAGTTCTCGGCGCTGAACAGCGCCGTCTGGTCGGGCGGCTCGTTCATCTACGTGCCGAAAGGCGTGAAGGTGGACATCCCACTCCAGGCCTACTTCCGCATCAACGCCGAGAACATGGGCCAGTTCGAGCGGACCCTGATCATCTGCGACGAGGACTCGTACGTGCACTACATCGAGGGCTGCACAGCGCCGATCTACACGACCGATTCGCTGCACAGCGCGGTCGTCGAGATCATCGTCAAGAAGAACGCTCGCTGCCGCTACACGACGATCCAGAACTGGTCGACCAACGTCTTCAACCTCGTCACCAAGCGCGCCATGGCCTACGCCGACGCGACGATGGAATGGGTCGACGGCAACCTCGGGTCGCAGATCACGATGAAGTACCCGAGCGTCTACCTCATGGAGCCGGGCGCGAAGGGCGACGTGCTCTCGATCGCGTTCGCCGGCAAGGGGCAGCACCAGGACGCGGGCGGCAAGATGATCCACGTCGCGCCCAACACGACCTCGACGATCACGTCGAAGTCGATCTCCAAGGCCGGCGGCCGGACCTCCTATCGCGGCCACATCAAGATCTATCCCGGTGCGAACAACTGCAAGTCGTTCGTCAAGTGCGACGCGCTCTTGCTCGACGACGAGAGCCGCTCCGACACCTACCCGTACAACGACGTCGACGCCGAGAACGTGACCCTCGGTCACGAGGCGACCGTGAGCAAGGTCTCGGACGAGCAGCTCTTCTACCTGATGAGCCGCGGCATCCCGCGCGCCGAGGCCGAGACGATGATCGTCAACGGCTTCATCGAACCGTTCACCAAGGAGCTTCCGCTCGAGTACGCGGTCGAGCTCAACCGGCTCATCCAGCTCGAGATGGAGGGCTCGGTAGGCTGACCGTGACCATCAACACGGAGACCCTGGACCAGCTCCAGGGCGAACCGGGCTGGCTGCGCGAGCGGCGTGAGAGCGCGCTCAGCGCCTACGAGCGCCTGCCCCTGCCCAGCAAGACCGACGAGGAGTGGCGCCGGACCGACGTCAGCCGCCTCGACCCGAACCAGTTCTCGAAGCTTGAGCATCTCGACGGCCAGAAGCTCGTCCTGCCGGAGGCGCTGCCCAAGAACGTGATCCTCGAGCCGCTGCGAGTGGCGGCCGAGAAGCATCGCGACCTCATCGAGCCGCGGCTGTTCTCCCTTGTGCACGCAGACCGCGACCGGTTCGCCGCGCTCCACGCCGCGCTGTTCACCGGCGGGACGTTTCTCTATGTGCCCGACGGGGTGGTCGTCGACGAGCCGATCATCGGCCAGCACTTCTCGCACGAGTCGGGCACCGGAGTCCTTCCCCACACCCTGATCGTGGCCGGCAACGGCGCGAAGTTCCACTACCTGGACGAGTACATCGCCGAGCACGACGACGAGACCGGCTATCGCTCCGGCTCGACCGAGATCTTCCTGGGCGAGGGCGCGCAGGTCGGCTACGTCGCCGTCCAGAAGTGGGGCCGTAACGTCTGGCACTTCTCGGACCAGCGCGCCGAGCTGCAGAAGGACTCGACGCTGCGCCTCTTCAACGTCACGCTGGGGGGCAAGTTCTCCAAAACCCGGGTCGAGGCGACGCTCGCCGGCGAGGGCTCGAACGCGGAGCTGAAGGCGATCTACTTCGCGTCCGGCGAGCAGTTCTTCGACTTCCACACGCTGCAGGACCACCGCGTCGGCAACACGCGCTCCGACCTGCTCTTCAAGGGAGCGCTCCAGGACGTCGCGCGGACCGTGTACGCCGGGCTTATCAAGATCGAGAAGCACGCCGCTAGGTCGGACGCCTACCAGGCCAACCGCAACCTGGTCCTGTCCGACAAGGCGAAGGCCACCTCGATCCCGATGCTCGAGATCGACAACAACGACGTCCGCTGCACCCACGGCGCCACCGTCGGCCCGGTCGACCCCGAGCACCTCTTCTACCTTCGCTCCCGCGGCATCCCCGAGTCCACCGCCAAGCGGATGCTGATCCAGGGGTTCTTCGGCGACGTCCTCGACCGTATCCCGTTCGAGCACGCGCGCAGGCTGGTCGAGGCCGAGCTGGAGTCGCGCATTGGCTAGGCAGCGGGTGGCCTCGGTGGACGAGCTTTCCGTGGAGTCGATGAAGCGGGTCGACGTCGAGGGCACGCAGGTGTGCCTCGCTCATGCCGAGGACGGCAACTTCTACGCCCTCAACGACGTCTGCACGCATGAGGAGTTCTTCCTGAGCGACGGCGAGCTCTGGGGCATGGACGTCGAGTGTCCGCAGCACGGCTCGCGCTTCAACCTGGTCACGGGCAAGGTGACCGGCCTGCCCGCGGTCATCCCGGCGAAGACATATCCCGTGACCGTGGAGGACGGTGATGTCTACGTTGACGTATGACGTCACAGCGGTAAGGCACGACTTCCCGATCTTCGAGACGGGCATCGCGTACCTCGACTCCGCCAACACGTCGCAGCGGCCGCGTCAGGTGACCGGCGCCATGCTCGAGTACTTCGAGAAGTTCAACTCCAACATCCACCGCGCGGCCTACCGCATCGCGGAGGAGGCGACGGTCCGCTACGAGGCCACCCGCGAGAAGGTGCGTGCCTTCATCAACGCCGCGTCGACCAAGGAGATCGTCTACACGAGGGGCACGACGGAGGCGATCAACCTCGTCGCCTACTCGTGGGGGCGCAAGCACATCAAGTCGGGTGACCTGATCGTGCTCACGCTGCTCGACCACCACTCGAACATCGTCCCCTGGCAGATCCTGGCCGCCGAGAAAGACGCGCTCATCGAGTACGTGGACATCGACGACAGGGGCGAGCTGCGGCAGGACCAGTTCACCGACCTGCTCCAGCGAGGCCCGAAGCTCGTCGCCTTCAACGTGGTCAGCAACGCGCTCGGGACGATCAACCCCGCGCGAGAGATGGTGGCCGCAGCCAAGAAGGCCGGCGCCACCGTGGTCGTAGATGGCGCCCAGAGCACCCCGCACCAGCCGGTCGACGTGCGCGCCCTCGGCTGCGACTTCTACGCCTTCAGCGGGCACAAGATGCTCGGACCGACCGGCGCGGGCATCCTCTACGGCCGGCGCGCGCTGCTCGAGGAGATGCCGCCGTTCATGGGCGGCGGGGACATGATCAGGACGGTCGCCATCGAGGGGACCACATACCACGACCTACCGTGGAAGTTCGAGGCGGGCACGCAGGCCATCGCCGAGGTCATCGGCCTGGGCGCCGCGGTGGACTACCTCAGCGGTCTGGGCATGGACGCGGTGCGGGCGCACGAGCTCGACATCACCGAGTACGCGTACGAGGCGCTGAGCGACATCGTCGGCCTGACGCTGTTCGGGCCGCCGCCGTCGCGCCGCGCGGGGGTCATCTCCTTCGCCCTCGACGGCATCCACCCCCACGATCTGGCGACCATCGCCGACCGCGACCAGGTCTGCCTGCGCGCCGGGCACCACTGCGCGATGCCGTTGATGACCCGGCTGGGTGTGCCCGCGACCGCGCGGGCCTCTTTCTACGTGTACACAGAGAAGGAAGAGGTCGACAGGCTCGTAGGCTCGATCAAGGAAGCGCAGAGGATCTTTGCCTGAGATGAGCACACCGGCCAGCGCGGACGACCAGTTCTACCGCGAATACATCCTCGACCACTACAAGAACCCGCGGAACTACGGGCGCCTGGAGCACCCGGACATCAGCCACGAAGAAGACAACCCCCTCTGTGGTGACGTGGTCGGGATTGACTTCCGGGTCAAGGACGGCGTGATCGAGGACATACGCTTTCACGGCCGCGGCTGCGCCATCTCCCAGGCATCGGCCTCCCTTTTGACCGAGCGCCTGAAGGGCATGGCGCTCGACGACGCCAAGAGGATCAACAAGGACGACGTCATAGGCGAGCTCGGGATCGAGATCTCGCCGGCGCGCATCAAATGCGCGCTGCTCTCACTGAAGGTTTTGAAGGTCGGCGCGTATGGATTGGCTGACATGGACGAGGAGTAATAGATAGGTATGACCGAGCAGGCCGCTCCGTTCAAGGAAGTCGACCTCGATGGCTTCAAGAAGCTGCTCGACGAGGGTGGCCACGACGTGGTCGACGTGCGCGACTACTGGGAGTGGGACCGAGGCCACATTCCGCAGGCGCGCCATGTGTTCCTGGACGAGATCCTGAAGGACCCCCAGGGCCACAAGTTCGGCGACCATACGGTCTTCGTCTGCGCCGTCGGCAACCGGTCCGCGATCGCGGCCGAGATGGCCGTCGCGCTCGGCGCCAAGGACGTCATCAATTTCCGTGGCGGCACGGACGCGTGGCGGAAGGCCGGCCTGCCGCTGGAGAAGCCTTGAGCGAATCTCCCCAGGTCACGACCGAGGTCGCGCCCGACGCGACCGTGCGGCCCGAGGACGTCATCGAGGTCCTGCGCCAGTGCTTCGACCCCGAGATCCCGGTCAACATCATCGACCTCGGCCTGGTCTACGACATCGCGATCAAGTCCGAGCGGGTGGACGTGAAGATGACGCTGACCGCGCTGGGCTGCCCGATGGCCGCGGACGTGATGGCCGACGTGAAGGACCACCTGCTGACACTGCCCGGCATCAACGACGCCGGAGTGGACATCGTCTACGAGCCTGTGTGGACTCCCGAGCGCATGACCGAAGAGGCGCGCTGGGAGCTGGGGATGGTCTAACCCGCCGCCTTCAAACCCCCGTTTTGCGCAAAACGCTCCCATCCACGACCTCGGACACCCCCGTTTTGCGCAAAACGGGTGGATTCGGCTGTCAGGCGGCGTGCGGCCAGACGTCGAAGACGTTGGTGATGACCGACCCGTACTCCGTGCCCGTCTCCAGGTCGTAGATGTACGTCTTACCTGTCGGGACGGTCGGCCCAGTCACACATTGGTCCGACGCGACGCACAATCGCTCACCCGCATACCAAATGTAACGTGACGTCAGGAAGGTCGGCGCCGTCCGGCCGGCTTTCAGGTCCGTGACCTTCTTGCTGACCGTGTCGACGTAGTAGGCGTGTGGCAGACCGGAACGATCTCGTGCCTCATAAACGATGGCGCCACCCGCCGGCGAACTCTTCGGTCGAATCCACTGTATGCCGGGCAGAAAGCTGGACGTCACGGCATTGCGCCATGCCTCGACGCCGTTGGTATCCCTGAAGTAGAAAGTCCGACCTGACCAGACGGACATGGTCGGAGCTTGCGACGTCGGGCTGGTAAGGAGCTTTCCGTCCGAGGACCACAGCCGGAACCCGGTCCACGGCCCACTGAGAACGAGCAGAGAGATGTAAGCGCCGTCAGGAGAGAAGGCCAGTCGCATGTCCCAGGTGTCTGCGCACACATAGCTCTCGCACCCGTAGCCGCCAGGAGGCTCAGGAAGAGGCGCGCCGAACGTTTGATCGCGACCCGCGGCGATCACGTGCAGGCCGTCGGCGGTCAAGTAGCCCGCCGCCGCGCCATCGGCACTCCACGCAAACAGGCCCATTCCATTGGTCCTTGCGACAAGCGTCTTTGGCGATCCAGAGAGCGGCATTCGGTAGAGAGTCGTGGCATCCGCGTACGAGAGCTCAGTGGCACTGACGAATACCGGCGTCACACCTGGAAGCGTGCTGACGGTCAGAGGGTGATCGATGTCCGTGACGTCGCGGACCACAATGTTGCTGCTGCCGCGGAGAGTCACTAGCGCCAGGCAGCGATGCGAGGCGTCACAGGCCTCGACTGTTGGCGTTGCGGCTGGAGTTGGCGTGGCGACTGAACTGGCCGACGATGACGGGCTCGGTGAGGTCATGTGTGCCGCCGGGTTGGTGCCGGAGCCGCACCCCAGCACGAGAACTGAGATCAAGGCCAGCCATCGCCCCGCCATCTTGCTTCTCATCTCTGTACCTGCTGCGGGTAACGACCCGATTTACCGATCGTTACGGGCGACCGATTGCGAGTTTGCCGGAAAAATCGTGCCCGGGTGGGTCAAATTCGACGAATTTTCCGGAAAATCGTGACTCTTCAGCCGTTGTGGACTGTGAGCCGCCCGTTGTTGCACTCGTACTGATAGCTCCCGCCCAACAGTGCCGACCCGCCGCCCCCCACCTGGCCCGAATCCGGGCAGACGATCAGACGCTGTGTAACGTCAAGCCCGGCGATCAGGATTCCCACCGTCAACGCGGCGGCGACCAGCCCTGACAGGCGGGCCATACCGCGCCTGGGCTCTCGCACCGTCCGGCTCAGCGCGAAGCCGACCAGGATGCCCGCGACGACGAGCGGCAGGCCGATGGAGAAGGCCGCGAAGATACCCAGCATCAGCAAACCGGCTGCGGCCGCGGCGCGCAGCGGCGCCCGGATCGTCGCGATCTCTGGCCTCGGCAGCAGCGCGATGACGATCAGCGCCGCCATCACCGCCAGGTAGGCGGCAACGAAGCGCGGGATGTACGGCTGCGCGGACGGGCCCTGCCCGTTGATCAATCCGATGTAGAGCCCGTCGACAGCGACCACGATCGTGAACGCGACGAGCGATGTGACGCGCACGGAGGTCCGCTCCACGTGCGCCAACTGTAGCCGTTGAAAAACTGGCTCCTCCTACTATTAGTCTCGAAGTGGCCGAGTTCAGCCCCGGGCTGGAGGGTGTGGTGGCCGCCGAGACCGCCGTCAGCGAAGTCGACGGTGCGAACGGCCGTCTCATCTATCGCGGCGGGTACCTCATCGAAGACCTGGTGCCGGTCACGACCTACGAAGAGGTTGCGTACCTCCTCTGGCACGGCGAGCTGCCCAACGAAAAAGAGCTTGGCGCCCTGCGTCAGCAGATGGCCGGAGCACGAAGGCTCAAGGATTCCGCACGCAAGACGCTCATGGCGATGGAAGCGTCCACCGACCCGATGGACGTCCTGCGCACCGTCGTATCGGCGCAGGGAGCAAGCCCGTCGCCGGCCAGGCCGAGCCTCGACGAAGCGGTCGCGCTGACCGCCGTCTTTCCGACCATCGTCGGCGGGGCGTACCGGCGGCGGCAGGGGAAGGACCCGGTCGAGCCTCGCGAGGACCTGGGCCACGCCGCCAACCTCCTCTGGTGTCTCGAAGGCAGTGAGCCTGACCCGCAAAAGGCGCATCTCGTCGACACCTACCTCGTGCTGCTCGCCGACCACGGTCTCAACGCGTCGACCTTCGCAGCGCGCGTCGTCGCCTCCACCGGCAGCGACCTGACCTCCTGCGTGGTCGGCGCGATCGCCGCCCTCAAGGGACCCGCCCATGGCGGCGCCACCCTCGCGGCGCGCAACATGCTCGACAAGATCGGCTCCGCCGAGAACGCCGAGAGGTGGCTCAACGAGGCCCACGCACGGCACGAGCGCTTCAGCGGCTTCGGCCACCGCGTCTACCGGACCTACGACCCTCGGGCCAAGATCCTGCGCGAGATGGCCAGGACCGCGGCGCCGGAGCTGCACCGCACCGCCGCCCGCACCGAGGAGGTCGCGCTGAAGATCCTCCACGACGCGCACCCCGACCGCCCCAACGCCACGAACGTCGACTTCTGGGCGTCGGTGGTGCTTACCGGCGCCGGGATTCCGAAGGAGCTCTTCACCACGATCTTCGCCACCTCGCGTGTGGCCGGATGGACCGCGCACGTCCTCGAGTCGCTGTCCGACCTGCGCCTCATCCGCCCGGCGTCGAAGTGGGTCGGGCCCGAGGCGGGCAAGAAGCCGGCGCAGCTCGCCAAGCGATGAGCACCAACAACACCTACGTCCCCGGCCTCGAGGGCATCATCGGTGCGCAGACGGCCATCTCCATGGTCGACGGCGCCAACGGCCGGCTCGTCTACCAGGGCTACGTCATCGCCGACCTGGCGGAGCAGATGTCGTTCGAGGAGGTCGCGTTCCTGCTCTGGGAGGGCCGGCTCCCGAAGCGCGCCGAGCTCGACGCGCTGACCTCCGAGCTGGCTGCCAACCGCGATCTGACCAGAGCAGCGACCACCGCCCTCGACGCGCTCCCGAAAGACATCGACCCGATGGACGTGCTGCGCAGCATCGTCTCGGTCCAGGGCGTGGAGCATCGCCTGGCGAAGCCGACGCGACCGCTCGCCGTGCACGCGACCGGGTCATTTCCGACCATCCTCGCCACCTTCCATCGCCGGCGGCAGGGACTCGAACCGCTCGAGCCTCGCCCTGACCTCGGGCACGCCGCGAACTACCTCTACATGATCAACGGCAAGGAGTCGAGCCCGGAGCTCGTGCGGGCGCTCAACACGTACCTGGTGCTGCTCGCGGACCACGGTATGAACGCCTCGACCTTCACGGCCAGGGTGATCGCCTCGACCGAGTCAGACCTGACGTCGGCGCTGGTCGGCGCCATCGGCGCGCTCAAAGGCCCCGCGCACGGCGGCGCGCCCTCTGCGGTGATCGAGCAGCTCGAGCAGATCGGCAGCCCGGAGAACGCCGAGCCATGGATGCGCGACGCCCGCAAGCGCGGCGTCCGGTTCATGGGCTTCGGCCACCGCGTGTACCGGGTATACGACCCGCGGGCGAAGATCCTCAAGGCGATGTGCGAGCGCATGAACCCGACGTTCTACGCCCTCGCCTCGAGGGTCGAGGAGGTCGCCCTGCGGATCCTGCACGAGGAGCACCCGGAACGGCCGCAGTCGACCAACGTCGAGTTCTACTCGGCAGGCGTGCTGCAGGCGATCGGCCTGCCCAAGGAGTTCTTCACACCGACGTTTGCCACGGCCCGCGTCGCCGGTTGGAGCGCTCACGTGCTCGAACAGGCGGCCCACAACCGCATAATCCGGCCGCAATCGGAATACATCGGACCGGAGCCGCGGAAGCCAGTGCCCCTGGCCCAGCGCGACTGACCCTCGCGGCGCGCGACGCCGCCTTCTGGCAGAACCTCGCCGCGGCCGGGGTTGGGTGGTTTCTGCTCATCGCCATCGCGCTCACCGGCTGGTTCGTGGTCGTCGTCCCGCTGCACGCCGACATCCTCGACAACGATCTGACACTCGTCTACATCGGCGCCCGGATCGGTCTCGAGCACGGCTGGAGCCACATCTATTCGCTGAGCCTGCAGCACGACCTGTTCTCCCAGCTGCGCCCGCACGCCGCGTTCAACGACGGCGAGCGCTTCGTGTCGCCGCCGCCATTCGCGTGGATCGTCCTTCCGCTCAGCGTCTTCGGCGCGGCCGGCGCCACCTATCTGTGGCTTGCCCTCTCGCTCGCCGCTCTGGTCGCGGCCTGGTGGCTGGCAGCGCCTGGAGCGATGCCGTTCCGCGTGCTGTGGCTCCTCGGCGCTCTTGCCTGGTACCCGCTGCTGTACGGCTTGAGCCTCGCCCAGCCCGACCTCGTCCTCCTGGGACTGGCCGCGATCGCATGGCGCCTCGCCGAGGCGAACCGGCCCTACGTCGCGGGCGTCGTGCTCGGCCTGTCCGTGATCAAGCCACAGCTCCTGCTCATCATGCCGGTGGTGCTGCTGTTCGCCGGCCGCTGGAAGATCGTCGCGGCCTGGGCGGCGACAGTCCTGGCGCTCGCGGGTGCGTCACTCGCGGTCATCGGGCAGCAAGGCCTGAACGACTACCTGAGCCTGTTGAGCGAGGCGCAGCACGTGACCAACAACCGCTACTTCACGCTCGCGTTCGTGCTTGGACCGGGCGTGCTGAGCTACGCCGCGCAGGGCCTGGTCGTCGCCGCGGCCATAGTGGCCGCGTACATGAATCGGCGCTGCAGCCACGCGCGCGTCTTCGCCCTGGGCATCGTCGCCACGGCGCTAGGCGCCACGTACTGGCACCTCCAGGACTTCACCATCCTGGTCCTGGCCGCCTGGCTCTACTGGCGCGAGGGCCCTTCGATCCCGCTGCGCCTGCTCGTGCTCGTGATCGCCATCGCCGGCGAGTTCGCCTGGCCGCTGACGCCGCTGCCGATCCTGGTCGGAGTGGCGATCTGGTTCGCGGCGATGTTCACCACGCCGCGAAACGCGTCATCGGTCGCCGTCTGAGCTCATGACCGCGGGCGGCGTTCGCGTCCCGCAGGCGCGATGGATCGTGCTCGCCGCCGGCGTCGTGCTGTTCGCCGCCCTGCTGTGGTTCACGCGCACCTTCACCTACTACTTCGACGAGTGGACGTTCATCACCACGTCGCCGGACTGGACATTCCGGACCTACTTCCAGCCCCACAACGAGCACCCCGTGATGCTGCTCAGGCTCACCTACACGATCCTTCTCAACACGGTCGGCCTGCGCTCGTACGTGCCCTACATGACGGTGCTGCTCATCGCCCACCTGGCCAACGTGATGCTTCTCTTCGAGCTCGTCCGCCGCCGGTCCGGCGAGCTCGTCGCGATGGCGGCCTCGCTCATCTTTCTGCTCCTGGGCGCGGGCTGGGAGGACCTCCTGTGGGCGTTCCAGATCGGCTGGCTCGTTGCGATGGCCCTCGGCCTCGGGGCGATGATCGCGGTCGACAGCCGTCGGCCGGCGCTGGCCGCGGCGCTGCTCACAGTCTCGCTGACCTTCGCGGGCACGGGCCTCGTGTTCGTCGTCGCGGCGGTCGTGCAGCTCCTCCTCGACCCCGGGCGGCGACGTGAGCTGCGATGGTTCGCCGCGCCGGGCGTGGCACTGCTCGCCTGGTATGTGGCGTTCGGCCGGTTCGGCGAGCACCCGAACCCCCAGCCGACCGCCGCCAACCTGCTGATCGACCCCCTCTACACGGTTTGGGGGCTCAGCCAGGGGATCGCGGGGGTGATGGGAACGAGCGGCTGGATCGGCTACGCGCTGCTGATCGCGGGGGTGGCCGTCGTGGCCTGGCGCTGGCGGGTGCGCGGCCCCGACCCGTTTGCGGTTGGCATCGCCGCCGGCCTCGTCAGCTTCTTCCTCGTCGCCGGCGCGACCAGGGCCCAGCTCGGGTGGCAGCAGTCGGGCGCGTCCCGCTACGTGTACGTGGCGGCGCTGCTGTGGATCCTCCTGCTGGCGGATGCCGCCCGGGATCTCCCCTGGCACGGCACCTGGCGACCCGCGCTGCTCGCCTGCGCGTTCCTGGCTGCATTCAACGGCGCGGTGGTGCTCGTCGAGTACACCGCGGCCAAGACGGCTCAGATGCAGCGCGCCCAGGCCGACCTCGCGGCGCTGGCGAACGAACGCTCCGACCCCTGCCTCGATCCCGAGCACGACGTCGACGTCCTGATCATGCCGGGCGTGCCGGCCCAGGCTTACTACCGGGCGGTCGACCACTACGGTGACCCAGCGCTGAAATCTCCGCCTGTGGACGCTGCCGACTATGCGGATGCGATCCTCCGTCTGCAGAAGGCGCACTGCTGATCGTCCCTACACTTGAATCCAGTGCCTGATTTCGACTTCGATGTGGCGATCCTCGGTGGCGGGATGGGTGGTTACCCCGCCGCGATCCGGGCCTCCCAGCTGGGGCTGAAGGTAGCCCTGGTCGAGGCGGGCAAGCTCGGCGGCACCTGCCTCCACGTCGGCTGCATCCCGACCAAGGCCCTGCTCGAGTCGTCGGAGCTGTACCACCGGGTCGCCACCCGCGGCGTCGAGTTCGGGCTCAAGGCCGAGGTCGTCGGCTTCGACTACCCGAAGATCGCCGAGCGACGCGACGCCGTGGTAGGGCAGCTCTACAAGGGCGTCCAGTATTTGATGAAGAAGAACAAGGTCGAGGTCGTCCAGGCGCGCGGCCGGCT
>WNGH01007601.1_pt1 | contig 17990 bp, 11 predicted proteins | sample 5400631 | NCBI WGS metagenome assembly WNGH01 (sample SAMN13153373, study PRJNA577476) | soil metagenome | isolation source: 115 cm soil or saprolite under Garry oak tree replicate 1 | place: USA:California | collected 2016-06-15
GTTTCCTCGACAGCACGTAGATACGCTATGAACGCTTCCTTTTTCCTATCTTGCCGTAAATCTTCCTTCTGTTTCTTTGCCTCCATGTCATTTTTGATGTAATCAAATACGGCCTGTACTTCGGGAGGAGGAGCGTATTTTGGCTCATAGCTTTTGAATATTACGGTGAAGATTCCTGAGATAAGGGCGAGAAGCGTCAAGAATACAATCGCACCAATAGTGATTAGTTGGATCGTACCAAGTATAGTGAACCAATTAACAATCCCATTGAAGGCGCTTTTAACGAAGTTGCCCTTATCTCCAGAGATCAGAGTTGAAGCAACGCCGACAAGAATGGCAACGACAATGACTGTCCAAACCCATTTGGCACCTTTCCAGATACCACCGGCTATGACATATAACGTGCGCATGATAACATATTCCCTCCTGTAATTTTAGAGGCTTACAGATGGACGAGAAGCGTGCACATCTCTATACAAAGAACATGTAATCTTGGCTACAACGCTCAAACATACCTTGGAGAAGAATACAAAGCTACTAGTTGGAATACAGTTTATGCAATTTGGGAGGCAATACTGGTTGTAAACACAAAGGTGCTAGCTAATTTGGTTATCCACCTTTAAACGATAAGAGGCTTGTTTTTTGGGGCAAGTAGTTTCAACCTCCCTCCATACTCTATGTTTGCACTTTTTGAAAAGGGGTAGCAAGAAAGAACACCATGTGGTATCTTTGCCTGGCCAGGATGACCAGCACGGTTTTCGTGGTCCCTGTGCCAGCTGAGAGGAGCATCATTCCCATCAGCCAGGAGGTGATATCAGGTTGGTAGAGCAGCATGACCGACCAGGGAGTATCTAGCAGCAGCGGAAGACCGAGCACGAGCACGAGCGGGACGACGATCTCCCATACCACTGGCAAGAGGGCATGGGCGAGCACAACGCCTGGATGGCGCTTGAACGGCTCGACGCGCTTGCGCCACCAGAGGACCTTCACCAGCAACCACATCTGCAGTGCTGAAAGCAGCAAGATGGCGAGATCAATGGTGGTGTAGAGCAGCGAGAAACTGATCCCCTCGGTCGGCGACTGATGTCCCACCAGCAGACTTGTCACTCCCTGCGTAATCTGGTTCAGCGCCGTTGAGAAGGCGATGAAGCCATAGGCATTGATCAGGATCACGAGGCCCCAGTCCGAACCCGGGACCAGGACCATCTCTGCGCAGAAAGTGGCGGTGTAGCCACTGTGTGAGATGGTCTGCACCCCACCGGTCGCACCAATGAACCATCCCATACCGTAGTAAAGATCCCCCTTCTTCGAAGAACTGACGAGGGTAGAAGTCTCATGCAGTTTGGCCATCCCCCAGCGCGAGAGGACAGGCGTGCGACGGGAAGAGCCGTCGGTGAGATGGGCAATCAGGTAGTGGGTCATATCCTGGGCACTAGAGATGAGAAAGGCCGCCGGAAGTTGATCAGGCAGATAGGGCACCGAGGTGGGAAGCGGAACCCCAAACCACCAGCGGTATCCCGTTGCCAGGCCATCTTGTGTGGCCTCAGCCAGCGAGACGAAACTGTGGTGCATCTGCAGGGGCGCGAAGATGTGCTGCCGAATATAGGCACCGTACGACTGTCCCGAGACGACCTGGACGAGGAGCCCCAGGACGAGGTAGTTGGCGTTGGAGTATTGAAAGGTGGTGCCGACCGGCTGCGTGAGGACGACCCTGCTCAGTTCGCGCACGCGTTGTTCCAAGCTGGCCTCCCCTGTTCCTGCCATGGCCTCCTCTCCCGCTGTAGGTGGCAGGCCACTGGTCTGGTGCAGCAGCTGATAGACCGTCATCTGGGCCGACGCGTTTCTATCAGCCACGCGGAACCAAGGAAGATAGCGCTGAACCGATGCCTCGAGCGCCATCTTGCCAGCGTCAATCAATTGCATAATCGCCAAAGCGGTAAAGGATTTACTCAATGAGCCGAGGATGAAAGGGGTTTGGGGCGTGACGGGTTGCCCAGCGGGGTTAGCCACTCCAAAGCCCCGCAGGTGGACAATGCGGTCACCGTGTACAATACCTAATGCCAGACCAGGAATCAGGGCCCCGTGCATCTGCGCGGTCACATACCTGTCAATCCCAGCAAAATCAGGGGTTTGCCTCTGTGAGAATGCTTGTGTTGGCAGTGGACTGGCGGCACCTACTGCCAGAAAGCTTAGTAGTCCACAAGTAACTATGACCTGGTAAATGTGTGCCTTTGATCGCCTCGGTGATCGTGGGAAGAAGGTCACCCTGAAACGCTCGATGAGGGAAGAGGAGAACACATTGCTCTCTCTACTACTCTCCCGATGTTCCAGGTCGGTGAGGGCGACCTCGTGACCATCTGCGTCCGCTGTTTGCTGCTCGCTCTCCTTGGCGGTGTCCATATGTCTTTTCTTTCTTGAAGAACCATTCATGAGATGGTGCTGGAGATACTATGGTGCTCAACTCTTCATGAGAAGTGAACCGTGCGATCACCACACCAGGAGTTTGCCAGAGGATGTCCTCAGCTACCAGGATTTGCTTGGACACGTTTTAGATTTGTTTTGACAAGTTGAGCCCTTTTTGCACTTTTCCTCGGTTTCTTGTATACTTTGTTCAGGTAAAACTGCGTCGAAGTGTCACAAGAGGAAGTGCGTGTGACTTGTGATCCGTCTGCATGGTTGGGGAGAGAACCGACTCGAGGAGCAGCTGCCGCAGAGGTCAGTGGTTATGCTATTTGAAGAACATGTTCCCAATGAGCGGCTAAGACGTGCCCGCCACCTCCAAGGATGGACGCAAAGTGAACTCGCGGAGAGGATAGGCACGGATTTCGAAACGGTCAGTCGCTGGGAGCGTGGGATCACGCAGCCCAGTGCCTACTTTCGGGACCGATTGTGTAGCGTCCTGGACAAGCCCCCCCAAGAACTTGGGCTGATCGCCGACCGCCCTGAACCGTTGGCCCCCTCCACGTCTGCTTGTGTGTTTCTCGCTTCTTCCTATGCCGATGCCGAGTGTGGGTTCGTGACAGCCCTCCGGGCGCATCTGCAGGCGCGAGGTATGACCGTCTTGAGCACCCGCACGCTGCGGAGGCAAGGGGCAGAGAACCAAAGAAAAGCACAGCAAGAGGCTCTTCGGACGGCGCAGGCAGTCCTGCTGATCGCTTCTCCTGAAGCACGTTCCTCCCGCCATGTGCAGAAGGCGCTGCAGCTTGCTGGGATCTATAAGCGTCCTCTCTGTGCGGTCTGGATAGATGGGGAGGACTGGCAGGAGTGCGTTCCCGCTGACTGCGGCGAACTCTTTGCCACGATTGACGCACGCCAGAACCACGATCCTCGGGTGTTCGATGAGATCATCGCCAAGCTTGAGGAGGTCCGGCTTGCCTCCAACACACCAGCCGTCTCTCTCCCCACGACCAACGCGTCCGCAGAACCGCCTTGCGAACCCCGCAACCCCTACAAAGGCTTGCAGGCGTTCCACCGGGAAGATTGCCACGATTTCTTCGGGCGTGAGGGGTTGGTTGACGAACTCGCAGGGGCGCTGCAGGCCTTGCTGCTCGCCGATGAGGAGCATGCCCTGCATGCACGCCTTTTGGCCGTGGTTGGACCGAGTGGATCAGGCAAATCCAGTGTCGTGATGGCCGGGTTGCTTCCTCGTCTGCAGACGGGTGGGGTGCCTGGCAGTCAGGACTGGGTCTATCTGGATCCTCTTGTGCCAGGGAGCCATCCCCTTGAGGCGCTTGCCGTTGCGCTTGCCAAGCACGTGCCTGATCGGAGTTTCACAACGATTCGCGACGACCTGCAAGACGCCTCAGCCTACGGGTTGCACCTGCTAGCGAGCTGCCTGGGAAAGGTGCCAGAGAGGCGCGTGGTGCTGTTCATTGACCAGTTTGAGGAAGTGTTCACGCAAACCATCTCAGAAGAGGAGCGCCAACACTTCATCGATCTGCTGGTGACGGCCGTGACCGAGCCGCGGGGCCCAACCATCCTCATCCTGACGCTACGTGCTGACTTCTACGACCGGCCGATGCACTACCTCGAACTCTGCAAACTGATCGAGTCCAATCAACGACTGGTGCCTCCAATGGAGCTCAAAGAGCTACAGGAGGTGATCGAGAAACCGGCTGAGCTGCCCGATGTCCAGTTGACGTTTGAGGGCGACCTGGTGAGTGAGCTGCTCTTGGAAGTGCAGGAGCAGGTGGGGGCCTTACCGCTCTTACAATTTACACTCGATCACCTCTTTCAGCGACGCCGTGAGCACCACCTGACCCTCGAGGCCTATCACGAGCTTGGGGGTGTCAAGGGTGCTGTGGCAAAACATGCCGAAGCCACCTACGCCTCTTTACCATCCGAGGAGCATCGCCGGCTGACACGTGTCCTGTTCTTGCGCCTGCTCGAGCCGGGGGCGACGATGCAGGAAACCACACGCCGCCGCATCCCGCGTTCCGAACTGCTGTTGTCCAATCCGAAAGAAACGGTCATCATTGATGAGGTGGCTCGTGCCTTCACTACAGCGCGTCTGCTCACCACCACCACGGTGGCGGGAGTCGCGACCGTGGAAGTCAGCCACGAGGCCGTGATCCGTGAATGGACGCGCTTGTCCGAGTGGCTCGAGGAGGCCCGGGAGGATGTTGAGCGCCAACACACCCTCAGCGAAGCTGCGGCCGAATGGGCGCGGCATGGCCACCCACGGGATCGCTTGTATCGTGGCACCCAACTCAAAGAGGCCCAAGTGTGGGCCAGGCGCAATACTCCAAGCGAGGTTTCTCCAAGCGAGTGCTGCACATCGGACACGCTCTCGCCTTGGCGTGGTAACAGTTTGCATCCTGGTGGTGCTGTTGCTGCTCTTCACAGGCTTCCAGAATCGAGAGGTCTTCTTTCCCCCAGATCCCACTCTCGTCACCACCCTTGCTGACAATGGGCCAGGGTCGCTGCGTCAAGCAGTTCTTACAGCGAAATCTGGCAGCACGATTACGTTTGATCCTCTCTTGAGGGGGGTAATCAAATTGGTGAGTAATCTCTCCATTGACAGGGACCTGCGTATTCGTGGTCCAGGCGCAGGGAACCTCTCAATCCGTGGGAGTGGTGACTTTAATGTCCTTTTAGTGGAGCCATGGGCCTCCGTAACCATTTCCGATCTTGCGTTCAATGGAACCAACCAACGGCAAAAGGGGTTCGGGATCATTATCAATGATGGCACGCTCACTCTCACCAACATCACGGTTTTTGGCAACATAACCTATAATGGCGGCGGTGGGATCAGTAATAGAGATACAGGGACACTCTTCCTTAACAACAGTACGATCTCTGGCAACGAGAGTTCGACCTCTAAGGATACATCCATAGGTGGGGGTGGAATCAGTAATGAAGGTACGCTCATCATCAACAAGAGTACGATCTCTGCCAATATAACAAATAATGGCGGCGGTGGGATTAGCAATACGGGCACACTGACGCTCACGAACAGTACCATCTCTACGAACGCAACGTTATCTAGGGGTGGTGGGATCGGCAATTACGGAGGTTCGCTCACTATCCGCAAGAGCAGAATCTTTGGCAACACGGCATTTGCTGGCGCTGGTATTTTCAATAATGCCGGTTCTCTTACACTGAGCGATAGCATGGTCTCTGACAACGTAGCATACTATGGTGGCTATGGCGGGGGCATCCACAATGTCAATGGTGGCACGCTGACGCTTACGAACAGCACAGTTTCTCACAACACAGCACGCTACGGTGGGGGTATCAATAACGGTTACAGTGGTGGCGTATTAGCTCCTGACGACTCGTTGAATCGAGGGGGCCCGATCACGCTGACCAACAGTACCATCTCTGACAATACCGCAGCTGAGGGAGGCGGTATTCTAGCGAATGGAGAGAGTCAAGCCACCATCACCTTCTGTACCATTTATGGGAATGCTGGGGTGTGGGACGGGGGTGGTATTGCAATTGTAGCTTACAACTCTACCCGACCGAGTCAAGTGGAGATGAAAAACAGCCTTGTTGCTCTTAACCATGCTGACACTGGCCCAGACATTGCGGGAAGGCTCATCTCGGGTGGCTACAACCTGATCCAGAATGTTTCCGGTGCCACCTTCACACCAAACAAGCAACATTTCACAGACGTGTCGGTGGATCCCCATGCTGACCTGAGGATTGATTCTGCGCTGAGTGGGAACCTGCCCCAGATTCATGCCTTGCTCTCGGGCAGCCCAGCGATCGACCGGATTCCACTTGCCGCCTGTCTTGTCAATGGTCTCTCAACCGACCAGCGCGGTGTGAAACGACCGGATGCACAGGAGCGGTCCTGCGATATTGGAGCCTACGAGTATGTGGATGAGCCTGCTTAATCCGCTCCGATGAGAACAAAGTCTGAGCCTGCATCCTTTTTGGAGCGGGTGCGCGTCACTTTTTTGCGAGGGGGATAGGATAGGCAAGGACGAGAGGAAGTGGTAGGAGAGAGGAAAAAGCCCAAGGCACTGAGCTTGCCAGGAGGCCTCAGTGCAAACTCCCTCAGAGAAACTAGCGAAGCAGTACTAGAACATCACAAGCTCGATCAAGATGGTGAGATTCGTGAATTGGCCAGCGTGGCAGCCTTGTTGAGCGTTGTCTGCACATCGGCACCTTTGAGCCAGATCGCATCGATCACCGTCTGGAGGTCCTGGGCCAATCCTGGATAGCGACTCTCAGAGGGGAAGATCGCATAGCCGATGTTACGGGCATCCAGGAAGACTTGCGCATGAGCAGGATTGTTCCCTTGCAAGACAACCTGGTCGGACCCCTTGATTGAAGGGACAGCGTTCCCTCCCCCTGACAAGCGAAAGGTCTGCCCCGCCGCAGACACGAAGTTGGTGAGAAATTCGAATGCCTCGTTCGGGTGCTTTGTGGCGGCGTTGATCACCAGGTATGACACTGGCACAACAGTGGGTTCAATGGGCTTGCCCGTATTTGGTGGAAAGGGCACGATGTCGTACTGTAAGCCAGAGACTTGCTTGAATTCCGGCAAATACCACCGCCCTGCATCCACAAAGGCGACCTGCTTGGCCATAAACGGAAGACCAGGGTCTTGCCCTTTCGGCAGAGTTCCAGCGAAGATCATGTTCTTTGCTCGAACATTGTCTGCCAGCCACGTGAAGGCTTCGACTGCCTTGGGGTCTTGATGGGCAACGAACTTCCCATTCCCATTGTTGTCGTAGAACGTGCCACCGTTGGTGGTGACCCAACTGTACCAGACGAAGTTCCAGTCATCGAGGATGTAGCCATATTGCCCCTTCCTGTGGACCTTCTCGATCATACTTTGGAACGCATCCCTGGTCCACTTGCCTTGCGTATACAGGTCCATTGGCATCGTGCTCACGCCGGCCTGGTGCAAGACTTGCTTGTCGACCCAGAGGATGAGTGGGTTACAGTCGTTGGGGACCCCATAAATCTTGCCGTCGGGAGTCTTGACCACCCCCCACAAGCCAGGATAAAAATCATCCGGTTTCGACTGACTATTCGGTCCATTCAAAAGCGAGGTCAACTCCAAAACCGTGTTATCCTTGATGTATCTTGCTATGTCCTCGTCGAAGGCATAGAACAGATCTGAAGCCTTGTGTGAGGTGATTTCAGTTAAAATCTTTGCCGAATAATTAGTGACATCGGGAATCGGAATGAGTTGGGCCTTGACATCCGAGTGCTTGGAGTTAAAGTCGGCGGTAAACTTGTTGAATCGGTCGAGTTCGCCAGGGCTGCCCCAGGTAGTCCAGGTCACAGTCGTGGCACTAGGAGCACCACCCCCGCCGCCCCCACACGACTGCAGAATCGCTTCAACGCCACTGAGCGAAACCCCGAGCGCAAGTGCGCGGGTAACAAATTCACGGCGGCCAATTTTACCTCGTAGTAAATCTTGCGCTAAGTCATGCGTGGTACTCATGGACGTGTCTTTGAAGCGGGGGACCCCATGTGGTACAACAGGAGCATCTGCAAGATCTGCTGAACCACGGAGGTGACCCATGCCAGTACCTATTATATTATATGTCTGGTACCTTCGTGGGACCACGACGAGTACAAGCCTAACGGTCAGGGCGACGCTGCTCTCGCCTGAATCAGTATCCCCACTCTCCCTCATAATCCTCGCTGAATTGCAAACGATGCACGGGAATCGGGTGATGGTGTGGATGCTTCGCAATCTCCATAGTGCCCCAAATGGAACACCAATCTGACCAAGCTAAGGTGACCTGTTGCAGCATAATGCATCTGCGGCGTCACACCAAAATCAAGAAGAATGAGCAGCAAAGGCATCAAAACTGTTCTACAAAAATCCCTCACTGCCAGCGTCTATCAGTCGGAAATGGAATTTGGTTATCGTAGTGATAGCCAATACTACTCAGAGCAAAGGAGGGAAACCATGCCTGAGAACGCTTACAATGCTCCCACTGAACCCCAGGATATCCCCGACGACTTGAAAGTGCCGGATGGAAATATTCTGCTCTTGCAAGCATACGGCAAGGGGGTTCAAATGTACGACTGCCCATTTGTTGATTTTGCAAAGGCGACACCGCACGCGATCCTCTTCACGGGTGACAGGGATGAAGGCGACCTCGTGGCTATTCACTTCAAGGGACCCAGCTGGCAAGCCATGGACGGCAGCATCGTCGTGGGTGATGCTGCGAATGCGAAACATGTTGTCGCTCCAGACCCCGATGGCGTTGACTGGTTATTGCTCCCTGCCAAATCGAACACAGGCAATGGTCTGTTTAGCAAGGTCACCTACATTCAACGGCTGTTTACAGACGGTGGTAAGGCTACTCTAGCCGGCTGCGATCAGGTGCAAGGTCAAACACAGGAACTCGTGGAGTACAGTGCGCAGTACCTTTTCTACGTCGCTACACCTGACAATCGATAGTACTGCACGACAGATTACCAGGGTTTCACGGCTCTAGCAGTCTCGCGCATCAGACGTACGACAGCACTGGAAGATTTGAGGCGAAAGGTCGTTCTCGCTTTCGCATGTCTGATGCGCGAGTCGAGAACGACTTTTCTTGCATCCATCGAGTGCAGAAGCGCGGTGATGGCTATCAAGGGAGCGGGGAAGAGGTGCCGGAAACGCCGTATTTGCCTTTGAAATGGGGATGGTGTATACTACGTATATACAGCATGAGGGTATTCTCATGAAAATACACATACCTTGTAGTGGCCAGCACCGCGTAACCAGTTGAATATACCGACCGGGAATGACGATGAATAAACGCATTTTGCTGGGCATCGATATGAATATCTCGGCTCCCACACAACTTGCACTCCACGCGGTCAGCGCGCTTATGGAGCAGGCTTCGCCACAGCTACATGTAGTGCTACTCGGCGTTATTCCCGTCCCCTATATGACCTCCCCCTCCCTTGGTATGTACGTTGGACACCTCCTCCCCATGTCGATCACCTCTGAACAGCGCAGCCAGGCGGAAGACGACCTGCACAAAGCGCGTACAGAACTGCAAAAAGACGGTGTTGCTCCAGAGCAAATCGAGGTCATCATTCGTATTGGCATCCCTGCCGAAGAGATTGCGAAAGCAGCAAAAGAGCTGCAGGTCAATTTCATTGTGGTGGGCAGCCGTGGCAATTCTTTGCGCCAGAAAATACGGCGGTTTTTTGTGGGCAGCACCTCAAGGCGGGTGTTACAACTTGCCCCTTGTCCGGTGTTGATCGTCTCAACTCCGCGAGTAGCACTCCCCGCCGACCTTGTTGCCTGGTATTCAGAGGCGATTACCCAGTATCTGCAACAGCATACCAACTCGCTCACGGTCTTCATTCCTCAAGAAGTGGCACAAAAGTTTGTTCCACCAAATAAGAATAAAGCTGGCCGCAAGGAAATTGCCGCCGCGACACTTGCCCTGGAACAATTGACCGGTTCCGGCGTGCTCTGCCGCCACGATATCAGTGGCGTACTGAAATATGTGAATGATTAGACCTCAGTTAAACACTTTACTTTTTCCCCCTGATATGGTATCTTACCTATAACCAATAGAGATGGCACACATGTGAGACATGTCCCTTCCCAGGAGTAACCAGAGAGGAAGCACCGGCGGCTGAAAGTGCTCCTACTCGCAAGAAAAGGATACCCCTCACTAGCCTGCACAGAGCCAGTAATGTGTACGCCTCAACCCCGTTACAGGTTGTCAAAGCGCGTTATAAGTGGGCACAATGAATTGGGCCCCTACAGGTGAGAAAACGCGGAAACTGGGTGGAACCACGAAGAGTGTTATTACCTTTTCGTCCCATTGTGGGATGGAAAGGTTTTTTTATTGTCTTGTCTTATGGAGGATTCGTCTATGTCGGTAGAAGTAGAACTTGAGGAATCGGTTAGTTATACGCCGATTCAACGTATGCGGCACTCCGCGGCGCATGTGATGGCGGAGGCGGTCCAGGAGATTTTTCCCGATGCACGCTTTGCGATCGGACCAGCCATTGAAGATGGCTTTTACTACGATTTCGATCTCCCGCGTACGCTCACTCCCGAGGATTTGCCTGATATCGAGCAGCGCATGGCGCGCATTGTTGCCGGAAAATACCCCTATATCCGCGACCGGTGGCCGCGCGAGAAAGCCTTAGAGTACTTTCGCAATAAGGGCCAGATCTATAAAGTTGAAATTATCGAAAACTTGCCCGACGCGGAGGTAGGTATCTACCAGCAGCACAATTTCCTTGACCTGTGCCGCGGCCCGCACGTGAACAATACGGGAGAGATCGGCCCGTTCAAGCTGATGCGCGTGGCAGGCGCTTACTGGCGCGGTGACGAAAACCGTCCCATGCTACAACGCCTCTATGGCACGGCATGGTTCACGCAGGAGGAACTGGACCAGTACCTGTGGCGCCTGGAAGAGGCGTTGAAGCGTGACCACCGAAAGCTGGGGCGCGAGCTCAAGCTCTTTGTCTTGAGCGATGAGTTACCCGCGGGCGTGCCCATGTTCCTGCCCCGTGGCGAGACGCTGCGCTACCAGATGGAGAGCTACGTCCGCGAGACCCAGGAGCGCTACGGCTACCAGCATGTCTGGACGGCCCACCTGGGTAAGGTACGTCTTTATAAAACGTCCAAGCACTGGTTCACCTACCGCGAGAATATGTTCCCGGTGATGCAGGGCGAGCAGGAGTCCTCAGAGGACGACGCCTATGTCCTGAAGCCCATGAACTGCCCGCACCATATCACGCTCTACAAAGCGCAGATGCACAGCTATCGCGAATTGCCGGTGCGCTACGCCGAATTCGCCACGCTCTATCGCTATGAAAAGGCTGGAACGCTAACGGGCCTGGCGCGCGTCCGCAGCCTGACGCAGGACGATGCACACGTTTTTATGCGCCCGGACCAGATTCAGGAAGAGTTTGATCGCTCGTTTAACCTGACGCTCGAGGTCTTCAATACCTATGGGCTGGAAGACTACTGGATCGCTCTGTCGCTGCGTGATCCGCAGAATAAAGAGCATTACGTCGGTAGCGACGAAAACTGGGAAAAGGCCGAGAGTGCCCTGCGTGCGGCCGTCGATGCCAAAGGCATAGAGTACAAGGCGGTCATCGGCGAAGCGGCATTCTACGGCCCAAAGGTGGATTTCATGGTGCGCGATGCCCTTGGTCGCGAGTGGCAATGCTCCACTATCCAACTCGACTTTGTACAGCCGGAAAACTTCGGCCTTGAGTACATCGGCGAAGATGGGCAGGCGCATCGCCCGATCATCATTCACCGCGCCGTCACCGGCTCAACGGAGCGCTTTATGGCAATGATCATCGAGCATTTCGCTGGCGCCTTCCCGGTCTGGCTCTCTCCGGTGCAGGCAATGGTCATCCCTATTGCCGATCGTCACATCGAGTACGCCAACCAGGTGATGGAGACCCTTAAGGCGGCAGGTATACGCGTTGAAGTGGATGCACGCAGCGAGCGTATGAACGCCAAAGTCCGTGACGCCCAGCTGCAGAAGATCCCCTACATGCTCGTCGTTGGCGACAAAGAAGCCGCGGAAAACGCCGTGGCCGTGCGCCTGCGCACCAACGAAAACCTCGGCGCCACACCCTTGAGCAGTTACGTTGAACACGTCACAAACATCGTCAAAACCAAAAGCCGGGAACTGTAATGTAGAGGTAGGCCAAGGGCTTACAGGAACAGGTTTTTTGAGGGGAAGGAGCGTATTACAATGTCAGCAGCAATGGTACCTCAAGAATCCAACAATCATCGTAAATTGGGACGTGAGCTTGGCCTCTTCACGTTTTCGCCCGAGGTCGGATCCGGGTTGCCGCTCTGGCTTCCCAAAGGGGCTATCCTGCGTGACACCCTTGAACGCTTCCTGCGCCAGGAACAGCTAGAGCGCGGCTACCTGCCAGTGATTACGCCGCATATCGGCAAGATCGAACTGTATAAAACGAGCGGGCATTGGTACAAATACCGCGAGAGCATCTTCCCGCCCATGGTCGAACCTCGCTCTGACGCAGAAGAACGCGATCATTGGACGCATTCTCATGATAGCTGCGCTGCCCCATCCTTTGAACATGCTCTCGAAGCAGAGGATGATGGACCTGATGGTATAGATGCGGAAGCATACATCCTGAAACCGATGAATTGCCCGCACCACATCCACATCTATAAGAGTGAGATGCGATCCTATCGTGACCTGCCGCTGCGCCTGGCCGAGTTTGGCACGGTCTATCGCTATGAACAGAGCGGCGCACTCAACGGCCTCTTGCGCACGCGCGACTTTACGGTGGATGACTCGCACATCTTCGTCACGCCCGAAGAGGTTGAGGAAGAGTATATCAACGTTATCAAGCTAGCCCTTTTTGTCTTCCAGGCCCTCCAGCTTGATGACTTTGCTGCCCGCCTGGGTTTGCGGGATTCCGCCAGCTCCAAGTATATCGGCAGTGACGAGGCATGGGAGAAGGCTCAAGCAGTGATAATGCGCGCCGTTGAGAAGCTCGGTATTCCCTATAGCATCAAAAAAGGGGAGGCGGGATTCTATGGTCCGAAACTTGACTTCCTCTTCCGCGATGCTCCTGGTCGCCAGTGGCAACTTGGCACGGCCCAGGTCGATTACAACCTGCCTGAACGCTTCGATTTATCGTATGTCGGCGAGGATGGGCAACTCCACAGGCCGGTAATGATCCATCGAGCCAACGGCGGCTCAATGGAGCGCTTGATTGCCATCTTGCTTGAGCACAATGGCGGCGCCTTCCCTGCCTGGTTGGCACCCGTTCAGGTGATGCTCATCCCCATCTCTGACCGGCACGTAGCCTATGCTCAAGGGGTCGCGGCTCAACTCAGGTCCAGCGGGGTGCGCGTCGAGGTTGATACGCGCAAAGAGCGCATGAATGCCAAGGTCCGTGACGCGCAGGAACAGAAAATACCGTATATGCTGGTTGTCGGTGACAAAGAAGTTGCCGAACATGCCGTCTCTGTCCGCCTGCGCACGAACGAGAATCTCGGTGCCATGCCGTTGACGAGTTTTGTAGAACGCATCACGAACGTCATCAATACGAAAAGCCGGGATTTGTAGGATTTGTAAACGATTCCCCGGGGTGACCGCAAGGGTCAGCCAATATCCATCAAGCTAAGTAAAGCCCATCAAATGCTGTAGGGGCGAGGGCGCGGCAGGAGGACGGCACGGTCATGCTGAGCGCAGCGAAGCATCTCGACGCCCACCCAGACAGGCCCTTCGCTGCGGCTCAGGGTGACAAGAGAACCCTCAGAGGGACAACGGAACTCACCCTGTCATGCTGAGCACATTCGCTACGCTCAGTGTAAACTCAGCGAAGCATCTCGACGCCCATCCAGACAGGCCCTTCGCTGCGGCTCAGGGGGACAAGAAGGGGCCGCCCTCTCTTGTGGTCGCCGATCCGACTAATCCAGGTATCCGTATGCGGGCAGCGTTAAAAATTCAACAAACTCCTCGCTTGTAATAATCTTATCCAGCAGTTGAGCGGCTTCTGCAAACTTACGCGAAGGGTATTCTTGCTCGCCAACCATCTCTTTGATCTTCCCAAGCTCCTCGGCCATCATCTGGCGGAACAACTCAACCGTCACTTTTCTGCCATCTACGAGAATGCCCCGAGGGTGGCGAATCCATTGCCAGATTTGTGACCGGGAAATCTCGACAGTGGCGGCATCCTCCATCAGGTTATTGATAGGCACGCAACCAGAACCCCTGAACCAGGACTCCATATATTGCAAGCTGACGTTGATATTCGTGCGCAGTCCGGCCTCGGTAATCGTACCTTCGGGGACAGCCAGCAAGTCAGCCGCCGTCACATGCACATCTTCGCGTTTCTTATATATCTGGTTCGGACCGGGCATGACCTTGTCGAACTCTTCCAAAGCCACGGCCACCAGGCCAGGATGGGCCACCCACGTGCCATCGTGCCCATCCGTCGCCTCGCGCTTTTTATCCGCCTGCACACGTGCCATCGCCTCCTCGTTTGCCACCGGATCGTTCTTAATAGGGATCTGTGCAGCCATCCCTCCAACGGCGTGGGCATTGCGCCGGTGACAGGTCTTGATGGCGAGCAAGGAATACGAGCGCATAAAGTGCGTCGTCATGGTCACCTGTGCGCGGTCAGGCAGAATAAAGCTGGGTACGTTGCGGAACTTCTTGATCGCGCTAAAGATATAGTCCCAGCGCCCACAGTTCAAGCCGGACGAATGCTCCCGCAGTTCAAACAGTATTTCGTCCATCTCAAACGTCGCCAGGATCGTCTCGATAAGCACGGTTGCTTTGATGGTTCCACTGGGAATACCCAGTTCCTTTTGAGCCAGCAAAAAGACATCGTTCCAGAGCCGGGCCTCCAGGTGATTCTCGAGCTTGGGCAGGTAGAAGTATGGACCAGTCCCTCTCCTTAACAGTGATTTGACGTTGTGGAAGAAGTACAGCCCAAAATCGAACAGCCCCCCGGAGACCTGTTTCCCGTCGATGAACACATGCTTCTCTGGCAAATGCCAGCCGCGAGGGCGCACAAGCAGTGTCGCGGTCTTCTCCTGCAGCGCGTACTGCTTGCCCTCAGGAGCGGTATAAGTGATCGTCCGGTTGACGGCATCGCGCAGGTTGATCTGGCCCTGAATGGTGCCTTCCCACGTAGGTGAAAGCGAATCTTCAAAGTCCGCCATAAAGACTTTTGCGCCGGAGTTCAGCGCGTTAATGATCATTTTTCGTTCAGCAGGGCCGGTAATCTCCACACGCCGGTCCTGCAGGTCACGAGGAATGGGGTCGATCGTCCATGAACCCTCACGAACATGTTCAGTTTCAGGAAGGAAATCAGGCATCTTGCCCGCGTCAATCTCGGCCTGGCGCTGTATCCTCTTTTGCAAGAGTTCTTCGCGCCTGCCAGTAAATGCCCGTACTAATGTAGCGACAAAAGCCATAGCTTCCGGGGTTAATATCTCGGCAAATTCAGGAGTGATTGGGCCTCTGATCTCTATCCCTTCTGGATACCCAGGCTGTTTCGTCGTTGGCAGTATATTCGTCATTGACAATCTATTCCTTTCGGCAAGTCAGGTACACAGGTCAACTGCAATATTGCGGAGGCTCTTCAACCTCCGCAATATTGCAGTTGACCTGTATAGTATTTTAATGAAATTGTTCTGCTTCGGTCGAACCCACGAGCGCAACTGTTGAGGACTTACCGCCAGAGACTACCTGGGCCACCTCGTCGAAGTAGCCTGTACCTACTTCGCGCTGATGCTTGGTGGCCGTGTACCCTTCCTTCTCCATCTCGAACTCGGCCTCTTGCAATTTTGAATATGCCGCCATGCCGTGATCGCGGTACCCTCGCGCCAGCTCAAACATACTATAGTTCAAAGCGTGGAATCCTGCAAGGGTAACGAATTGGAATCTATAGCCCATGTTCGCCAGTTCTTTCTGGAAATTCGCGATGGTTTCTGAATCGAGTTTTTTCTTCCAGTTGAACGAGGGTGAGCAGTTGTACGCCAACAGCTTCCCGGGGAAGCGTTCATGGATGGCGTCGGCAAATCGTTTTGCCTCGTGCAGATTCGGCTCAGAAGTTTCACACCAGATGAGGTCGCAGTATGGCGCGTAAGAAAGCCCTCTGGCGATGGCCGCGTTCAGACCGCCGTGTATTCTGTAGAAGCCTTCTGGCGTTCGCTCTGCTGTCAGGAATTTATGGTCAACCGGGTCAATATCACTGGTGATGAGGTGAGCGCCGTTAGCATCAGTGCGCGCAATAACCAGCGTTGGAACGCCCATGACATCAGCCGCTAAACGTGCCGAGACAAGGTGTTTGATGGCCGACTGCGTTGGGATAAGCACTTTCCCGCCCATATGCCCGCATTTCTTCTCGGAGGACAGTTGATCTTCAAAATGGACACCGGCGGCACCGGCTTCAATCATCGACTTCATAAGCTCGAAGACATTCAGCGGCCCGCCGAAGCCAGCCTCCGCGTCGGCCACAATGGGAGCAAACCAGTAGGTTTTACCATGACCTTCCGCGGTCTGAATCTGGTCGGCGCGTTGCAGTGCCTGGTTGATGCGGCGTACCACGTGAGGCACACTATTTGCGGGGTAGAGACTCTGGTCAGGATACATCTGTCCACTGATATTAGCATCGGCAGCCACCTGCCAGCCACTGAGATAAATGGCTTTTAAGCCGGCTTTTACCTGTTGGACAGCCTGGTTTCCGGTGAGAGCACCAAGAGCAGCAACATAGGATTCGCTCTGTAACAGATTCCATAACCGCTCGGCTCCAAGCCGGGCTAGCGTATATTCAATCTGGACGGAACCGCGCAAGCGGATGACATCCGCAGCATTGTACGGGCGAATTATCCCTTTCCAGCGAAGATTGCCCTTCCAGCTATCCTCCAACTCTTCAGCATAGCGGACCTTACTATTTTCTGAATGTCTGCCATTGCCATGACTATGATGCTTTCCGTTTCCATTACCATTACTCCCATTATGCATATAGCTAAATTCAGTAGGAGTATCTTGACCGCTCATGCCGCTGTTCCTTCCTTTTGTATGAGACCATTGGAATCCAATATAGACCCCATTGTCTATTTTCTTTTCCTTTTAAAGGGTAACACGAAAGAGCGCAATAGGTCTAGGAATTAGCTATCAAGCTTGTTTTATGTTACATAAGCAATTAGTTATATATGTTGGCGGAAATATTCCTGTCAATTAATCAATAGATCCGGACACATGAAGATCCAAAGTGTCACAACTGCATGCATGGCAGTTTTTTGATGCTCCCTTCGATGCAAGGGTGGATTTGCAAGCAGTCAAGGCGCTGATGCGGGGCACCTACGTCGCTTTTGCCTCATCGGACATTGCCGAACGGCTCGCGGGGAGTGTAACAGGCACGATCCTGCCATTCTCCTTCAACCCGGAGTTGGAATTAATCGTCGATCCTTCACTGCTCGAAAACGACGAGATCTATTTCAACGCGGCGCGTTTGGATCGTTCAATGGTTTTGAAGACGAGTGACTATGTCGCGGTGGCCAAACCGCGCCTGGGACGCATTGTCGCAGATCGAGGAATCCCGCCGGAAGTCGCTTCTCCAACGGATGGTGCTACCGGGACCCAGTAGCACCATTAATGTATGCAAGAGAATTAGCAAGTTTGTTGCAATTGTTGCAATTGTTGCAATTGTTGCACTTGCATCACTTGTAACAGACTGACGTTTGGATCAAATGAGACATTTGGGCGGCCCTATTTGAAAAAGGTTGCCCATTTGTCCTTGTTAACTAATGTGTTACTGCTTTTATTCAACTTGCGGCACTATAATACATCAATACATCCCATCTCTTTTCGCTAAGCACAACATAGAATCTCTATGTTTGCACTTTTTGAAAGGGAGGTAGCAGGAAAGAACACCATGTGGTATCAAGGGTAAGAATAAACAACCTTGTGGCCACGGAGGTGTCCAATGCCTGTCCCCATTATATGCCTGGATGAAGATGTCCGCTACTTTGCAGAACGGTTTCGGGAGGTGTTCTCCAAACCCCAGTATCAGCACTTCGTGACCGTGCTGTTGGGATT
>WNGH01002309.1_pt1 | contig 17988 bp, 13 predicted proteins | sample 5400631 | NCBI WGS metagenome assembly WNGH01 (sample SAMN13153373, study PRJNA577476) | soil metagenome | isolation source: 115 cm soil or saprolite under Garry oak tree replicate 1 | place: USA:California | collected 2016-06-15
CGTTGGGGCCGATCAGCGCGTGGATGCGTCCGCGCCTGACCTTGAGGCTGACGTCGCTGACGGCGACGAAGCCCTTGAACTCCTTCCTCAGGCCGCGCGTTTCGAGAATGATGTCTTCCGCCACGGATGCGGCTAGGAGTCTGTGGGCTCGGTCAGGGCGAGAAAGGGCGGGCGCATCGGGAGAGTGCCGGCATTATAACCACGGCGCGCGCGCCGCAAGGCGTGACCGAAGGAAGTCATGTCGCGGCGTCTGCCGTTCCGGTCAGCAGGCCGAGATCGCCACCCGCCGCTGCGGTATTCACCGTAAAAACGCGTTCGGTCGTGAATCGCACGAGGTAATTCGGGCCGCCGGCCTTCGGTCCGGTGCCCGACAGCCCCTCGCCGCCGAACGGCTGCACGCCTACTACCGCGCCGATCATGTTGCGGTTGACGTAGAAATTACCGACCGCCGAGCGCGCGCGAATGTGCTCGGCGCGGGAATCGACGCGGGTATGCACACCCATCGTGAGCCCGTATTCCGTGGCCTTGATCTCGTCGATCACGCGGTCCAGATCGTCGAGAGCGAATCGCACCACGTGAAGGATCGGCCCGAAGCGCTCCCCTGGAATCTCGCGTATCGAGCCGATTTCGAATGCCACCGGGGCGACATAGGTACCGGCAGGCGGGACGGGGCCGGACTCGGCGATCAGCTTCGCACGCGAGCGCAGAACGGAAATGTATTCCGCCAAGGTCTCGCGCGCCTGCCCGTCGATCACCGGGCCGATGTCGGTCGCAGGATCGGCGGGATCGCCGATGCGCAACGCCGCCATCGCACCCCGCAGCATGTCGAGCACCACGGGCGCGATCTCCTCCTGCAGGTACAGGACGCGCAGCGAGCTGCAGCGTTGGCCAGCCGAACGAAACGCGCTGGCCACCACTGCATCCACGACCTGCTCGGGCAGCGCGGTGGAGTCCACGATCATGGCGTTCAGTCCGCCTGTCTCGGCGATCAGCGGCACGATCGGGCCCTCGCGCTCCGCGAGAACGCCTTGGATGGCGCGGGCGGTGACGGTCGAGCCGGTGAAGGCGACGCCCGCGATCCTCGTGTCGGCAACAAGAGCCCGCCCGATCCCGCCGTCACCGGGCAGAAGATGAAAGACGCCGGGCGGAATCCCCGCTTTCAGGACCAGCTCGGCGATGCGGTACGCGGTGAGCGGCGTCTGCTCCGCGGGCTTCGCGACGACCGTGTTGCCGGCGACCAGCGCGGCGGCGACCTGTCCCGTGAAAATCGCGACCGGAAAGTTCCAGGGGCTGATGCAGGCGAACACGCCCCGGCCGTGCAGCGTCAACACGTTGCTCTCGCCGACCGGGCCAGGCAGCGCCATCGGCGTGCCGAGCCGCTCGCGCGCTTGCTGCGCGTAGTAGCGGCAGAAATCCGCTGCTTCGCGTACGTCCGCCATGGCATCGGGCAAGGTTTTCCCCGCTTCCCAGACGCACAGTGCCATCAGTCCGGCCATATCGGCTTCCAGAAGATCGGCCATGCGCTCCAGGGCTGCGGCGCGTTCGGGCACGCTTACTGCCGACCAGGCGATGCGCGCCGCGTGCGCGGAGTCGATTGCGGACCGCGCCAATTCCGGCGTCGCGTCGCTCACCTCGCCGATGGTCACGTCGGGCCGGGCGGGCGACGCGACCGGCCGCGCCGGACCCGCTTGGCATTCGCCGCTCACGAGAGATCCCGCTGTCCATTTACGCCGCGCTTCGTTCACCGATTTCGCCCACGCGGGGAGCGTGGCGGAGTCCCCGAGGTCATAGCCCTTTGCAATTCGCCGTTGTGGCATGTGCAGCTCCGTTGGTGAAGGAAGATCCCGCGGGCACACGCCCGCGTCGAGAAATTCGAAACCCGTTCGCAGCAAATCGTCGGATCGTTTCGCGCGTGCCGCCTGGCGCACATAAGAAGTGCTCGCCGAGTTTTCGAGCAAGCGGCGCACGAGGTAGGCAAGCAGTTCGCGTTTCTCGCCGACGGGTGCATATGTGCGCACCTGCAGATCTGGATGCGTAGCTGCGAGCGTGCGGTACAGTGCCCCTCCCATTCCGTGGAGGCGCTGGCACTCGAACCGTGCAGGCGCAGTGGCGGCGCCGGACTGACCGGCAAGCGCGAGCACGCAGGCGAGGGTCACCGGGTTATGCGTCGCGAACTGCGGATGGACGCTGTCCGGTCCGGCCGAGAGACGTCGGGCGCAGGCGAGATAGGACAGGTCGGTGAGCCGCTTGTCCGTGAATACCGGATAGCGCTCCAAGCCGAGCTCTTGCGCCCGCTTGACCTCGGCATCCCAATAGGCGCCCTTCACTAGCCGCACCGCGATCGGCATGCCGCCGCGCTTGCGGCGGCGGCGGGCGATCTCCAACAAAGCGTCCACCGTTTCCAGCGCGCGCGGCTGATAGGCCTGCACCGCGAGGCCCAGCTCTCCCCAGCGGTCGAGGGCCGGATCGGCCGCAAGCGCCTCGAACAGTTCGAGCTGAAGGGACAGCCTTTCCGACTCCTCAGCGTCGATCGTGAGCCCGATACCAACCGCAGCGGCGCGGCCGGAGATTTGCTTCAGCCGATCGAGCAACTCGCCCCGAACCCGCGCGCGGCTCGCTGCATCGTAACGAGGGTGAATCGAGGACAGCTTCACGGAAACCTCGAGGCGTTCGCGCCAGATCGCTTCGTGTGCGCTGACCGCCTGCCCCATGACGCGGATTGCATCCATAGTGCGCCGAAAATTGCGATCGGCATCCGCATCGGTGCGCGCGCCTTCCCCCAGCATGTCGAAGGAGAAGCGCCTCGCGGGCCGCGCGCACGCATCGCGCTCGGCGCGCCGCAGCGCCTTGGCGATGGTCTCCGCGTAGACGAATTGTCGCCCGATTGCATCCATTGCGACACCGGCGAGCGGCAGCGCGGCCGCAGCCCTCCAGCCGCGCAATGCGGGGACACGGTCTGCAAGCATCGCGATCCGGGAAGGCCGATCGGGGATTCGGGGCAAAGCCTCGGCGAGCCGGAAAAGTGATTCGCCCGCGGGAGATCCCGGCGGAAATATCGCGAAGGCGCGTTGCACCTCGAACAGCGGCGCGCGCGAATCCAGCGTCGCTTGCACCAGCTCGCGCGCGAGCGCTTCGGCCTGCGCTCTCCACGACCCGGTTTCGCCCAGGGCAGCGCGAAGAGCGCGGCTGTCGGCGGCCGCTGCGTCGAGTGCGGCGTCGCGCGGCCGCGATTGCGCCGTCGGCATGTCTTCCCTGGCGGAGCGCTACCTCTAGCGCCCGCGCCAGCCGGGCTTGCGTTTCTGGATGAAGGCGTCTATCCCTTCGCCGGCGTCTTCCAGCATCATGTTGCAGGCCATGCCCTCGGACGCAAGGGAATAAGCGTCCGCCAGTCCTTTCTCCACCTGGTCGTAGAAGAATCGCTTTCCCATGCTCACCACGGCGCTGCTGTGCGAGACGATCTTGCGGGCGAGCTTATCCACCTCGGCATCGAGCTCCGCAAGCGGCGCGACCCGGTTCACCAGGCCCCAGGACAGGGCGGTCTTCGCATCTATCAGGTCGCCCGTGAAGAGCATCTCGAGCGTGTGCTTGCGCGCGAGGTTGCGCGCGACCCCGACTCCCGGCGTGGTGCAAAAGATCCCGCTCTTGATCCCCGGCAGAGCGAACTGGGCGACCTCGCTCGCCACCGCGAGGTCGCACATGGCCACGAGCTGGCAGCCGGCCGCCACCGCGACCCCCTGCACGCGCGCGATCACGGGCTGAGGCAGGCGCACGAGCGACAGCATCATCTCGCTGCACTGCTCGAAAAGAGCCTTCTGCCAAGCCTTTTCCGGATGCGAGCGCATCTCGCGAAGATCGTGCCCCGCACAGAAGTGCTTGCCCGCGCCGGCGAGGACGACCACGCGAGCCTCCGTGTCCTTGGCAAGACGGTCGAGCTCGGCCTGCAGCGCGGAGAGCATCGCGGTGGAGAGCGGGTTCATGCGATCGCCACGATTGAGCGTCAGCGCCGCCACGCCGTCCTTGTCCTCGCGCAGGACGTAGGGCGCTTCGACTTCGGTCTTGCTCGGTGCGTTCATGGCATCCTCCGTCACTCTATCGCCGAGGCCGATCTTGCCTGCTGCCTCAGCACGAATTTCTGGATCTTGCCGGTCGAGGTCTTCGGCAGCGCGCCGAACACCACGTGGCGCGGGGTCTTGAAGCCCGCGAGGTTCGCGCGGCAGTGGTCGATGATCTCCCTTTCCGTGACCTTCGCGCCCGCCTTCAGCTCGACGAAGGCGCACGGTGTTTCGCCCCACTTGGGGTCGGGCTTCGCGACCACTGCGGCCGCGAGCACCGCCGGGTGCCGGTACAGCACGTCCTCGACCTCGAGCGACGAGATGTTCTCGCCGCCCGAGATGATGATGTCCTTGGCGCGGTCCTTGATCTTGACGTAGCCGTCGGGCTGCATCACCGCGAGATCGCCCGAGCGGAACCAGCCGCCCGCGAAGGCGTCCTCGGTCGCCTTGCGGTTCTTGAGGTAGCCCTTCATCGTGATGTTTCCGCGGAACATGATCTCGCCCATGGTCTCGCCGTCCGGAGGGACCGGCTGCATGTTCTGCGGATCCATCACCGTCAGGCCCTCCTCCATGAGATAGCGCACTCCCTGGCGGCCGTTGCGCTCGGTGCGCCTGCCGATATCGAGGCTCTTCCACTCCTCCTGCTTCGCGCACACGGTGGCAGGACCATAGACTTCCGTGAGACCGTACACGTGGGTGAGTTCCCAGCCCATGCGCTCCATTCCCTCGATCATGGCCGCGGGCGGCGCGGCGGCGGCCACCATGGCGTGCACCTTGTGCGCGATGCCCTCGCGCAGCGCGGGGTCCGCGTTGATCAGCGTCGAATGCACGATCGGCGCGCCGCAATAGTGCGTCACGCCGTGCTCGCGTATCGCGTCGAAAACGAGCTTCGCGTCGACCTTGCGCAGGCATACGTTGGTGCCCGCATTGGCGGCCATGGTCCACGGGAAACACCAGCCGTTGCAGTGGAACATCGGCAGCGTCCACAAATACACGGCATGGTGCGGCATGCTCCAGGTCACGATGTTGCAGATTGCATTCAGATAAGCGCCCCGGTGATGGTAGACCACGCCCTTGGGGTTGCCGGTGGTGCCCGAGGTGTAGTTGAGCGAAATCGCGTTCCATTCATCGGCGGGCGGCTTCCACGCATATTCCGGATCGCCGCTGGTGATGAAGAGCTCATACTCAGTCGAGCCGATCCGTTCGCCCGCACCCGAGTATTCGGGATCGTCCACGTCGATCACGAACGGCTTCTCCTTGAGGCCCGCGAGCGCGCGCGCGACGGTGCCGGAAAACTCGCGGTCGGCGATCAGGACCCGGGCCCCGCCGTGCTCGAGCATGAAGGCGATCGCCTCGGCGTCGAGGCGCGTGTTCAGCGTGTTTAGGACGGCGCCGGCCATCGGAACACCGAAGTGGCACTCGAGCATTTCCGGGGTATTGGCGAGCATCGCCGCCACGGTGTCGCCGATACCGATTCCCCGGCGCGCAAGCGCGGAGGCGAGCCGCCGGCAGCGTGCATAGGTTTCGGCCCAGCTGGCGCGGCGCGCGCCGTGGATGACGGCGACTCGTTTTGGAAAGACGTAGGCGGCACGCTCGATGAATCCCAGCGGCGTCAGAGGCGCATAGTTAGCCGGGTTCTTGCCGAGATCGAGCTCGTAGGGATTTGCCTTGTCTGCGCTTGACATCGCCGGTCTACCCAGCCGCGCTCCACGGTCCATTTTCACACCCGATTAACGGCCTCGAGCGCGGGCTCGAAACGGCGCCACACGCATTGCACCTTGTTCTCGGCCTCGATGTCGGCGAGCACGCGCGCATGTTCGGCGAGCTCTTCGGCGCTCGGTTGAAAGACGATGAGCCGGGGCCGCTCATCCTCAGCCGCCGCCGGCGCTCCCAGGGCCGGGCGCGGCCGATCGAGTTCGATCGCAAGACTGTCCTGCCCTCGGGTCATTGCGAGATAGACCTCCGCCAGAAGCGCCGCGTCGAGCAGTGCGCCGTGGAGGGTGCGGTGGGCGTGATCGACCTGATAGCGCTCGCACAAAGCATCGAGGGAATTTTTCTTTCCAGGGTGAAGCTCTCGCGCAATTTTCAGCGAATCGACGATCGCGGCGCAGTGCGCTTCGATCGGCGGAAGCCCGAGCCTGCCCAACTCCAGATTCAGGAATTCGACGTCGAAAGCCGCGTTGTGGATCACCAACTCCGCGGCGTGAATATAGTCGAGGAACTCCGCTGCGATCTCGCGAAACTTGGGTTTGTCCTGGAGGAACTCGTGGGTGATGCCGTGCACCTTGAGCGCGCCTTCCTCGCTCTCGCGCTCGGGATTGATGTAGCGGTGGAAGTGGTTTCCCGTGACGCGCCTGCTCAGGACCTCGATACAGCCCAATTCGATGATCCGGTCGCCGAGACCCGCGTTGAGGCCGGTGGTTTCGGTATCCAGAACGACACTTCGCATCGGCTCCAGCCCCTCCAGGCCGCAACCTGCGGCTCTGGCCGGTGAGAGTAGCCTCCCCGCGAAAATAAATCAAAGGTTTCGCAGATTCCTCTGCCTGCCGCGGCGCCGCTGGCTCGCAACGTGAGCGGAGATCAGCCGGCGAGCGACCCTGCGCACGAGCGAGCGCCTGGCGTCGAGGAGCCACAGCCGCGTCAGACCGATCAAAAAACTGCAGGTTTCAAGGGCAGCCATCGGCGGGCGCAGTCCGATCCGCAACTGTCCGGCGCGCTGCGCGCGCCCGTAGGTGTGCGTGAGCTTGGAGATGAGCTCGGAACAACGCAAGCGCTGCAGCACCAGCTCGCGTTCGAATTCGCCGACGTATTCGCACTTGAAGCCCATGATGTGGAACGTCTGGCGCGCCGCCGCGTCGTTTTCGAGCGCCTCCAGGATGCCGAGCAGAAAGCGCTCAACCCCCGCCGCAGGATCGGACACGTCGGCGCGCACCAGGGCAAGATCGATCTGGTCGATCATGGGCACGGCCACTTGCTCGCGCATGGCGAAGAAGAGCTCCGTCTTGTCGGCGAAATGCCAGTAGATCGCCCCGCGCGTGACGCCGGCCGCGGCGGCAATCTCCCCGAGCGTCGTGCGGGTCACTCCCTGGCGAGCGAAAACCTTGCGCGCCGCTGCCAGGATGTCCTGGCGGGTGCGCTCGGATTCCCGTTTTGTTCTACGCAAATCGGAGACGCGGCATCGTTGACATACATTCGTGATTGTATATACTGGCCCGGCCCAAATCAAACTCATCGACAAGAGACAATCCCCCAATGGCGTTCATCCGCGCTCGGCCGGATTTCCGCGGCCGCTCCGGCCTGTTGTACCTGTCGCTGCTGACACTTGCTGGATTGCTCGCAGGATGCGAACAAGGCGGGGCCAACACTCCCGCATCCAATCCGGCCGCCGCCGGCATCCCGGCCAGGGTGCTCCAGGTAGCGCCACAGCGCGTGCCCATCGTTCTCGAGGCCGTCGGCCAGGTGCAAGGCTCCAAGGAAGTCGAGGTGCGAGCACGCGTTTCGGGAATCCTCCTCAAGCGCCTCTACAACGAGGGGGATTTCGTGCGCAAAGGCAACTCCCTCTTCCAGATCGACCCCGTCCCCTATCAGATCGCCCTCGCCCAAGCCAACGCACAGATGGCGCAGGAGCGCGCTCGCCAGGAACAGACGCGGCGCGAAGCCGCGAGGCTCAAGACGCTCGCCGACGAGAAGGCGATCAGCCAGAAGGAATTCGACGATGCGGTCTCGGCGCAAAAGCTGTCGGACGCGACCCTCCAGGCCGCCGAGGCGAATCTGCGCCAGGCCGAGCTCAACCTGTCCTATACGCGAGTGACCGCGCCGGTCTCGGGAGTCGCCGGGCGCATCGCCCGCTCCGAGGGGAGTCTGGTGACCGCGGGACAGGAGAGCAGCCTGCTCACGACGATGAATCAGGTGGATCCGATCTGGATCCGCTTCAGCCTTTCGGAATCGGATCTCGCGAAGCTTCCCGACAAGAGGCTCGATCGCGTCAGGTCCGCGGAGGTGCGCCTCGCCCTCCCCGACGGCTCGCCCTATCCGCTGAAGGGCCGGCTCAATTTTGCCGCGACCCAGATCGACCCCAAGCTCGCGACGCAGGAGTTGCGCGCGGAATTCAGCAATCCGGGCGTGCGACTGCTTCCCGGGCAGTTCGTGCGGGTCCAGGTGGCGGCGGGCGAGCGCGACAAGGTGTTCCTCGTTCCCCAGACCGCGGTCATCCAGACCGAGAAAACTTTTCTCGTGTTCACGCTCGACAAGGAAAGCAAGGCCGCGGCCCGTCCGGTCCAGGTGGGTGATTGGGTCGGCAGCGATTGGATGATCCTCGGCGGCCTCGATCCCGGCGACCGGGTCATCCTCGACAATCTGCTCAAGGTTCGGCCGGGCGCCGTAGTGAGTCCCCAAGCTCCGGCGGAGGCCAAGGCCGCGACGGCCCCGGCCGCAAGGTAAGCGAAGCAAGGCGCCATGTCGCGGTTCTTCATCGAGCGGCCGATCTTTGCGTCGGTCATCGCGATCATCATCACGCTCGCCGGACTGGTCGCATGGCAGGTTTTGCCCATCGCGCAATACCCGGAGATCGCGCCGCCGACCGTGACGATCACCGCCGCGCTGCCCGGAGCGAGCGCCGAGACGCTCTCCCGCACCGTCGCCGCGCCGATCGAGGAGCAGCTCTCCGGGGTCGAGGGCCTGCTCTACTTCCAGTCCACCTCCTCCTCGAACGGCACGCTGACCATCACCTGCACTTTCGAGGTGGGGACCGACGTCAACAACGCCACGATCCAGGTGAATAACCGCGTGCAGATCGCTCTGCCGCGGCTGCCCGACGACGTCAAACGCACCGGCGTGGTGGTGCAGAAGCGCTCGGTCGACATTCTGCTTTTCGTCGCCGTGACCTCGACCGACCCGCGCTTCGACACGCTCTACCTCTCGAACTTCATGACGATCAACGCGCTCGACGTCCTGAAGCGCGTTCCGGGCGTCGCCGATGCGACCATCTTCGGCGCGCGCGACTACTCGATGCGGATCTGGCTGCGCCCGGACAAGATGGCGCAGCTCGGCATCACCGCAACCGATGTCGCCGCCGCCATCCGTGCCCAGAACACCCAGTACGCGGCCGGCAAGATCGGCCAGGATCCCGCTCCGGGCGACCAGGCGCTGATCTACACCGTGACCGCCCAGGGACGGCTGATCCAGCCGGAAGAGTTCGGCAACATCGTGCTGCGTGCTAGCGGCCCCGGCGGGGTGCTGCGCGTGAAGGACATTGCGCGCATCGAGCTGGGGGCGATCAGCTACGACGCCTATACCACCGTCGACGGCAGGCCGACCGTCGGGACCGCCGTCTTCCTGCAATCGGGCGCCAACGCGCTCAACGTCGCCAACTCCGTGCGCAAGACTATGGACGAGATCTCGAAGGGCTTTCCCGCGGGCGTCAGCTACATGATCCCCTTCGACACCACCCGCTTCGTGCAGGCCTCGATCAAGGAGGTGATCCAAACTCTGTTCATCGCGGCGCTCTTGGTGCTCGCGGTGGTGTTCATCTTCCTACAGAGCTGGCGCGCCACGCTCATTCCCTTCATCGCAGTGCCGATCTCGCTCATCGGGTCCTTCGCCGGCCTGTACGCATTCGGGTTCTCGATCAACACGCTGACCCTGTTCGCGATCGTGCTCGCCACGGGCATCGTGGTGGACGACGCCATCGTCGTGCTGGAGAACGTCGAGCGCCTCATGGCCGACAAGGGTCTCTCGCCCAAGGAAGCTGCGATCGAGTCCATGCGCGAAGTGACCGGCGCCATCATCGCGATCGAGCTGGTGCTGTGTTCGGTCTTCGTCCCGGTGGCCTTTCTCGGCGGCCTCGCCGGCCGGCTCTATCAGCAGTTCGCCGTCACCGTCACCACCGCGGTCGTCATTTCGGGCGTGGTTGCTCTGACGCTCACGCCCGCCCTGTGCGCGCTACTGCTGAAGCCCTCTCATGAGGAATCGCGGATTTTCAGGCCGTTCAACCGGGGCTTTGCGTGGCTCGTGTCCCTGTACACGAACGGAGTGCGCTGGGTCGCCCATCACGCCGTGATCGCATTTGCAGCCTTCGCGCTCGTCATCGCCTGCGCCGGCTGGATGTTCAGGGTCGTCCCCGGCAGCCTGGTGCCGCCGGAGGACCAGGGCTACCTGTTCGGAGCCGTCGTCCTGCCCGACGGAGCGACGCTCTCGCGCACCGGCAAGGTGGGCGCGGCGATGCAGAAAATTCTCACGGAGCACCCGGCAGTCGAGCACGTCTTCATGATCAACGGCTTCGATCTGATCGGCGGTGGCAACAAGACCAGTTCGGCGACGCTCTTCGTCACTTTGAAACCCTGGGACGAGCGCAGCGCCAGCGCCGAGGACATCGTCAAGTTCGTCGGGGCCCGCGGCTCGGGCGTGAGCGAAGGGCTCGTTTTCGCCTTCAATCCGGTGCCGATCCGAGGCCTCGGCACCGCGGGAGGCATGGAGATGTTCCTGCAGAGCCGCGCCAATGCCGACGCGAAAAAGCTCGCTGATACGGTGCAGCAGTTCCTCGGCGAGCTCAAGAAACGGCCCGATCTTACGGCCACTAACAGTTTTTTCCGCGCGAGCGTGCCGCAGATCTTCGTCGAAGTGGATCGCGAGAAGGCGCTCTCGCTCGGCGTGCCGATCAGCGACATATTCGACGCGCTGCAGAGCACGATGGGTGCGCTCTACGTCAACGACTTCAACAAGTTCGGGCGAACCTACCGCGTCCAGATGCAGGCCGAGCCGCAGTTCCGCGTACGCCCGCAGGACCTCGGCAACGTGTACGTGCGCTCGGGCACCACGGGACAGATGCTGCCGCTGAAGAGCCTGCTGCAGATCCAGCCCATAGTCGGACCCGACCAGATCGACCGCTTCAACGGCTTTGTCGCGGCGAAAGTCCTCGCCGCCACCGTGCCAGGCGTCAGCTCCGGGCAGGGCATCGCGGCCGTCGAGCAGGTCGCGCGCGACGCCTTGCCCGACGGCTATTTCCTCGAGTGGGTAGGCCAGGCTTTCCAGGAAAAACGCGCCGGCAAGGCCGCGATCATCGCGTTCTGTTTTGCCTTGATCGTGGTGTTCCTGATCCTGTCGGCCAACTACGAGCGCTGGTCGCTGCCCGTGGCGGTGCTGCTCTCGGTGCCGTTCGCCATACTCGGCGCCCTCCTCGCGGTGCTCGTCCGCGGCATGAGCAACGACATCTATTTCCAGATCGGCTTGGTGACGCTGATCGGGCTCGCCGCGAAGAACGCGATTCTGATCGTCGAGTTCGCGGCGCAGAACGCCGCGCAGGGGATGTGCGCGTTCGACGCCGCAGTCACTGCGGCGCGCCAGCGCTTCCGGCCGATCGTGATGACTTCGCTTGCCTTCGTGCTGGGCGTGCTGCCCCTCGCGATCGCCTCGGGCGCGGGCGCCGCCGCGCGCCGCTCGATGGGCACCGGGGTGGAGGGCGGCATGCTCGCAGCCACTTTCATCGCGACCCTGTTCGTGCCCTTGTTCTACATCCTCCTCACGCGCCGCAAGGCGCGCCATGCGGAGAAGGCGGCACAGGCTGCAGAGAGCGGCGCATGAGCATGCGCATTCCGGTTCTTGCCGGCGTGCTGCTGCTTGGCGGCTGCATGCTCGGGCCCGACTACGAGCGGCCTGCAATGGATCTGCCCAAGGCCTACACGGAAGCCGATGTCGGAACGACGGCACTCGCGCGTTCGGACTGGTGGAAGCTCTACGGCGACACTACGCTCAACGAGCTCGTCGCGTCCACTGTCGAGCGCAACTCGGACATCCGGCTCGCGGTAGCGCGCATCGAAGAGGCCGACGCCAACTTGCGCGCGGCTAACGCCGCCTTCCTGCCCGAGATCGATCTGGGGGGCAACGCAAACCGCACCCGCTCCAGCACCACTATGGTCCTGCCTCCTCCCCCCGGGATTCCGGCGGCGCGCAACGACGTGCGCCTCGCGCTCTCGACCTCGTTCGAGCTTGATTTCTGGGGACGCCTGCGCCGCAGCGTCGAATCGGTGCGCGCGCAGATGCTCGCCACGCGCTACGCCGGGGACGTCGTCGCGCTCACGCTCCAAGGCCTCACCGCGCAGGCGTATTTCGCGCTGCGGTCGCTCGACGCGCAGATCATCGTCACGCGCGAAACCATGGCGACCCGCGAAGACGCCCTTGCCTACGTGCGCGCCCGCTCGCGCGGCGGTGTCGCCTCGGAGCTGGAAGTCGCCCAGGCCGAAGGCGCTCGGGCCGACATCGCGACCCAGCTGAAGGACTTCGAGCGGCAGCGCGCGCTCGTCGAGCACCAGCTCGCCGCCCTCACCGGCCGGCTCGACCTCGCGGTGGCGATCGGAGACCTGCGAACGCTGCCTATGCCCCCTCTTCCCCCGTCGGGCCTGCCTTCCGCACTGCTCGAGCGCCGCCCCGACATCCGGCAAGCCGAACAACAGCTCGTCTCGACCAACGCGCAGATCGGCGTCGCCAAGGCGGCGATGTTTCCGACGATCTCCCTCACCGGATTCGCCGGCGGAGAAAGCGCAACGCTCTCGACCCTTCTCAACGACAGGGGCTCGGGGATCTGGTCGATCGGCTTCGGCCTGAACCTGCCCATTTTCGACGCCGGACGCTACCGCGCGCTCACCGACGCCGCGATCGCGCGCCAGCATCAGGCCGTGGCCGGCTACCAGAAGGCGATCGAAACCGGATTTCGCGAGGTCGCCGATGCGCTCGCCACCGTGCGCCTGACCTCTTCGTCGGAGGAAGACTACCGGGCGGGCGCAGCCGCAGCGCGCAGGGCCCTGCGCCTGTCGCGCATGCGCTATGAAGCCGGCTATTCTCCGTTTCTGGAGGTGCTCGACGCGCAACGCACGGCCAACGTAAGCGAACTCGCCGCTTTGCGCAACCGGCAGTCCCTGCTCTCGGCGAGCGTGGATTTGATGAAAGCGCTCGGCGGAGGATGGTCGGCGGAGACGCTTAGTTTGAAGTAGGACTCAGGGCGACAATTCTTCCACCCCGCGATTCGCGAGCTCATCCGCGCGCTCGTTTTCCGGATGCCCGGCGTGGCCCTTGACCCAGTGCCAATCGATGCGGTGTGCCCCGGCGAGGCGATCGAGCTCCTGCCACAGGTCCACGTTCTTCACCGGCTTCTTGTCCGCGGTGCGCCAGCCGCGGCGCTTCCAGTCGGGCAGCCATTCGCTGATGCCCTTCTGCACGTACTGCGAGTCGGTGTAGACCTCGATCCGGCACGGGCGCTTGAGCAGCTCCAGCGCACGGATGACCGCCGTAAGCTCCATGCGATTGTTGGTCGTCTGCGGTTCGCCGCCGAACAGTTCCTTTTCCTTGCCGTCCATTTGTACAATGGCGCCCCAGCCTCCCGGCCCGGGATTGCCTTTGCAGGCGCCGTCCGTATAAATGCGCACGACCTCAGCGCTGCTCGCGCTTTTCGACATGCAGTCCGTTTTGCCTTTGCGTCACCGGAGCCAGGGCTTTCTTCGCGGCGCGCTTGTCGCGCCATTCAGGCAGGACCAGCCGCATGCCCACATTGCGCTTGACCGCGCGAACCACATAAACGGCGCCGCAGATCGGCCACCAGCGGTCGCCCGCCTTCTCCATGAAGCCGAAGCGCTCGAGCAAGCGCCTTTGGGAGAACGGCGGGGCGTAGCAGCCGAAGCGACCGCCGGTCAGCTCGAAGCCGAGCAGCGCGAGCCAATCCTTCAACCGCAGCAGACCGATGAACCTGCCGCACCAGGGAACCTGCTGCCGCTCCCAGCCGAGCGCGCGCGCCGCACCCCACAGCGACAGGGGATTGAACCCGGAAATGACGATGCTGCCCTCGGGCATCAGCACGCGCTCGGCCTCGCGCAGGATCGCGTGCGGCTGCGGGCTGAACTCAAGGACGTGCGGCAAAGCGAGCAGGTCGATGCTTTGGGATGCGAGCGGCAACCGCACCGGCTCGGAGCGCAAACCGCAGCCCGGCTCGTGCCCGGCGCGGACCCTGAGCGGGATGCGCGACTCGCGCAGGAAGTCGAGGCCCGGAAGTCCGAGCTGCACCGCGTTATAGCCGAACACGTCCTCGACCGCAGCGTCGAATTGTCCGCGTTCCCAGGCGAGCACGTAGCCGCCCTTGGGAGTCTCGAACCAATCGGCTAGCATTGAGTTTTGCGCGGCTTGCAGCACGGTTACCTTGGGCTAGTGAGTGAACGCGGGCGCAGGCCGCCGGACGAATGCACGAATATGCCGGATAACGGATTCCAAGTCATCCCCTTGCGGGCTTTCAAGGACAATTACGTCTGGACGCTGCGCGACGCGCGTTGCGCAGCGGTAGTCGACCCGGGCGAAGCCCAGCCGGTGCTGGATTATCTCGCGGCCGAAAAGCTGCGGCTGGTCGCGATCCTTGCCACCCATCATCACCAGGATCATGTCGGAGGCATCGCGGAGATCCTGGAAACTCACGCGGTTCCGGTGTACGGACCGCGCGGCGAACCGATCACCACGCTTACGCATCCGGTCGGCGGCGGAGACAGGATCGCCGTCGAGCAACTGGGCGTGGCGTTCGAGGTGCTCGACATACCCGGGCACACGCGCGCGCACATCGCTTATTATGGTTCAAACATGCTGTTCTGTGGCGATACGCTGTTCGCCTGCGGGTGCGGGCGCGTATTCGAAGGCACGCCCCAGCAGCTCTACGCGTCGCTCGAGAAGCTCGCGGCCTTGCCCGAGGACACGCTGGTGTACTGCGGACACGAGTACACGCTGGCGAACATCGGCTTCGCCAAGGCGGTCGAGCCGGACAATTCCGCTTTGCTCGAGCGCGAGAAGAGCGACGCTCGGGCAAGGCGCGACAAGCTGCCGACTCTGCCCACGACGATAGGACGCGAAAAGGCGACCAACCCATTCTTGCGCGTGATGCGGCCCGCGGTCATCGAATCCGCGAACAAGTATCTGGGCAAACGTGTAAGCGATCCAGCCGGAGTATTCGCCGCGTTGCGGCAGTGGAAGAACCAATTCTGAATAAGCTGACACCGTTCGCGCCGTCGTGCGTTATTCGGACTCACGGTCCCAAATCGATGGCAAGCGAAAAAAGTCCTTCTAAATCGCCAACTTGCTTGACCCACGCGGAAACCATGGGTACTATCGCGGCTTTTGCGAACGAAAAAAGGCTGAGCCATTGACCGAGAACTTAAGTAAGCTGCTCGCGGCAGCGGCAATGTGCGTGTTGGCCGCGGCATGCTCGCAGATCCCCTGGAATTCCGATCCCGGCTCGGCCCGCAACGAAGAGACATCCCCCGCTGCGGCGCCGGCCGTCTCCGCCCCTGCAGCACCGCCTGCCTCGACCGCGGCAATCGCTCGCACCCCCGCCCCGGCCGCTGTCGCTGCATCTGCCGCCGCAGCTGCTCCGGCGCCGGGCGCGCTGCCTCCCGCGGCAAGGCAGACGCCCGTTGTCCCAGTGCCGCCGGTCGCAAAGGCGCACGAGACGAAGGACCTGGAGCCTGCGTACTCAATCGATCTGGCCCGCCCCGCGGACGATCTGTGGGAGCGCATCCGCAGCGGCTTCGCGATGGCCGATCTCGAGAGCCCACTCGTCGGCGTTCGCGAACGCTGGTACTCAAGCCAGCCGGAATATTTGAAGCGGATGGTCGAGCGCAGCAAACTCTACCTCTACTACATCGTCGAGGAGGTGGAAAGGCGCGGCATGCCCACCGAGATCGCCCTGCTTCCCATGGTCGAGAGCGCGTTCAATCCCATGGCGTATTCGCGCTCGCACGCCTCGGGCTTGTGGCAATTCATTCCCTCGACCGGCAAGACTTTCAAGCTGAGCCAGAACTGGTGGTCCGATGCGCGTCGCGACGTCGTCGCCTCCACCAACGCCGCGCTCGACTATCTGCAGGCGCTGTACGAGCTGCACGGAGACTGGCACCTCGCGCTCGCCTCCTACAACTACGGCGAAAACGGCGTCTCGCGCGCGATCGAACGAAACCGCGCGAAGGGTCTTCCGACCGATTACCTGAGCCTCAAGATGCCCCCCGAGACGCGCGGCTACGTGCCCAAGCTGCAGGCGCTGAAAAATATCATCTCGAATCCGGAAGGTTTCGGCGCGAGCTTCGAGCCGATTCCGAACGAGCCCTACTTCGTGACCGTTCCCACGCCCAGCGCCATCGATATCCGCCTCGCAGCGACGTTCGCGGAGATGTCGGTAGACGAACTGATCGCGCTCAACCCGGCGATCAATCGCCCCATGATCTCGGGCCCGCACACGCAGACGCTGGTGCTGCCCGCGGACCGCGTGGACGCGTTCCAGAGGAATCTCGACGCCTACGATCAGCCGCTCACCTCCTGGCAGCCGTACACGATGAAAGGGGGCGACAGCCTAGACCGGCTCGCCGCGAAACACGCCATCGCGCTCTCCAAGCTCAAGCTCGCGAACGGCATCACCCGGCGCACGAAAGTCGGGCCGGGCTTTCAGCTGCTGCTGCCCCTCAAGGGATCGGGGGTCGGCGCGCAGCCCCTGCCTGCCGTATTCCGGGCTCCGGTCCAGAGCGCGCCGCGCAGAGGCGGATTGGTGCACATCGTGAAGAAAGGCGAAACGCTCTACGGAATTTCGCGGCGCTACCGCGTCAGCACCGACAGCTTGCTCCGCTGGAACCACGTCGGCGTCCTCACCACGGGCCAGAGGCTCATCATCTATCGCGCGCCCGGCAAGGCACGCAAACCCGTCAATCCGGTCAAGATTTCGGCCGCTCAGCCGAAGCAGAACGTCGTCGTGGCCCTCGCGCAGCCCTAAGCTTGCTTCAGGCGGTGGCCGGGCGCAGCGTATACTGCCCGCGTGTTCCAAACGATGAACCCTGCCGCCCGCTCGCGCCCTCATGGCTTCACCCTTCTGGAGCTGCTGGTCGTCGTCGTCATCATCGGGCTCCTGGTCGGATACGTCGCGCCACGCTATTTCGGCCAGGTCGGAAAGTCCGAAGTCACCACTGCCAAGGCCCAGATCGACGCCCTCGAAAAGGCGCTCGACCAGTACCGCCTGGACACGGGCCGTTACCCGCCGACGGAGCTGGGACTCGCCGCGCTGGTCAACCGCCCGCAGAACGAGCCCAAGTGGAACGGCCCGTATCTGCGCAAAGACGTGCCGCTCGATCCCTGGGGCAAGGCCTACGTGTACAAGCAACCCGGGGAACGGAGCGACTACGACATCCTCTCCTTCGGCAAGGACGGCCAGCCGGGGGGAGCGGGCGAAAACGCCGACATCACCAACCACTAGGACGGGACCTGGACGATGCGCTTCGAGCTCAAGGCGGTCAGCCCGGAAGGAAGAGTCGAGTCGCTCGACCTGCACGGTCTCGACCAGGCGAGCGCAGTACAGCAGGCCGAGAGCCGCGGCTACACCGTGCTCGGCGTACGCGCCCGCGCGGGTTTCGGCGCGCCCTGGCGCGGCGGCCAGGCGCGTTTTCCGCTGGTGCTGTTCAGCCAGGAGTTGCTCGTCCTGCTCAAGGCCGGACTTCCCCTGGTCGAATCCGTCGAAACGCTAGCCGCGCGCGAGCGCCGCAGTGAATTCCGCGCCTTGCTCGCGAGCGTAGCCTCGATCCTGCGCGAGGGAAATTCCCTCTCTGCGGCGCTCCTGCAGTTTCCGCTCGCCTTCCCGCCTCTTTACGTCTCCACCGTGCAGGCGAGCGAAAGGACGAGCGACCTCGCTCCCGCGCTCGGGCGCTACGTCGCCTACCAGAACCAGCTCGAAGCGATCCGCAAGCGCCTCGTCAACGCGGCCATCTATCCGGCGCTTCTCATCGGCGTGGGGGGCTTGGTGAGCCTGTTCCTGCTGCTCTACGTCGTGCCGCGCTTCAGCCGGATCTACGAGGAGCGCAGCGTCGATCTCCCGTTCTTCTCGAAGATCCTGCTCTCATGGGGCCAGCTGGTCGAGGGTCACGGAGCACTCGTGATGGGC
>WNGH01002534.1_pt1 | contig 17986 bp, 22 predicted proteins | sample 5400631 | NCBI WGS metagenome assembly WNGH01 (sample SAMN13153373, study PRJNA577476) | soil metagenome | isolation source: 115 cm soil or saprolite under Garry oak tree replicate 1 | place: USA:California | collected 2016-06-15
GGGCGAGGGCCGCGGCGAGCAGGGGCACGCCGACGCCGGCGAAGACGGTCGTGTCGTCGCGGAGCTGACGCGACGCCATCACCGCGAGGAGCTCGGCGCCGTTGACCGACGCGCTCACCCGACGAGCTCCCGCGCGCGCCGCCGCTGGAGCGCGAGGCGCTCGCCGCCGAAGAGGTCGAGGTACTCGTCCCAGGTGGCAGGGCCGTAGACGTAGCGGCCGAGGTACTCGGAGACGGCGTCCATGCCCTTCGTGTCGATCGCCGTCGTGTACTCGGCGAAGTGGTCGAAGTCGGCCTCGTAGAGGCCGTAGCACTCGTGGGGGTACGAGCCCCACGGGACCAGTGCCACGGCGTCGACGGCGAAGCCCGGGATCACCGTACGGTCCGGATGTCGCCGCGTCTCGTCCTCGGAGATCAGCTCCTCCGCGGTCACCAGCACGGTGGTGGCCGCCCGCGCGATGTCGGCGTCCATGTGGGGATAGCCGTCGATCCGGCAGTTGCCGAAGCGATCGGCCCGGTGGACGTGGAGGAGCGCGACGTCGGGGAAGAGAGCGGGCACGGCGGCGAGGGTCTCGCCGCTATACGGGTCCTGGATCGTCTTCATGCCGGCGACGCCGACGAGGTCGGAGCCGAGCATCGTGAGGGCGGGCAGGAAGGGGAGCCCCATCGCGCCGGCACGGAACCGGAGGCCGAGCGCCAGGTGGCTCCACTCCTCCATGGCGACCTTCCCGGTCTCCACGTGGTGGCGCATGACCTTCGACACGCCCCACGGAAGCCCGATCGACATCCACGCGGTGACGACGCGCTCCACCGCGCCCGCGGCCATCATCAGCTCGCCCTCGGTGCACATGAGGTTACGCGTCAGCGTGAGGCCGCGCGGACGCGCCCGGAGAATTTCGCGGACGAGGGCGAGGGGCGTGCGCGAGAAGAGGCAGCCCCCGACGGCGACGTGGTCGCCGTCCCGCACGCGCCGGGCCGCGTCCTCGAGCGTCGTGAGCTTCTCGCCGGCCGACTTGGGCTTCGCCTCGAGCCGCCGCCGCGCGGCGACGAAGTCGTGCTCGGATGGCTTCAGGCGAGGATCTCCCACTTGGCCTGGTAGCGGTCCAGCGCCTCGCGTGTCTTCGCCTCCATCGAGTGCTCGCGCTCCGGGACCTCCACGTGCTTGGCCTCGCCGCAGAGCGCGGTGGAGAAGTAGCGCTGGCCGGTGTCGTTCGCCATCGTCACGATCGAGGCGAGGTCCGGGTGTCGCGCGGCGAGCTTGAGCGCGGCCGCCACGTTGCAGCCGGTCGAGATGCCGCAGAAGATGCCCTCCTCGGTCGCGAGCCGCCGCGCCATCTGGACACTCTCGGCCGTCGTCGTCGTGATCACGCCGGTGAGCAGCGAGACGTCGAGATTGCCCGGGATGAAGCCGTCGCCGATGCCCTCGATACCGTGGGGCCCCCACTCGCGACGGGCGAGCAGCGCGCACTCCGCGGGCTCGACGGCGTACAGACGCACGCGCGGGTCGCGCTCGCGCAGGTAGCGACCCACGCCGGTGAGCGTCCCGCCGCTACCCTGCGACGCGACGAAGGCGCCGACGATGCCGCCCGCCTGCTCCCACACCTCGGGGCCGGTCGTCTTCCAATGCGCCTCGACGTTGTCGGCGTTGTCGAACTGGCCCGGCACCCAGTAGCCCGCGGGGTCGCCGGCGCGGATCTCCTCGAGCTTGCGCAGCGCCAGGTCCACGTCGCTCTCGCCGCCGCGCGTGAAGACGAGGTCGGCGCCGTAGGCGCGCACGAGCTTCTTGCGCTCCTCGCTCATCCCCTCGGGCATGACGATCGTGCACGGATACCCCTTCACCGCGGCGGCGAACGCGCACGCGATACCGCCGTTGCCCGTCGAGCACTCGAGCACCCGCATGCCCGGCAGGAGCTCGCCGCGCGCCTCCGCGCGCTCGAACATGTGCAGGTAGATGCGGTCCTTCAGGCTCCCGGTCGCGCCGTACCATTCCAGCTTCAGGAGGATCGGCGTCTTGCCGTCGCCGCTCACGCGGTTGAGGCGCACGAGCGGCGTGCGTCCCACGGCGTGCGCGATCGAGGGCAGCGCAGCCCGGTAGGCGTCCCATCGGATCGTCATGGGGCCCGGATTGTACCACCGGCCTCAGGCGTCGCCGGCGTCGAAGGCGGCGGGGAGGTGACGGACGCGGGCGAGGCCGTCGTCGCCCACCGTGACCGCGACGACGTCGAACCGGCACGGGACCGCGTCGAGCCCGTGGCTCTTCAGATAGAGCTGGGCCAGCCGGACGATCCGGCGGCGCTTCCACCACTCGACGGCCGCGCCCGGCGCGTCGCCCCAGCGCGCGTGTCGCGCCTTCACCTCCACGAACACCCACGCCGGGCCGTCGCGGCAGACGAGGTCGAGCTAGCCGGCGCGGAAGCGGACGTTGCGCTCGACCACCGTGAGCCCCGCGCGCTCGAGCGCGCGCGCCGCGGCGTCTTCGGCCTGCCGTCCGAGCGTCGCGCGCGGGTTCGCCATCCGACCTTTCTACGACGGCCGGAGCCGACGTGGAATGTCCGAAATCTCAGACGCCGGCGGCGGGCCGGCGCGCGAAGCGGATACGGTAGTAGCGGATCCACGCCGCGATCGCCAGCGTACCGACGAAGGTCGGCCAGAGCCAGCGCAGCGTCACGGGCAGGAAGGCGAAGTTGACGACGGAGAACGCGGTGACGGCGGCGATGTACGACGTGAGCATGCCGGTCATGTGGTGGAACCACCAGTGGAGCGGCTCCGCCGGCGGGTGCACGAACCCTGCGATGTCGCGCCCCGCGAGAACGACGCCGATCGCGCCGAAGACCACGGCGACGCTCCCGCGCGGCGCCCACCCGGCAGCGGGCGGGAAGAGCCCGAGGAGCACGAGGGCGGCGCCCGCCGCGAGCGTGAAGAGCGCCGCGGTCCAGTCGAGCGGCCCGGCGCGGTCACCGCGGTCGGGGCGCTTGCGGGAGAGCACGCGGTAGCCGGTGAAGGCGGAGTAGAAGCTGAAGACCGCGACGAGGACGAGGAAGGTCACCGGGCGCCAGAGCCCGAGGACGACGGCGGTCGAGGCGACGACGGCCATCAGCCAGAAGTAGATCTTGCCCCAGCGCCGGTGGGCGCGCCCGCCCTTGGCCGTCAGCATCGCGCCCGGCGCGACACCCAGGGCGAGCATTCCGGCCGCGATGTGGACCCAGCGGAGCGCGCCGATCAGCCCGTCTATCGCGATCTTCTCACTCGGCGTAGTATCCGGCAGGCTCTTCCAGAAATTTCTTCAGATCGTCGCGCCAGTCCCGGTCCTCGTACTCGCCCTCGTCGAGGATGTGGAAGCGGAAGGTCTCGTCCTCGAAGCCTTCACCCAGCTTTTGCCAGGTGACCTTCCGACCGATCCTCCCGAAATACCTGGCGACGGACCGCTTGTAGTTCGTGTCCTCGTTTCCCTTGAGGTGCTTGCCTTTGCTTTCCACAACGACGACCGACGCTATAGGCTTGTCGCGACGCCCTTGCTGAACGACGAAATCAGGATAAACACGATTTCGTCGGTAGCCTTGGATGGAGAAGTTCCGTGACCCGACGAGGTTCCGGTACCACCAGAGGACTTGGGGATGATTGTCGAGGAAGAGCGCGACCGACTTCTCGTACTCGTTGAGATCGTCAGGCACCCAGTCAAAGAGCGACCGTTGCACGGCGTCGTTGTTGTCGCGGACCAGCTTGCGGGTTGTCCGGACCGGGACCTGCTGCGGGATCTCGAATCGCCCCTCGACGCAATCGAGGTAGAAGCAGAGGCGGCCTTCCGCGTGGAGCTTCTCAAAGGCTTGCTGAGTTTGCCGGTCGGTCTCTCGCTCGACCAGCCCAGCGATCTTGCCTCGGGCCACGAACTTGACCAGCCCTAATCGGCCGTGAAGTCCGGCCGTCCTCTCGTACAGTCTGGCGGCGGCGTGTTCCACGATCGCGCGCAACTGCTTGTGGCTGAACTGGTCGAAGGACAGGCCCGCGACGAGCCAGGCCTTGACCTGATCGTCCGTCTCGAGAATCGTCGCCGCACGCTCCTCGACCGGCTCAACCGAATCTTGGCCGAGGGTCAGGCGGTAGAAGGACTCGCTGGCCGAGGCCAAAGTCGTGGCGAGATTCCAGTCTAGCGAATCGTAATCGAACATCTCCACGTCGACCTGGCTGACGAGGTGCCGGAAGTAGTCTAAGCCTTCGTATCGGGAGCCCTGCTTCACACAAAAGCGAGGCAGGTAGATCTTTCCTTCGAAGGGTTTGCGGTAGTAGCCGAGAAACTTCTTTCGGATAGAGGGTTGCGCCTGTTCCGCTTTCCGGGCTCCGGGGTCGCTGCGGTCGACGACGCTTGCGGCATCGCCCTCATAACCCTCCTGCTCGAGAGCTTTCTTGACCTCCCGGGTGATGTCGGCCGCCTTACGGCGCAGGCAGTAGACGTAGCTCTCGTTCAACTCTTGGAACTCAGTTCTCTCCGCGTAAGGCTGGCGAAGTACGCGGCCGACAAGCTGGGTCATGCTCTGCTGGCTGCCGGTGTTGTTGAGGGACACGAGGACATAAGCGAACGGACAATCCCAGCCTTCCTGCAGGGCCGACTTGGTGATGATCCACTCCACGGGGCAGCCTTCGGCCAGCAGGTCGATGCCCTCGATGTCGTCCTTCTCGGACGACTTGATGGCGATCCCTGACTCGCTCAGCCCAAGCCTCAGAAGATGAGCCTTCACGTCCTCGCTGTGGACCAAACCGGCGCCGCGCTGGTCCTTGCCGGTTCGCTCCACCTGGACGAGCACGATTGGGCGGATCGACCTGCCGGTCTTCTTGAAGTCCCGATCCGCCTGCCTCGCTAGTTCGTTGCGCCGGTCCCGAGCCTGAGTCAGGCACTCCTTCCATGACTTCTGGTTTGAGTTCGCGACGTTGATCGGGAGCTTGATCATCTGCTCGTTTAGCAGCTCCTGGCCGGAGACGCGCACGAGGACGTTCGCGTCTCTTGGCGGCGTTGCCGACAGCTCTACGACGATCGAGGCATTGAAGCCTTCGATCGTTCGCCGCGCGAGATCGCTGGTTGCTTTGTGACCTTCGTCGAGAATTACCGCCGGCTCGCAGAGCCGGACCAGGTTGGCTAGCGAGGTCGCGACGAGGTCTTCGGCCAGCATGTCGAGGTTTGGGACTCTCGCCTTCAGGGCCTTGTGCTGTTCCGACTGGTCTTCCGGCGGGAAGTGCTGAACGATGTTGCCGCCGCTATCGCGGAAGAACTTGAGCTGCTCCCTGGTCTCGCGGTTTGTGCTGGCCAATTTCAGGACGAGAATGTTGAGGGTTGTGTGTAACTGGGTCGGAGTCAGCCGCGCGATCTCGTGCTTTTCCCAGACTTCGATACGGCGGGAGAGCGAGAACTCCAGCGACTCCCGGTTGTGGTGACGACGATCACGGAGCGTCCTCAGCGTGTCCTTGTAGATCTGGTCGCTCGGGACCACCCACAGGACGAGCCCGGTTCCGTTCCGGGCCTTCAGGATCGTTCTGTGGATGACTCCTAGGATCTCAGCCGCCAGAAGAGTTTTGCCGCCACCAGTCGGCACCTTGATGCAAAAGGTCGGCAGGTCCTTCCCCAGACCGTTCTGGCGAGGCAGATAGCTACCTGGGATAGGGAACTGCTTGCGGGCGGCGTCCCAGGCGTCTTGGGATGCGTGCCTTGTGTTCCCGGCGGCCTGCTGGGCGGCGAGAGTTTCCAAGAAAATGGCGACCTCGCGGACGACGCGCTCCTGGTATCGCTTGAGAGCCACTGCCGCCTTACGCTTCGAACGCGGCTCTTGGCACGCCGCTCTGGCGGATGATCGACAGCAAAGTGCCGATCTTGATCTCCGCGTGATCCGGCACCGGAACAGTCACCGTCCCTTCCGGCCTACGCCTCTGCATGACGACGTGGCTGCCACGCCGTCTGACCTCGTCGAACCCCTGCTGTTGGAGAATCTGGCAGACCTCTCGTCCCGAGAGGACTCGTAGCCTACCCATGCGTCGCGTCGAATCTCGTCACAAAGACCTGGTTGTGGAGGCGCTCCTTGATCTCCTTCGGGTCCGCGGACTCGAGGAACAGTTCCACGGCCTCCTTGAGATTCGCTGTCGCCTCCTCGATGGTTGCCCCCTGGCTGGCGATATCGAGCTCGGGACATAGGGCAACATACACATCCCCGTCACGCTCGAGGATCGCCGTATAGCTGGATGTAGCCATGACGCTTCTCCTATTTCAGTTGGAATGGAACGAGCATAGGCCGCACCGTGCGCTTCGTCTCAGCCTCGTACTTGGCCAGGTCGTCCCGGTGGACCCAGATCTTCTCGCAGTACACCACGATGCGCCGATTCTTCTCCGCCTTGTCGAGTCCGGCCAGCCAGTTCGTGTCGAGTGCCCGATCTTTCTTGCCGTCTCGCGTGTAGAGCAGGTAATAGCTGGTGCCCTTGTGCTCTCCGATCTTCCCGGTTTTTCCGTCTACGGCCGCGGGATCAAAGTCACCGCTCGTTTCCGTATAAAAGACGTACTTAGCCAACTCCTCGTAGACGGGTAGGGCGGCTCCGAGACTCCGATACTCACCGAACAGGGGTAGCCCAACGCGGGCGTAGGTAAACGTCCCGCCCAGACCCTCCACGCTCTCAGTCTTCCGCTTCGCCGACCCGTTGCGTTTTGTGAACGTGTACCCTCTGATCACGCGCCTCACACGCTCGGCAGTTATCCGTTCGCAGATGTTGAACTTGTCCGTCTCGTTGTCCTTCGTGTCGTACGGTTGCTGAACAAGAATGAACTGACGCCCGCCACCGTCTTCCTGATTGAGTTCGAGAACCGCCTGCGCTGTGGTTCCACTTCCCGCGAAGGAATCGAGGACAATGTCTCCCGGATTCGTCGACAGCTGCGCGATTCGCTTGATCAATGCGACGGGTTTCGGTGTTGTGAAGACCTCCTCCGTTTGAAGGATCTCGACGTATTGCTGTTTTGCGTCTTGGGTGTGCCCAACATCGCGATACTCCCAAATTGTCTGCGGCACGATCCCTTGCTTGACCTCGGACAAGAAACGCTTAATGGCAGGAACGTTGTTCTTGTTCTCACCCCACCAAATTCGACCGTCACGGTCCAGGTCGCGCAGTTTCTCTTCGGAGTAACGCCAGTAGGCTCCCGCCGGCGGCCCTGGAACTAACCGCCCACCCGGACACGCGATGCTGTATCGCCCCTTGCTGTACGGGTTTCGAGCATCCAGGCCGCTGGGTTTCCACGGCCCGCGAGGGTCGTTATCTGGATTGTCGTAGCGATCATTCTGTTCCGTTGTCCGAGGAAGCAGATGTCGATCCCAGTCGTCACGGCTTCGCGCATAAGCGACGATGTAGTCGTGGTTCTCGGAGAAGAATCTCGCAGAGCTCTTTGGTGAGTAAATCTTCTGCCAGATGATTGTTGCGACGAAATTGTTTTCGCCGAAGATCTCATCCATCAGCATGCGAAGGCTGTGAATCTCGTTGTCGTCGATGCTGATGAAGATCGCACCGTCGTCGCGCAAAAGTTCACGTAGTAGATGGAGGCGCGGATACATCATGCAGCATCACTTGTCGTGGCGGGTGGCGTCCTCGCCTTCCTTGCCAACAGTCTGCCCGATCCATTCTTTGAACTGTGGCTGGGTCAGATTGTCGTTGTAGACCCATCCTTCGTTGCCTGTGTTGTAGGGCGGGTCAATATACATGCACTTGATCCGGCCCGCATGGGTCGGAAGCAACGCCTTCAGGGCTAGCAGATTGTCACCCTCGATGATCAGGTTGCCATCGAGTCCCGGCTTATCGCCTTTGTCGAGAACCGACAGCTTCGGATCGAGCTCTAGAACGTGATGTGGAATGGTGTGGTGATAACACTCGACTGCTGTCTTCCCTTTGAACTGGAGCACCGGCATCGCCGTCAGCCTCCGCCTGGCTTCACGCGGTCAACCGCACCAATTGTGCCTCACGCGGCTCCCGTTCGCCCAGCACTTCGCTAGTCCGCGTCCTCGAGGACGAAGAGGACGCCCTGGCGCCAGACGCCGGCGAAGGTGCGGCGGTGGAGCGGGCACGGGCCGAAGCGGTCGAGGGCGGCCAGGTGATCGGGGGTCGCGTAGCCCTTGTGGCGGGCGAAGCCGTAGTCGGGGAACCGGCGGTCCGCGTCGAACATGAGCCGATCGCGTGTGACCTTGGCGACGATGGACGCGGCGGCGACGGACGCGCAGCGCGCGTCGCCGTCCACGAGATTCCGCTGCGGGCAGGGCAACCCCGCGAGCGCGACGAAGTCGGTGATGACCAGGTCGGGGGCGACGGCGAGACGGGCGAGCGCCTCCCCCATCGCGAGCCGCGTGGCCTGGAGGATGTTCACGCGGTCGATCGTCGCGTGGTCCACGACGCCGACGCCGACCGCGAGCGCGCGCAGCTCGATCTCGGCGAAGAGCTCCTCACGGCGTTCGGGCGGGAGCACCTTGGAATCGGCGAGGCCGCGGATGCGCCGGAGCGGGTCGAGCATCACGGCCGCCGCGACGACGGGGCCCGCGAGCGGGCCGCGTCCGGCCTCGTCGACGCCCGCCACGCGCGTGAGGCCTCCGCGCCAGGCCTGCGCTTCGTAGCGGTAGGGCGCCGACGGCGGCGGCGTGGGCTACTCTTCCGGGGTGGTGGTGGGCACCGCCCCCGCGCGCTTCTCCTTGATGCGCGCGGCCTTGCCCGCGAGGGCGCGCAGGTAGTAGAGCTTCGAGCGGCGCACGCGGCCGCGCCGCATGATCTCCACGCGCTCGATGCGCGGGGAGTGGAGCGGGAACGTGCGCTCGACGCCCACGCCGTACGAGATGCGCCGCACCGTGAACGACGCGCGGGCGCCCTCGCCGCGCTTGCGGATCACCGCGCCCTCGAAGACCTGGGTCCGCTCCTTCTCGCCCTCCACGACCCTCACGTGCACGCGCACCTGGTCGCCGGGGGCGAACCCGTCCCGGCCCTTCTTGAGATGCGCGGCCTCAACCAGCCGAATCGCGTCCATGACTCTGATCCCCCTCCCCTTCCGCGGCCGCGTCGATCGTCGACGGCGTCTCTCCGCGTTCGAATCGCTCGATCAGCTGCGCGTCGTCCCGGTCCAGCTTCGCGCGCGCCAGGAGGTCCGGCCGCGCGCGCCACGTCAGCCACAGCGCCTGCATCCGCCGCCACCGCGCGATGCGCGCGTGGTCGCCCGAGAGCAGCACCGGCGGCACGCGCAGGCCCCGGAACTCCTCGGGCCGCGTGTACTGCGGCGGCTCGAGCAGGCCGCTCGCGAACGACTCGCGCTCGGCGGCGCCCTCGCAGCCGAGCACGCCCGGCAGGAGGCGCGTCACCGCGTCGGCGACGATCAGCGCCGGCAGCTCGCCGCCCGTCAGTACGTAGTCGCCGACCGAGACCGCGTCGTCGGCGAGCCGCAGGTACACCCGCTCGTCCACGCCCTCGTAACGGCCCGCGAGCAACAGCAGGTGCGTCTCCTGCGCGAGCGCCTGCGCGATCTCCTGCGTGAAGCGCCGGCCGCGCGGATCCATCAGGATCACGCGCGCCCCGGGGGTGCGGAGCGCCTCCACCGCCGCCCACAGCGGCTCGGGCTTCAGCACCATGCCGCCGCCGCCGCCGAACTGGTAGTCGTCGGTGACGCGGTGGCGACCCTCCGCCCAGTCTCGGAGATCGTGGACCCGGATGTCAACGAGGCCGCGCGCGCGCGCGCGGCCGAGCATCGACTCCGACAGCGCCGGCGTCACGATCCCCGGAAAGAGCGTGACGATGTCGATCCGCACCTAGAGCTCCAGCAGCCCCTCGGGCGGCCGCACGACCACGCGCCGGCCCGCGACGTCGACCTCGGCGACGATCTCGGCGACCGCGGGGATCAGCACCTCGCGGCCGCCCGCGTCCACGACCCAGAGGTCGTGGGCCGGGGTCGTCTCGATCCGGGCGACACGACCGACCTCGCTTCCCGTCTCGGTCACGACGCGGCACCCCGCGAGCTGCCACGGATAGAACCGCCCCGGCCCCGGCGGCAGCGCCTCTGTCTCGGGCAGCGCCACGAACGCGCCGACGAGCCGCCGGGCCGCGTCGACCGTGTCGCAGCCCGCCAGCGACAGCAGCACGTGGTCGCCGGCCAGACACGCCGCGGTGATCGTCCGCGGCTCGCGCCGGTCGGCCGCCGCGCGCCACAGGACGCAGTCGCGCACCCGGGTGAACCGCTCCGGTCGGTCCGTGAGCGGAGTGACTCGCAGCCCTCCCGCGAGCCCGTGAGTGCGCGCGATCTCCCCGATCACGACGAGGCGCGGGCGCGTGACTACACCTTCTCGAGCGCGATCAGCTTCTTGACGGTGTTCGACGGCTGCGCGCCCTTCCGGATCCACTCCGCGGCCCTCGCCCGGTCGATCTTGACCTCGGGCGGATCGGTCACGGGGTTGTAGTGTCCGATGATCTCGATGAAGCGCCCGTCACGCGGCGAGCGCGAGTCCGTCACGACCACGCGGTAGCGCGGCCGCCTGTTCGAGCCTTCGCGTCTGAGTCGAATCACGACTGCCACCTTCTCACCCCCTCAGCGTGGGAAAGCCGGGCAGGCGCCCCAGGCGCCCCATCCGGCCCTCCATGGACTTGAACTGCTTCATCATCTTCCGCAGCTGCGCGTACTGCTTGAGCAGCCGGTTGACGTCCTGCACGGTCGTCCCGCTGCCGCGCGCGATGCGCTGGCGGCGCGAGCCGTTGACGAGCTCGGGATTGTGCCGCTCGGCGGGCGTCATCGACGAGATGATCGCGTCGAAGCGGCCGAGGTCGTCCGCCTCGTCGTCGAGCGCGACGCCCTTGAGCTGCTTGCCGAACGGAAGCATGCCGAGGACCTGGTCGAGCGGCCCGAGCTTGCGCACCTGACGGAGCTGCTCCCGGAAGTCGTCGAGCGTGAACGCGTCCTGCCGGAGCTTCTGCGCGAGCTCCTCGGCCTTTGTCTGGTCCACCGCCTCCTGCGCCTTCTCGACGAGCGACAGCACGTCGCCCATGCCGAGGATGCGCGAGGCGAGCCGGTCCGGGTGGAACGGCTCGAGCGCGTCCACCTTCTCGCCGACACCGACGAAGGCGATCGGCCGTCCCGTGACCTGCCGCACCGAGAGCGCGGCGCCGCCGCGCGCGTCGCCGTCGAGCTTCGACAGGATGACGGCGTCGATGCCCACGCTCTGGTTGAAGCGGTCGGCGACCGTGACCGCGTCCTGCCCGGTCATGGCGTCCACGACGAGCAGAATGTGATGGGGCCGGAGCTCCTGGCGGATCCGCCGGAGCTCCTCCAGCATGGCGTCGTCGATGTGGAGCCGCCCCGCCGTGTCGAGGATCAGCGGCGTGAGCCCGCGCGCCGCCGCGTCCTCGCGCGCCTGCGCGCAGATCTCGAGCGGGGTCAGCCCCGGGTTGCCGACGACGGGAACGCCGAGCTGGCCGCCGAGCGTCCGCAGCTGGTCGATCGCCGCGGGCCGGTACGTGTCGGCCGCGGCGAGCATCGGGTGCTGGCCCTGTTTCTGGTACATCCGGGCGAGCTTCGCGGCGGTGGTCGTCTTTCCCGAGCCCTGCAGCCCGATCAGCATCATCACCGTCGGCGGGTGGGACGCCATCGCGAGACGGTGGCCGCTTCCGCCGAGCAGCTCGACGAGCTCGTCGTGCACGACCTTCACGACCTGCTGGGCCGGCGTGACCGAGCGCAGCACGTCCTGGCCGATCGCCTTGACGCGGACGCGCTCGACGAAGTCGCGGACGACCTTGAAGTTGACGTCGGCCTCGAGCAGGGCGACGCGGACCTCGCGCAGGGCCTCCTGGACGTTCTCCTCCGTGAGCCGGCCCCGGCCGCCCAGCCGTTCGAAGATCGCGGTCAGTCGTGTACTCAGCGCGTCGAGCATGGAAACACTGGATTATACGCTACGACGTCGCTTCGGGCGAGCGGCCGGCGGGGCAGTGTCTCAGTTTGACTGGTCGTGACTCTTAAGCGAGCCAGTAACCGACAACAGCGCCAATCCAGCCAGCGGCTATCTTCTGGACGCCATCATCGGGCTTGTAGCTAACGAACCAATTCGGGGCCGTGAGGATCAGAATGCCGACAATGAGGAGAACAACGCTCACGACGATTCGCATCACGGCCACATGGCGAGGGACCGGTGATGTGGCGGGCACTACTTCACTCGTCGAAGCGCAGCGCTTGTCTCCTCGAGCTTGGAACCAAAGTACCAGCTAAGCTCATGTGGTCGAATCAGCGCGACGATGCGGTTAATAAACGCCCCGTGGAGAGTCGAGATAGCGTACGTCAAAATCATAGAGGTAATAATCCCCACCGCTTCTAGGTTTAGGTTCAAAAGGCCGTGCAGGAGCTTCGACACCCCAATAGATACGGGCAAGACGACGACGGCCAGGGCCACGACGCGCGCGATCAACAAAGAGCGGGTGGGCGGCTGCTCCTGTTTGGCTCGTCTCGCTTGCATGGCATGCTGCGCTCTGCGCTTATCCTCAAAGGTGAGGTGCGCCGGGCGACTCCGGAAGGCTGCGACTGTCTCGCGGATCTTCGTGAATGCCATTTCCGATCCTCCTGTCATTCCTAGGAGGTTGTCGGACGGCCTAGTGCCGTCTTCCCCAACGGGGTTGTAAGGCTACCACGATGCGTCAATGAAATTCTAGCCTAGACTAGCAATTTCTTCCGACGAACAACTGAGACACTACCGCCAATGGGCGCGTGTCTCAGTGCGATCGTTCTTCAGTCGCCCTCGTCCACCTGACCGTGGGCGTCGACCCGGTCTCGTCCATGACGAGACCGGACCACAATCTGCCCTGGTTATCGAGACCGAGAAGCCGCAGCCCGGGACCCTGTTGGTTCGGAATGATGTGAATCTGGACGAGTCCTTCCATGCCCGAATCCCCTTTTCTATGGGCGAAGCCTCAGTGTGACCCGGCGCTCAAGAGCCCGCCGAAGACGCGACGCGCGATCTTGAACGCCTCCGTCACCGTCGCACCCGCGCCGAGCGCCGCGGGATTCGACTCCCGCCACGCCCTCAGATGGTCTTCCGACCGGAAGAAGTTGAGCATCGTTCAGAGCGAGTTCACGACGCGGCCACGGTTCGCGGCATGCTTTTCGAACCACACCATCACGCCATCCGCCTCCGGCCCTGGCGCGTCCGGGGAGACCGAGAAATTCAGAGGGGCCTCGCAGTGATGACATCTGGCACCGATGCGGACGGGTCGCCCGAGCATCGGAGCGATGCCGAGCGCGTCGGTGGCACAGCACGTGTACCGCTCCGTCCCATCGTGGAGCCGGACGACAAAGGCCGTCGGCGCGGCCGAGAACGGGTACGCAACATCCACGTGCCCGTCGCGAACCCGAATCAGGTCGTCGTCATCGAGCGCGCGAAGCATGTCGTGGGCGCTCGCGCGGTCGTGACACGCGGCGAGAATGCCGTCGACGGCAATCGGCCCGCCTCGCTCCGCGAAGGCCCGCAAGATTCGTTGCGGCACGTCCGTCTCGCGCGCCGCTCTCCGCTCGGCCCACCGCGCCTCCGATTCGGGGTCCGCGAGCTCCTCGGCCGTCCTGATCTCCAAGATCGCCATCGGTCAGCCCCGGGGCTAGCGCGCGGCCACGGAGCGCATCTGGCGGATGACCGCGGCGGGGTCCTTCGCCTCGAAGACGGCGGAGCCGGCGACGAGGATCGAGGCGCCGTGCTCGACGAGGGGCTTGGCGTGCTCGACCTTCACGCCGCCGTCGATGGACACGTCCACCGCGCGCCGGCCGAGCAGCGCCCGGATCTGCCGGATCTTCGGATACACGGCGTCGATGAACTTCTGGCCGCCGAACCCCGGGTTCACCGACATGACGAGGACCAGGTCGAGGTCGTCGAGGACGTAGTCGAGCGAGGCCGGCGTGGTCGACGGGTTCAGCGCCGCGCCCGCCTTGACGGGCGCGCCGCGCTTGTCGGCGAGCTCGTGGATCTGCGCCAGCGTCCGGTGCAGGTGCGGGCACGCTTCCACGTGGACGGTGAGCATGTCGGCGCCGCACGCGGCGAACTGGGGCAGGTACTTCTCGGGCTCGACGATCATCAGGTGCAGATCGAGCGGCAGGCGCGTGCGCTTCCGGACCGCTTCGAGGATCGGGAAGCCCATGGAGATGTTCGGCACGAAGCGCCCGTCCATCACGTCGATATGGATCTGGTCGGCGCCGGCGGCCTCGACGCGCGCGATCTCCTCGGCGAGGATCCCGAAGTCGGCGGAGAGAATCGACGGGGCGATCCGGACCATGCCCGCCCTTATATCACGAACGCCGGAGGCGGAAGGCGGTGAAGCCGTCGGTCCCGTGGCGGTGGGGCAGGCAGCGGAGCGCGCCATCGGCGCCGAGCGGGAGCGGGAAGGCGTCGGGCGGGTCGACACCGAAGTCGGGGCGTTCGCGGAGGAACGCGCGGACCACCGCGTCGTTCTCCTCGGGCTCGAGAGAGCACGTCGCGTAGACGAGCCGACCGCCCGACCGTACCATGATCGCGGCTGCCGCGAGGATGGCCCGCTGCCGCGCGGCGGCGGCGGCGAGGTCCCCGAGGGCCCGCCGCCACTTCACGTCCGGGTTGCGCCGGACGACGCCCAGGTTGGTGCACGGCGCGTCGACGAGGACGGCGTCGCAGGCCGACGCCCGGCGCGGGGCGAGATCCTCGACCGTGGCCTCGTGAGTCTCGACGATCTCGAATCCGCAGCGGCGCGCGGACTCGCGCACGAGCCCGAGCCGGGCGGCCTCGGGATCGACGGCGAGCACACGCCCCCGGTTTTCCATGAGCGCGGCGAGGTGCGTCGTCTTCGTCCCGGGCGCCGCGCACACGTCGGCGACCGTGGAGCCCGGGCGGGGCTCGAGCAGCCGTGCGATCAGCATCGAGGCCTCGTCCTGGACGACACAGTCGCCCTCGGCGAAGGCGCGCCACGTGTCGGGCGAGCCGCCGCGCTCGACGACGAGCCCCTCGGGCGCCCAGGCGGTCGCCCGGGTCGTGAGCCCGTGCTCGGCCGCGAGCCGCGCCGCGAGCGCTTCCCGCGTCGTCCGGCGCGTATTGGCGCGCACCGTGAGGGGGGCGCGCTCGTTCAGGGCGCGCATCAGCGTCTCCGCGTCGTCGAGGCCGTAGCGCTCGACCCAGCGGCCGGCGAGCCAGGTCGGGAACGAGGAGCGCGTGGCCAGGGCTTCGAGTGGATCGCGCGGCGGTGGCGGCTCGCGCTCGCGGCTGCCCCGTCGCGCGAAGGAGCGCAGGACGGCGTTGACGAACCCGGCGATGCCCGGCGCGCCGCCGGCGAGCGTCACCGCATCGTTCACGGCCGCGAACGCCGGCACGCGCGCGAGGAACGCGATCTGATAGGCCGTGAGCCGCAAGAGCACGCGCACGCCCGCGTCGAGACGCGCGAGCGGGCGGTTCGCGTGTGGCTGGAGGATCCAGTCGAGATAGCGTTGCCACCGGAGGGTTCCGTAGACGAGCTCGGTCGCGAGAGCCGCGTCGCGGGTCGTCGCGCGCCGCCGATCGAGCTCGGCGGCGAGGGCCAGGTCCGCGAAGGCGCCGTCACTCTCGACGCGCTCCAGCACGTCCGCCGCCATGAGCCGGGCCGGCGACACCCGGGGGGTCGGGGACCGGTCTGCGATGAAGCCCTTGGCCGGCCTCCGGCCCCCCGGGCGTCGCCCACGAGATTTCTTCACGGCGTGGTGAGGAGCGCGCCGGCGGCGAGACGCGCGCCGCGCAGGTACTCGTCCCAGCCCATGGCGCGTCGATTCTCCGGCTGGACCTCGAGCGGCAGCAGGCAGCCGTCGCCGGTCGCGATCGCGAGCGTCGCGTCGAGGGCGACGAGCGTCCCCGGGGGCGCCCCGGCGGCGCCCGGGAGCGCGCGCGCGCGGCTGATCGTCAGCGCGCCCCCCGCGATGCGCGTCGTGGCGCCGGGCCACGGATTACACCCGCGGGCCAGGTTCGCCAGCTCGCGCGCCGGGCGTCGCCAGTCGATCGCGCCGTCGGTCTTCCGGAGCCGCGGCGCGCTGGTCGCGTCCTCATGGCGCTGCGGGACGGGTGTGAGCGCGTCGAGGCGCTCGAGCGTGTGGACGAGCACCTCGGCGCCGAGCGGCGCGAGCCGAACGGACAGCTCGCCCGCCGTCTCCTCCGGGCCGATCGCGGTGCGCGCGGCCAGGAGGATCGGGCCCGTGTCCATGCCCGGGTCCATCTGGAACGTCGTGATTCCGGTCTCCGTCTCGCCTCGGATCAAGGCCCACTGGATCGGCGCGGCGCCGCGGTACTTCGGCAGGAGCGAGGCGTGGACGTTGATCGAGCCGCGCCGCGCGGCCGCGAGGACCGCCGCCGGCAGGATCTGGCCGAACGCGACGACGACGGCGACGTCGGCGGCGAGCGCCGCGAGCCGCTCCGGCCACTCTGGATCGCGCAACCGCTCGGGCTGGACGATCGGCAGCCCCGCCGCCCGCGCGGCCAGCTTCACCGCCGACTCCTGGATCCGCCGGCCCCGATGCGCGGGGCGGTCGGGCTGGGTCACGACGGCCACGACCTCGTGATGCCGGCGGAGCGCCTCCAGCGTCGGAAGTGCCCAGGCGGGTGTGCCGTAGAAGAGGACTCTCAGACCGTCAGAGCGCGGCGGCGTGGTGCGCGGCGTCCTCGGGGAAGCCGTCCTTCTTGATCGCTCGCTTGATCTGCTCGCGGGTGACCGGGTCGAGGTGGTCGATGAAGAGCACGCCGTCGAGGTGGTCCAGCTCGTGCTGGAAGACGCGCGCCTTGAGCCCGCGCGCGGTGAGCTCGACGGGCGTCCCGTCGGCGTCCCGCGCCTCGAGCCTGACCCACGCCGAGCGGGTGACCGGCGCGAAGATCCCGGGCAGGGAGAGGCAGCCCTCCTCATTCGTCGTGGCCCCGCCCCGGTCCACGATCACCGGGTTCACCAGCGCGCGCACCTGCCGACGGCCCTCGCCCTCGGCCACGACCATGAGGCGCACCGACACGCCGACCTGAGGCGCGGCGAGCCCGATGCCGGACTCCGCGCGCATCGTCTCGGTCATGTCGTCGATGAGCCGGCGCAACTCGGGGGTCACCCCCTCGACGGGTTTCGCCCGCCGGCGGAGCATCGGGTCACCGTAACGAAGCACGCTCAGGACGGCCATTCGACGGGATCGACCTCGACTTCTATGATACCGCGCGGCCGCGGCGCCCGGAACTCCTCGAGCGCTCCGCCGAGCACGCGCGGCAGGTCCTCGCCCCCTTTGACGACGAGCCGCGCGCGGCGCCCGCGGCGATCGGTGAGAGCGGGATAAACCGCGTCCGCGGCGTCCACCGTGAGCAACGCCAGCCGGCGGAACGGCGGATAGCCGAGCTCGGCGCGCAGTGGCATCTCGTGCCGGTAGAACGCGGCGAGATCCCGGCGCGCGACGGCGTCGAAGGCGTAGTGGCCCGTATTCTGCGACTGGATCACGAGCGCGCCGCCGCTACCGATACGCTCGGCCGCCGCCCAGAGGATCTCGAACAGACGCTCGCCCGCGCGGAAGTCGGGCAGCCGCAGCAGCTGGTCCGGCGCCACGAAGCCCGCGCAGCCGAGGGCGCCGGGGCCGAAGAGCCGGAGCGCCGCGCGCGTACCGATCACGATGTCCGCGTCGGCGCTCGCGCGTGGCGCGCCGGCCCCCCGGCGCCGCGCCCCCTCGGGCTCCCAACGCGCGATCCGCGCGCGCGGAAAGCGCCGGCGAACGGCGTGCTCGACGCGCTCGGCGCCCCAGCCGAACGGCGACAGACGCCGCCCGTGGCAGGCGGGACACGTCTCCGGGGGGGGCAGCGTCCGTCCGCAGAGACGGCAGTCCAGGCGACGCCCGGCGCGCGACCACGCGAGCGCGAGCCCGCACTCGGGGCAGCGCAGGATCTCGCCACACTCGTCGCAGGCGAGCGCGGACGTCAGACGGCTGACGACGAGCAGGACGCGCCGGCCGGCGCCGAGCGATTCGCGGA
>WNGH01002317.1_pt1 | contig 17970 bp, 17 predicted proteins | sample 5400631 | NCBI WGS metagenome assembly WNGH01 (sample SAMN13153373, study PRJNA577476) | soil metagenome | isolation source: 115 cm soil or saprolite under Garry oak tree replicate 1 | place: USA:California | collected 2016-06-15
CGCGCTCAACTGGCACTGGATCTTTCTCGTCAACCTCCCGATCGGCGTCGCGGTCTTCGCACTCTGCCTCGTTTTGCTGCCGGCCGGCCGCGGCCCAGCTTCCGTGACGCACCTCGACGTCGCCGGCGCCGTGACGGTGACTGCGTCGTTGATGCTTGCCGTCTTCGCGATCGTGAACGGCAATGAGACCGGCTGGATGTCCGCCCAGACGATCGGTCTACTTGCCGCCGCCGCAGCGCTCTTGGCGCTCTTCCTCAGCATCGAAGCTCGGGTGCGCGCACCGCTCATGCCGCTTAGCCTCTTGCGGTTGCGCAATGTTGCGACCGCGAATGTCGTCGGCGTCCTCTGGGCCGCTGCCATGTTCGCCTGGTTCTTCCTCTCTGCTCTCTACCTCCAGCTGGTGCTCGGGTTCAGCCCGCTGCAGGTCGGTCTCGCCTTCCTGCCGGCCAACCTGATCATGGGTGCTTTCTCGCTTGGCCTCTCCGCCAGGCTCGTCATGCGGTTCGGCATCAGGCTGCCGCTCGCGACGGGGCTGCTCCTGGCCGCGGTTGGTCTCGCTCTCCTCGCGCGGGCACCGGTCGACGGGAACTTCGCCGTCGACGTGCTCCCCAGCATGATCCTGCTCGGCCTCGGCGCAGGCATCGCGTTCAACCCGATGCTGCTTGCCGCCATGAGCGACGTCGCGCCGACTGAATCCGGCCTGGCCTCGGGAGTCGTCAACACCGCGTTCATGATGGGCGGGGCGCTCGGCCTCGCGATCCTCGCCAGCCTCGCTGCCGCTCGCACGAACAGCCTGCTGGCCATAGGCTCCAGCCATCTCGCTGCTCTCAACGGCGGCTACCATGTCGCCTTCCTCGTCGGGGCTCTCTTCGCCGCCTTCGCGGCCGTGCTCGGTGCCGCGCTCCTCCGCGCAACTAGCGCGGCGGCACCGGGCAACGTCGAGTCCGCGTCGGAACGGAGATGAGGGCAGCTCGCGGCAAGCTTTTCATGGCGAAACGGCAAAGCTTTCGTGGCAACAAACAGAGAAGAACGACAAGCGTAAGTGGGAAGGCACTTCAATGGTGCTTCGCAGAAACAGCTTCAACAGGTCTCTTCTCGTGACGCATCGCGCGTCATGATCGATTATACGTCTGGAGAATGGCTTCCAACAGACCGGGGAAGCGTACCTCCAGATCTTCTCTGCGCAGCGAGACCAGCACTCGCCTTCCTTGTGGCGTCATGCGAATCAGCCCGGCTTCACGAAGCACTTTGAAGTGATGTGATTGCGTCGATTTCGCCACCTTATCAACCACAAGATGCTGACAACTGATTCCTTCGGTGGCCACCGCCAGTTGTCCCACGATCGAAAGCCGCAGTGGATCACCCAGAGCATACAAGATATCCGGCAAGGAAAGATCCTCACACGTGGGATGAAGTAGCGTTCTCATGCTTGACATTCTAGCATATTTTCTGTTACACTTCAATTGTTCGATAATATTGAACTAAAGAACAATTGATAAGAAAAAAGCTTTCTTTGAGGAATGCGTATATTGGAGGGAGCATGTCCACAAGGGAATTCTCTTCAGAGCAACAGAGCAACCAGGAAGTTGCATTGAATCCCAGAGTTTCGGGAACTGAGCAGAGTGTGACGGAAAGCAAGAATACATTGATCAGGGTCCGAGCGCTCCATGTGCTCATTCTGGGCGGACTGACCGCGTTTGCGCCGCTGTCTAGCGATATGTACTTGCCCTCTCTCCCAACTGTTAGCCACGATCTGGCCGCCACGATGTCGCAGACACAGCTTACCTTGATTGCCCTTATACTCGGTCTGTCGCTGGGCCAGGTGATCGTCGGGCCCATCAGTGACGCTCGAGGGCGGCGTTGGCCCCTGCTCATCGGCATTGCTGTCTACGCGATCACATCTCTGTTCTGTATCTTCGCCCCTTCGATTGAAGCTCTCATTTTACTGCGTTTTGTCCAAGGAGTCGCCGGAGCAGCCGGGATCGTGCTTGCACTCGCCATTGCCCGCGATCTCTATGCTGGTATTGCCCTGGCTCGTTGCATCTCTCTGCTGATGATGGTCAATTTCCTCGCACCCATGCTAGCGCCCGTTCTTGGCGGCCAGTTGCTCACGTTTACCACCTGGCGTGGGGTCTTTGTCACCCTCGCTCTCCTCGGCGTTGTGGCGTTCCTCGGCATAGCGTTCGGACTCCGCGAGACGCTGCCAGCGGAACGCCGCCAGAGCGGCGGCATCTCTGCCTCTTTGAGGGTCTTCCGTGATCTGCTGGTAGACCGCCATTTCGTCGGCTATGCGCTCACCAGCAGCTTCGCCTTCGCTGCTGGGATTGTCTACATTTCAACTTCCCCTTTCATCTTCCAGAACATCTACGGCCTCTCGCCCCAAATCATCAGCTACGTGTTCGGCGTCAATGCGCTCGGGCTCATCATCATGGCTCAGGTCAGCGCAAGGCTCGTCGGTCGGGTGTCGCCGCGAAAGCTCCTGACCTGGGGGGTTGCGGCCATCGTCATTGCCGGTGGGGCCTTGTTCATGGTTGTGCTCACTGGTGTCGGCCTCGTGGGAATACTGCCGTCACTGTTTGTGATGACTTCCAGCCTGGGCATTATCGCGCCGAATGCCACGGCGCTGGCGCTCGCCAAGATCGATGCCCAGAAAGCCGGAAGTGCGTCGGCATTGCTGGGCGTGTTGCAGTTCACAATTGGTGCCGTATTCGCGCCATTGGTGGGCATCGGTGGCACCGCTACCGCCGTTCCGATGGCAGCCTTCATCGCCGCGTTCGGCATAATAACGCTGCTCACTTTCATCGTCTTGTGCCGCCCTGCCTGGGCATATGCAGAGACGCAAGTCGATCAACCGTTGTCCCGCTAGAGGGCAAATGTCAAACGCGCTCACCTCCAACAAAAGAGTCATCGATTCCTGGTCTCTGCTCTCTGAAGAAGGAGTACCTGTTCTCAGCTATGTGATTGAATCATCTCTTTGGGCAAAGCACAGTTACCAAAGAGAACACCCAACAGTTTGACCAGCTCGTCGCGGATCTGCAACAGGTCGGCATACAAGAGATCATCCCTTGCCTCTATTGTTTTTTGCCTAATGCACGTGGCCGCTATAGCGAGCCTCTGCGACCGGAATGGCAGGATGTGCAGCCGCTCGTCGAGAAGCTTGACGCCATCCCAGAGACGGCGTTCTGGCGGCGCTTCTGGTACGAACTGCCAGACAAGCACACCGTCTCCATCCGCTACTGGTGGTTGGAGTGCGCTCGCCGGGCTGGTCCAATGAAGAAGTAGCTAAGGCGCGGTTCCTCTTTCCCGCTGTGCTGGCTACTTGGGTCATCCGTTCTGGAAATAGGCAGTTTGAAGGGCTGTGGTTAGCGAGTGAGTAGAGGGTGGTATGGCAGCAACAGATCGACAATAGTTTACATGTCGGGACGAGTCGAGGCCGAATAGAGCTCCCACGCAATGCCATCAGGGTCATAGAAGCTGATATACTTGTCATGGGTCTCCAGGTCTTCCTCAACCCCATTGTTGCGTACCCCTGCCGCGTCTAAATCCCGCTTCAGGTCTTCTAGGATGCTTGTGTCTACGGCTAGAGCGAGATGATCCAGACCAACTCGAAACGGATCGAAGTGATCATCGCTTGAAGAGTACGAATCGTCACCATACAGTGCGATCAGCGTTCCATACACGTTGATTAACACCGCTCCATCTGTTTCCCTCACCAATTGGCATCCGAGTGTGTCAACATAGAAGCGTTTCGCCCGCGCTAGATTGGTGACTCTCAGACCAAGATGGCTCAAGCCGTTGGCGTTCAACTTCATTGCGGTTTCCTTTCATTGCTCTTCGTACAGGCACCATCTGCATTCTTGATGAATACATATGGCAGTCCAAGCACCGGCCTTGTGCAGTGTATCACGCTCACATGCTCGTGTCAAAAACCGCTGCGCTTTTCCCCTCTCATGCGCCTGGTCGATCACTCCCGCCAGCGACCAGGCGCATGACAGCATTTGAATGTTCACTCAACCAAATCGTCCAAATCTTTTAAGATACCGTTGATCAGAGCTACTCCTTGCCACCCCTGTCGGGAGATGAGATCATAGATACTGGCGTGCTTGCATTGAAAGATGTCATGGTAGGTAATGGCCACTCGGCAAATGTGAATCGGCTCTTTTAGGGTAGGCTGAGATAATGGTTGTTTAGGTGCGTTGAATGATGCGAGAGACTTCAGAGGGGGTGTAAAACTGTCCCTTACTCTTGCCCGATTCGGTAGCGAAGTGGCGCATCAGATACTCGTAAGCGTCACCTAGAATATCGTCGCCTTCAGCGCGGTTCTTGCGGAAATTGAGGGCGGGATTCTCGAAAATAGCGACCAGGTTGGAGAGGCGATCCTGCATCTCCTTGCCCTTGCCCAGCTTGTCGGCATCGTTGAAGTCGGCTACATCGATCCCGCCTTTGAGGTCGTTGGCCTCGGCGAGCCTGGCAATGATCTTGTTGATTTTGTCGCCGATCTCTTTATCACCCTTGAGCGCAACCATGTCGGCAAAGCTGCCGCCCTCGGGGACTTCGATCAACGCGTTGGGCTGACCGGCGTATTTGTCGGAGACGTATTTGACGAAGAGAAGGACGAGAACATAGTCTTTGTACTGCGAGGCGTCCATCCCTCCACGGAGTTCGTCGCAGCTTTTCCAGAGTGAACTATAGAGCTCACTTTTCTTGATTGCCATTGAAGACTTTCTCCATCAACTCTCTATGGCTCTTTGGTATAACGCGACTATTCTACCAGAAAAGGGCATGAATAGTAATACACTGCATTTCAATTATTTCAAAGGTAAGTGGTCTGATAAAGTCTCTCCCTTTGATGCATTTCTAGAAGAACAGCATGCTATAATCTCAATAGCTCACCAACGATACGTGACGAGTGAGCATGACCCCTTTATCAAGGAAGATCAACGAGGTTGTAGCAAAGGAGCTTATATGAACTGGCTAACACGACCTCAAATCTTCTTAACAAGCGTAAGGGACCAATCATCTATAGCTATAGCCTCTGGATGATTGGTCCCTTTCTTACGGGTGCTTGATCTTTCGTACGAACTGTCTAATAGATGTTACACGCTTCTATCTAATGCGAAACCAGCATAGAACACTACCGGTGAACAAACGTCACGCCAGCGCCAGCATGAAACTTGACGTAGGTGACGACCGTCGGGTGAGCGCCCCAGTTCAGGTTACTGGCGATAAAATAGCCGTGGCCAAGCACCTTTTCTACCACGCCAACGTGTCCCCCACCATAGGCCCCTTGTACCCAGGGCTGGAGAACCATGATCCACCCAACGGCGGGGGTATTTGATAGACGCCAGTGGAAATCATGCGCGCGCGCTTTCCACTGCCAGGCATTTGATTGTGTTCTCCATGGCACGAAGATACCATGCTGCTGGTGGTAACGTTGGTTTGCCCACCACGTGCATTGTGGCCAGGGAAATAGATTGCGCTGGCTCTCATGCGCACTTTGTGCGGTGGAGGCGCTACTGGCTTGCGCGTGGGTTCCCTGTATGTTCAATCCCAGACTCGCCCCTAGAATGAGGAGCGCCAGTATCACCGCTGCGCATCCAAGTATCAATCGTTGTTTCATGGTTCCTTGTTGCCGGAAGATATTACAAAACTGCTGCTGTGATTTCAAATATGACTCTCTTTCTACTTTCATCACCCGCAAACTGCGGCTCTCCATGTCGTATCTGCGGACACATAGGTACCCGCGCTGCATTAATGGGGAACGTTGTATACAGTAGCACATCATAAAGATATATGGTGAAACGTGATGAGACATAGATAAAAGAGGCTATTCCATAAGTACTATTGCTATTGGGATAAATACAAACTTTGAAGGAGCAATACTGGATTTTTCGGGCAACAAAAGCCGAAGTAAGGAAGCCAGGGTGGGCAATACATTTCAAATAACGAGAATGATCAGGGAAATACTGGAAAGCACGGGAAATGGGGTGCAGCCACACTAACTGGTGAAAAAACTGAGAATGTATGCCGTAACACATGCGGGGATACTTTCCGGCGGATATGCGCTCTGTTGGCGACCTGCTTTACCATACGTCGTATTGTTCTCACTCCAATTTTCAGACTATCATGTAAGCCCAAATGCCCTTCAAGAAGCGGTTGCACCCATGCAGAAAGCGGAATTATTCTGTGTTTGGATACTTTTCCATACGGCCCACCTTTGCCGTAAATCATGAGTCGGTGGTTCTGCCAATCAATATTGTCTTTGGTAAGCTTGGCAAGTTCCACAACCCGAAGGCTGGTATCGAGAAGCGCCCAGACCACTAACTTCTCCTCATGGGATGAGCAGGCATTGGCCACCCGGTTAGCTTCCTCTTGGGTCAGTGGCTCTCGTTTGTATTGGTAAAGCATTTGGAAAGAAATTTGTTGCCTTTTACGCAGGAGACGACATGATGTCTCAATCTTAGTATGAGAGTTGAGGGTAAGTCAACGGGGAAAAATCAGGATTTGTCGTACTTTTAAGTAGAAGACGACAATTAGGAGAAAAAGAGTTTGTTCCTTATTTTACCTTTCGGGGCGTTGAGCAAAAATATCCACTTTCCAACCAAAAAATGGTATCATAGGGTATGTCAAAAGAATCTCTAGAAGCATCAGCCACGCACGCAACACTCGATGATTGGATTGCACGCGAAGCGACTCCGTTCTCTGTCGATTCGCCCAGGACCTTCAACGCCGCCGTCGACAAGGTGATCACCTCGCTTGGTGACTCGGTGGAATTGCTTGGCTTAGGAGAAGCGCTCCATGGCGGGAAGGACATTCTCATCCTCCGCAACCGGCTCTTCCAGCGCCTGGTGGAGGCGCATGGCTACAGTGCCATTGCCATCGAGAGCAGTTTCCCTCGGGCGCGCATAGTGAATGAGTACGTGGCCGGTCGCGGCCCGGCATCGTATGAGGCTGTGCAGGACACCGGATTGAGCCACGGCTTCGGCCGGCTCGACGCGAATCGAGAACTCGTGGAGTGGATGCGGCGCTACAATGCCGATCCTTCCCATCGCGTCAAACTCCAGTTCTACGGATTTGATAGTCCGACCGAAATGACCGGCAGCGATAGTCCAAGCCATGTCCTGCATTTTGTTCTCGATTACCTCGCCTCGATTGATAGCGCCAGCGGTCAAGAATATCGCCAGCGCATCGACTCACTTCTTGGCCAGGACTCTGATTGGGAGAACCCTGCGGCAATGATGGACCCGACAAAGTCGATAGGCCTGTCACCAGCCGCAACTGCGTTGCGGATTGAGACGGAGGAGCTCATTTCAGAACTACGCGTACGCCGTCCCGAATTGGTGGCGAAGAGCGACGAAAACCGCTATTTGGAAGCCGTGCAGTATGCTTCGGTGGCACGGCAGTTACTGAACTATCATGCCGCGTTGGCGGGAAAGTCGAGCGAACGGCTTGTCGAACTTCTCGGCATGCGCGACGCGTTGATGGCAGATAATCTGGCGTACATGGTGTCCCGTGAGCGTGGCCGAGGGAAAGTGTTGGCCTTCGCTCACAACAGCCATCTGCAGCGCGGAAAGGCACAATGGCAATTAGGCACTGTCGTATACACATGGTGGCCGGCGGGATCGCACCTCAATGAAATGCTCGGCTATGCCGTCATCGGTTCGGCAGTAGGCTATTCTGATGTCAATGGCATCGGCCAGCCCGAAGCCGGCACTCTTGAGGCGCGGCTGACTGCCGTGCCGGGGCCGGCGCGGTTCATTCCAACTCACAAATGTCAAGGGCTTCCAACCTCGGAAATCGCAGCTCTTCCAACTCGCTCGGTCAGTATGAAGAACCCGACCTACTTCGCACTCACTCCTCAAAGCTTCACCGATTTCGACTGGCTGGCTGTCCTCGATTCAACGGCATACGACCGCGGTGGCCCGCCACTGCAACAGTGAGACACCAACCCCAAGCAGTAAAACTCTTCGACGTTCTGGCAGCCGTCAGTACAGCGGGACATGAGGAAGCGTCTCTTCCGAAGCGTACACGTCCTGTGCGAAAGACGCCCGTCGGCTTCAAAGTCTGGCAGACCTGCCATGAGGCCCTATCGCTGGATAGGGAGAGTGACAGCAAACCCAGAACCCCCTGGATTTATTCAGGGGAGGTCTCAGCATATGATCTTAGAACACCCGTACTCCATGATTTGGTACCCATATTCCGCAGTTTGTTTGACAGATTTGGAGGAAATTGGTAGGGTGGAGTCCACCAAGTAAGGAGGACTCAACAGGGAGAGAGTGGAAGACTATGTCAATGAACGGTTGGATCACCTGGGGATCGTGGCAGGAGTGTGTCAAGAAATCGGGCTAGCAGCATGGTTGGATGCCCAGGATCCGACTAATCGCCAACAAGTGAGCGTGGGAACCGCAACAGTGGCGATGATTCTAAATGGATTAGGGTTCAGTAATCGGCAACTGTACCTGGTTCCCCAGTTCTTCGCGAATAAGCCAATTGAACACCTGCTGGGACCAGGAATTAAAGCCGAGATGCTCAACGATGACTGCTTGGGGCGCACGTTGGACTGGTTGTACACCCACGATCTGACCAAGCTGTTTGCCGGAATCGCGACCCAGGCGCGGCGGATCTTTGGCATCAAGGCCGAACAGGTGCATGTGGATACGACCTCATTTTCGGTCAGTGGTGAGTACACCGGAGTGCAGGCGGGAGAAGATGGGGCGGTCATCGCCATTACCTATGGCTACTCGCGCGATCATCGCGATGATCTCAAGCAGTGGATGCTCGCCCTGGCGACCACCCATGATGGCGACGTGCCGCTCTTCTTGCAGCCTCTGAATGGCAACAGCAGTGATAAGGTCAGCTTGCTTGCGACCATGACTGCCCTGCAGACCCATCTGCGGGAAGCCGGGGAAGAGGCCAGTGTGTATGTAGCCGACAATGGGGTCTACAGTGAGGCCAACATGAAGCAGTTGAATCAGGCAGGTGTCAAGTGGGTGAGTCGGGTCTCGGAAACGTCAACCGAAGCCAAAACGCTCATCCAGCAAGGCAGCAAAACCTGGCAGCAGTCCGAAGATGGAACCGTTCACTGGTTCAGCCGGGAACTGACGCTGCCGCAAGGCGGCGAACGCTGGGTTGTGGTCTACACCCAGGCATCGCTTCAACGCGCCCAGCAGAGCATGCAGCGACAGGTGAGCAAAGCTCAGAGCGCCTGGCAGCAGACGTGTTGGCATCTGGGGAACCGACGCTTTGCCTGCCAAAGCGATGCGTGCGCCGCTGCTGAGCGAGAACTGAAAGGGAAGCCCGCTTGGCTCGACCTGCACACTGACCTCGTGGCACATCCGCAGTATGCGGGCAAGGGGCGGCCACGCAAAGATACCAGTCCTGTGAGCCAGCAGTGGCAAATCGTGGCAACGGTCACCGTCAACCAGCAGCAGGTCGCTGAGCAAGCCTTTTGCAACGCTTGTTGGATCGTAGGAACCAATATTCTTGAGCCAAGCGTTCTTTCCGACCAGCACCTGATCGCGACGTACAAAGGACAAGGCAGTCCCGAGCGCGGCTTTCGCTTTCTCAAAGATCCACTCTTCCTCGCTTCCTCTGTCTTTGTCAAGAAACCCGAGCGAATCATGGCCCTTAGTTTTATCATGGTCCTCTGCTTGTTGGTTTACCGCTTAGCCGAAGTGCGGCTGCGCGCTCGTCTGGCCCAAACCCAGCAGACCATTCCCGATCAAGTCCACAAGCCCACAGCTCGTCCCACTATGCGTTGGGTCTTTCAATGTTTTGAGGGGATTGAATTGCTCCACATCCGGACGACTACGACTTCCCGTATCCTCGTTTTACGCTTGCAGCCACTTCATCAGCTCATTTTACAGCTCTTAGGACCGCTCTATGAGAAATTCTATCTTCTCTCGGGGTGAAACTGCGGAATGTGGGATACAAAGCAGGCATAACTAATTCGTCAGTCATGCGGTACGACTGGTACCGCGAGGTCTCGTGATAGGTGGTCAAAAAGGCCATGTCCAGGCGGGCAATATTGAGGGAGGCCGCGTAATCCCGCGCGCCCCCAATCGATGGCTTTTTTCCGGTCGTGTTGTTCCTCCGGTTCCGCCACCTGCCCCGAACCCTTCGACCGCGCCCTTCGGTTTTGAGGGTGGTCAGGTTTTCTCCACAGATGAGCCGGCAGGGGCGTCTGCTTACCATGTTACCACATCTCTACCCTCTTCGTCACGCTCTCAAGCCGCTCCACAGGCCCTATTTCGCAATGTATACTTCTTCTTCGTTTCAATGGAAACTCAACCGAATCTTAACCGATTTGCTCTTCCCGAATCCCTGCCACTCCTTACTCCCATCTTCTTCGTCTTAACAAAATCTCAACCAAAACTTAACCGATTTGCTCTTCCCGAATCCCCTCCACCCCCTGATAATAGGAGATCATCTATTCATCCGCACTCTTGGTCTGGAGCTTTGGCAAAAGAGAGGACTGGGCTCCTGAACAAAAAGGAAGGGACTGAATACGTCTCCGTTCTCGGGTCTTAGTAGCTTTCCGAGGGAGGTAGGGTCGGTAGGCAATACCAGTATGGGATCAAGAGGAGCCTTACTCAGGAGGAAAAAATGAATGAATAACAACACGCATCCACATCAGATGAAATCTCCTATCACGTCGCTTGCAGGAGACAGCTCAGTACGGGTGAGCAGGCGCGTTGTCCTCAAAACCGGTCTGGGATTAGCGGTTCTCTCGACTGGCATCGGAACCTACTTCGGGCTGGAGAAAGCCTTCACGCAGGCAGCATCCTCTAGTACGGATGTGGTTATCCAGTGGAACAATGCTGTCCTACAAGCCATACGTAATGTCAATCCGGGACCGACCATCGCCGCACGTGCTCTGGCCCTCACCCATACCTGCATGTACGATGCCTGGACTGCCTATGACACCAATGCCGTTCCAACGCAGTCCAATGGTATTCCCAAAAAAAGCCTAGCTGCCCTCTCTGATATGCCTACCTCCATCAGCTATGCATCCTACCAGGCGCTCATGGACCTGTTTCCAACACAGGCAACTCTTTTTAACTCCTTGATGACGAACCTGGGCTATGATCCGAGCAATACCTCGACCGATATGAGCGCTCCAACGGGCATTGGAAACGTGGCAGCTCGTGCCGTCATTAGTTACCGGCATAATGACGGATCCAACCAGCTCGGCGATCTGAACGGAGGGGCGCCCTACTCCGACTATACCGGCTACACGCCGGTCAACACGCCCACCACTATCAATGATCCCAACCGATGGCAGCCCTTATACATCACGAGCACGGGTGTCACACAGAAGTATTTAACACCTCAATGGGGACTGGTCACGCCTTTTGCACTCACATCCGCCTCGCAATTTCGTCCTTCTGGTCCCTACCTCTATACGTCAGGACAGCCAAACCTGGACTATACCACGCAAGCCAATACGATCCTCAGCTACAGTGCCGGCCTGACCGATACGGAAAAAGCCATTGCCTACTACTGGGCCAACGGGCCTCACTCCGAAACGCCCCCCGGTCACTGGGCGCTGTTTGCCCAGGTCGTTTCGCAGCAACACAACTACGACACCAGCACGAACGTGAAGCTGTTCTTTGCACTCAGCAACGCGCTCCTGGATGCGGCGATTGCCTGCTGGGACTGCAAACGCGCCTACGACTCTGTTCGCCCGATTACCGCTGTGCTTTTTTTGGACACCGGCCAACAGGTCCAGGCCTGGGGCGGCATTGGTCAGGGAACGGTAGCGATGGATGGCGGCCAATGGATGCCGTATCAGGAGGCCCGTGTCGTCACCCCGCCCTTTCCTGAATACGTTTCTGGGCACAGTACCTTCAGCGCAGCCGGGGCCTCTATCCTGCAGCAGTTTACGGGCAGCAGCGCCTTCAACTATTCCGTCACGGTTCCAGCCGGCAGTTCAGTCATCGAACCAGGCATCGCCCCTTCGACCGACATCACCCTCTCCTGGGCGACCTTCACCGATGCCGCGAACCAGGCTGGTCTCTCGCGCCAATACGGCGGCATCCATTTCAACAAGGGCGATCTGGATGGGAGGGCGCTGGGAGCAAGCGTCGCTTCTGCCGTGTGGACCCAGGTACAAAGCTATATCAGTAAGTTCAAGCCTGGATCTATTGCGTGCACACCGTCTCCCAGTTCGATCCAGTCCAATTTTAATAAAACCTCCATCGCGGGGGAATACTTTATCTGGTTCAACAGCATCCTGACGGTGAAAGGACTGCCTACCAGCGGCTCAGTGACGGTGTCTTTTAGCGGCCAGACCATTCAATTTTCGGCCAACGGCACCAGTTACATATCGAGTGTGCCCGACGCGACCGTGACGTTTGACCCGAATGCGATTAGCGCCACGACCACGTTCAATACCAAAACCGGGGTATGGCAGACTTCTGTTCCCTCAACTGCCAGTGGTAATACGTTCCTCTCAGGCCTGCCGGTCCAGGTTCCCAGCGGTGGGTTGCCCGGTGGGATCAATCCGGTCACATGGAGTGGAACATTTACCTCCACGTCCCCAAATATGACCATCAGTTGGAAATGGGCAGCCGCTGTGTACACCGCCTTCAGCACGGACGACAACTCGCTTGGCGTCAAGGCGACTGATGATAAGCATTATCCGCCCTACCAGAATTCTGACCATGCGGGCACGCCGGAAAATTGGAAATCCTCTGTGACCGGCGGTGCGCAAGGTGGTGGCGGCTCGAATTATACCGGCGGGGGAAGTGGAACAGCGAGCGTTCAATGCTAATAGTACAATTCAGCACGAATACATAGTACTTTTTAGCTAATCTTTAGAGGTGTATGAATGTAAGCTCTCGGAGAGCATGTACAATTGAGTCGCTTGCCTGTTGACTCGCGTTACCATCGAATAGTGTCGATAAGACTCGCCATGAACGATGCGAGATAGGAAGGAGAGGAAGCGGGATGAAGCCATTCCCAACTGAGTATGCCCCCAAGCAAGAAGTGGAGCTCATGAAACATACCAGTATCGCGCTCCGCGAAAAGGCCCGCCGCAAGCAGATTGTGAGCGCTATCCTGCTAGTGATCGTCATCTTCCAGTTTGTCGAACTGCCGGGAGCGGTCATGATGCATACCGCCATGGATATCGGCACCGTCGTCTTGGGGCTGGCGCTCTGTGCCGTTGCAGCCCTCTTCAATCAATTCGGCAAAATCACCATCGTAACCGTCCTGCTCATCGCTGTGATCGACCTGGGGTGTGGTCTCATGCTCCTGACCTCACCGATGGGGCTGGACGTCAGTAATTTGCCCGTCTTCGACGTGCTGCTGGTTTCAGAATTGATCGCCGTTTCGCTCTTGCCTGCTCTCAGCGTCTTCCCGGTGGCCTTGGGCAACATACTCTTTACGATCGCCGTGTTGATGTTCGCTCCGCGCACCATGGAACTGAATATGGTGCTGACTTCAAACATGGCCTATGATACGATCCTGCAGCCGATCGGCCTGCAAATCATCGTGGCTCTGGTCTGCTATATCTGGGTCCGCAGTGCTCTGCGAGCCCTGGCACGTGCTGATCGCGCCGAAGAGATCGCCCAGTTGCAGCGGCGCGAGACTGAATTGCTCAGACGTGAAGCCGAGTTCAACCATATCTTCACGCAAGGCAGTGACCATCTTCTCGAGGTGCTGGTGCGTGCCGCCAACGGGGACCACGCGGTGCGGAGCACGCTCAACCAGGATCACCCCCTCTGGCGAATCGGTAACGCGCTCAATGTGCTGCTGACGCGCGTTAGCCGGATGGCGAAAGCAGAGCAAGAGATCAACCGCTTGCGCATGACCATTGCCCAACTGACAGAGAGGCTCTTTGACCGGGAACGGGGACGCCGGCAAGCCCCAGCGCCGACTATGCCGGTGACTCCGTTGTCACAGCCAGTTACCCCAACGGCAAAGTCATCATCGCCCGGTCGATCAGGCATACCACCCTTTTGAGGGACTGAAGTACACCAGTACACGTTTTGTAAGGACATGTGCTCATGCTACCACCTTTGTTGCTCGCCGGCATCGTCTCCATCGGAACAATGCTGATCCAGCTGGCGGCTTTCGCTCTCCATTACTGGAACACCAAGGTAAGATATAGAAAACACATTGTAGCGATGATCGAGCAGGTGCAAATCTGGGTAGATGGTTGGTATGTCACCTCCGTGTGGACCGACGCATTGACCGGGAGAAGCTATTCTTTTCACAGTCGTCTCATCGACTGCGGTATCGAACCTGTCGTGGGTGAGAGTGTGATCGTGCATGTGGATCCGACCAATTATAAGCGTTACCGGATGATGCTCTAGCGATGGCCAGTTGACTAGCCGGAACAACTCCCGGTATCGCGGCCCCCTCTCCCGTAGAGAGGTCGGCGAATGAAGTTTGTCCAGTAGTGATACCCTGCGGATAGTAAAAGCTAACGTTCAAGCGGCAATGAACATAGAGGCGATACTATGAGTGCAGCGGAGCTGCTCTTGCTAGTTCTAGCGGTGGCATCTCTGGTAGGAGTGGTACTGCAATATATTCTCTTTCTCCTCGAAAGGAGAAGGAAACAGCGTCGTCATCACGATATGCTTGTTGTCGCAACGGTGACCGACATTGAAGAAGAGATCAAGCGGAAGGTGAGCCGGTGGTACGTGACAGCCGTGTGGATAGATACGCAAACCCAGCACGTATACACCTTTCGCAGCCCCCCTTTCGCTATTCGTCCGAAATTGCTCGTTGGAGATACCCTTGCGGTCAGCTTAGACCCCAGGCATACAAACCGCTACCAGATGCACCTGTGAAGGGAAGCTGCAAAGAGCCAACGACCAGGAAGCGCCTTTTCTAACCCACATTCCGCAGTTTCACCCCGAGAGAAGTAAAGAATTGCTCATCTACCAATTTTTCCTAAACCCGTCAATCAAACTGCGGAATGTGGGTTGAACTGCACATTTTCCAGATAATTGAGTACACATAATATGAGCGGAAGGAATAGCAGTTAATACTCCTTTCATTATGTCGTCCCGCGGATTCTCATCGTGATTAGGCCCAAAATGATGATTTCTCCCAAGTGAAAATACAACTAAATTGGGTTTCACGAGATTGCAGAGTTTTTTTGCAAAATCAAAACCATTATTATTCCCTGGCCTTCCGCCATGATGAGGAAAAACTAAAATCTGTGCTTCAATATTTTGGTGCTTTTTCAATAGGTTATCTAATCCATGCTCGCTCATATCTCCTGGGAAAAGAGTAACTCTAGACGAGTCATGGATTAGACCGATTACGACAGACATAGTATTAGAAGATTGCTTACGTCTTTCTAAATCTGGCCCACCTGCCCCCCCTAGAGCTACTCCCACGGATGGTGCTAAAATTTCTATTTCGACCTGCCCAGATCTGATCTTTTTGGATGATCCAGATGTTAACGAGGTATGAACTTCAGTTCCCCTATCCTCAGCTAATTCTAGCGCTATGCGAATGTCCACCCACGACTGGCTATTGTTATTAGCATCAGGATTTATGTATATATTGCGCACATTAATCTCATCCAAAAGAGTGGACAAGCCACCAGCGTGATCCCAATCAGAATGAGAAATAAGAATATGATCGATTGTATCAATACCCAAACGCTCAAGTGTATTAACCAGCGTAGAAGGTGGTGGACAATCAATTACTGTCACCGCATTAGTATCGTGAAGAATAGCACAGTTGCCATGACCAACGTCTAATATTATTAGTTCAGGCAGGTGCATCATACATCTTTGGCTCTCGCGCTATTGTGAAGTCCTCAAAGATGAGGTCTTCAGCCCTGCTAACCCCAACATTTACTTTGGCAAGTAGGCGTGAATTCTGATTTAGTTTCTCTTGTAAGTCGATAGGAAGCAAGGACATGGGTATGTGTACAATTTGATGAGGATTCCAATTGATTATTACCGCATCTATCACCCTATTTCCGTTTTCGTTTCTGATATCTTCAACCCTAATAATAGAATGATAGAGTCTTTTTGTGGGCGATGACTTTAACTGAGTGGGAGAAAACGGCCCTGGTCTCTTATAACCGTCAAAGAACTCAAGCAGATTTTGTTCAAGATGAAGCGAAAGGTTGTATGCAGTGAGCATTTCTCCATCAATCTGGCTTATAATGCCTCGGCAGCCTCGCTCGTAGTATGTAGCCTGATCAAACCATTTAAGTCCTTCTTCTCGATAACTCATATATTCGCGAACTAGGGAAACAATCAAGCGAATTTGTGAGGGACTAAGTCTAGGTATTGGAATCTGCTTTATTACCTCAATCTTATTATCTCGTGATGTACGATGTGTACTAAGAAAAGCATTTGCAACTGGCCCATTTAGTAATGCTGCAATAACTTCAATCGGCAAATCGCCTTTAGGCCAAATACCATGAAATCGCTGGTAACACACTAATCCCTGGTCATCGACAATTCCATTAATAAGCCAACGATCTCTACTCTTACGTGCAGCATTGGCTAAAACCTTAGGTTTATCCCAGGGCAATTTGTATGCTTCGTAAAGCATTAAATTTGGATCCATGTTCAGATATGTAAAATGTTCGATTGCATATGGTTCAAAGTCTACAGGTACATTTCTTAATCCTTTAGCAAATCCTTCACGCGGTATATTTGAAAAAAGTCTCTCTTCATTTTCCTTGACTGGAATTTTATACTCAATCCCTCTATGAATTTCTGCTACCTCTTCCATACGTGGTAATGATGCTAATGTATCCCATATAGGATGTATAGGTGTGTACCAAAAATCGGGATCGCCACTATCAACTTGTTTCTCTACAAAACTTGTTGGTGCCTCAATAGACCACGTCGTCGTGCCTTTTAAGATAAATTGTTGATAATCCATTCTCTTCACGAATGCTGATCTCCATATAGGTTGAGCAGTACGTTGTCCGTGCGCGATCAGCAATACCGTCTCAGCTTCGGAGTAGGTAAAAGCGTTATCAGGTAAAGCAACGAGAAAAATACTATTATAAAGCTCTGCAATTCTTTTTCGTAATTCGGCATACATTTGCCCATTAATAAATGTTCGAGGAAGAACGAAGCCAAGCATCTTTGGAGGTTGTTGCAATACACGAGCCAATGCCTCTACAGCTTTATTCACTGAATATAATGGAGCATGTGATTGTCGCTCATTCATCGTAAGGTTTTCATAGGGCGGGTTGCAAAGAACTATCTTTGCTTGGGATAAATATCTGCTGAATTTAAACGAAGAAAATACGTTAGCAGTTTCAATACGCCACCCATTCGGATTTGGATAATCAGCGAAAATTAACGAATAAAGTGCGATCTCACTGGCAAAGGCATCATACTCCATACCTGACAGCATTTGTATAAAATAGTTATGTCTTTGCTCTAGGTGCATGTCTAAAGGTAGTAAACCTCGTAATCTGCCAAGTGCTGCTGTTAAAAAAGGAGCATGTCCAGCAAATGGTTCAAAAATATGTCGTTCATCACGAAGAAGTTCATCAATGGGCAGGCTCTGAAGAATATATTCAGCTATCAAATGCGCTGTAGCATGTACCCCTTGCTTCTTACGTATATCAGAGGTCACAAAAGTATTCTCGTACACATATGCTAAAGCCTCAACTGATAGGTTTTGAAAGGAAAATGCACTACGAATTTTTCGCCATGCTAATTTTTGCACTTCCAAGTCTTTTAGTGCAGTTTGATGAGTAGTGCCATGAAAGTAAAAATCTTCGACTTCATTGATAACTTTCTGTACATTGTCATTTAACCAATCGCCTGGATGCTTCCTATCACCTAGGAGCTTTGCAGCCACTAATCGAAAGATAAGCCGAAACAATGTGGACTGCACCCCTGTGACCACTCCACGATCAAAGTCAACATCTCCGAAAAAGTGCTGTATACTAAAGCAGAACAAGCAAAAGGAGATGCCACATGCGAGGAAGAACACATAGTCGAGAATTTAAGCTAACTATAATGC
>WNGH01010325.1_pt1 | contig 17967 bp, 27 predicted proteins | sample 5400631 | NCBI WGS metagenome assembly WNGH01 (sample SAMN13153373, study PRJNA577476) | soil metagenome | isolation source: 115 cm soil or saprolite under Garry oak tree replicate 1 | place: USA:California | collected 2016-06-15
CACGGCGAAGTTTTCGATCGAGCACGTCCGCGGCAAGCTCTTTTAGCTCCCTATCCGATCTGCAGCGTCTTGACGCTGATCGACATCGTGCCGGTCGCCGAGCCGACGTAGACCCCACGCGTCGGCGCCGCGTCCGTGTAGTCGCGGCCGACCGCAAGCCGCACGTGATGCGGTGTGGTCCGAATCGGGTGGGTCGCGTCGAACCCAATCCAACCGCGACCGCCCACCCAAGCCTCGGCCCAAGCGTGCGACGCGGTCGTGGCCCGCTCGCCGCGTGAGTGGATGTAGCCGCTGACGTAGCGCGCGGGAACGCCCATGTCCCGCGCCACCGCGACGAAAAGGTGAGCGAAGTCCTGGCACACGCCGGCGCGTAGCTTGAGCACGTCGTCGACCGCGCTGTAGACGTTCGTGACCGTGCGGTCGTATGTGAAGTCGCGGCTGATGGCGATCGTGAGCTCGTCGAGCGCCTGCTCGACCTCGACGGGTGAGGTCGGGTCTGAGATCTTGTGCCGGAGCGCCAGCTCGCGCACACCTTCGACATCTTTTACCGGTGATCGAAAGCGTAGGAAGTCCTGCACCAGCTCCTCGCCCTGGTCGTGGTCCGGACCCAGTCCGGTCTCGACGCTGTGGACGATCTCGACCTTCACGTTCGGACCTGCTGCTGTTGTTGGGGCATGCCGCGTCCCTCCTCTCCGGAGACCGCGGCCGGCACCTTGCTCGGATGGAAGTAGGTCTCGCGCAGCGCCAGCTCGAGCTGCCGGAGCAGGCCGCGGCACTCCGCGTCGAACTCGAGCGGGCTCTGCATGATCGACTGCGTGTTGGCCTCCCGGAAGAGACCGTTCAGCTGGACCAGCAGCCGCAGCGGTTTCGACCTGCGCCCGTTGCCCTCGATCCGGGCCACCGCCTCGAGCGAGGTGGTGCTCGCAAACCGGGCGGAACGCGGCAGCGAGTGATCGAGCAGCAGGCACTCGATCACGCGGTCTGCCGTCACGCCGCCGCCGTAGCGCGCCTGGTAGGACTCGAATGCGAAGCACGACTTCAACACCGCGGTCCACTCGAGGGCATCCTCCGGCGAGTCCGCCAGCTCGGCGGATTTCTGCGTCACCACGTGGGTCACGTTCGCCGCACGTTCGACGAACTTCCCGAGGCGAACAAAATCGCGGGCCTCGTCGTGGAACATCGTGTCCTCGAGCAGACCGTCCACCAGCCGGACGCTCATCTGCACGTCCATTAGAAACGGGTAGAGGTCCGGCTGCCCGACGGCCTGCTGCACACGCCAGTGCAATGCGTTGACCTGCTCGTAAAGCTCGGTCGGCAGGGACGGACGGACGGCCTGGGCTGCGAGCCGGGCGGACGCGATGCTGGCGCGGACCGATGGCCCGAGCGTGCCCGCGACCACCATCTCGATCGCCTGCTCGCGCCGGCCGGTATCGCTGCCGCGCCAGCCGGCGAGCTCCATGAATCGAACCCAGAAGTCGGGTCCTGGTTCATCCGCCCGGTCGAGCGAGAGCGACACGTGCACGCCGAGGATGCGCGCCAGGTGGTCGGCTCGCTCGAGATGGCGTCCGAGCAGGGCGAGCGACGTCGCGGCGCGGCTAAGCATCGGGACCCTGGAACTCGTCGTCCGCCATGACCCACGTGTCACGGCTCCCGCCGCCCTGCGAGCTGTTGACGACGAGCGAACCCGGCCTCAGCGCGACCCGCGTCAGGCCGCCGGCTGTGACGTAAACGTCAGGTCCTGTGAGCACGAACGGCCGGAGGTCCTGGTGGCCTGGTCGGAACTTTCCGCCGTCGAGCACCGGCTGGATCGACAGCGCGACCACCGGCTGCGCGATGAACGCGCGCGGGACGGTCATGATCCGGCGGCGGAACTCCTCCCTTTCCTCCGCGGTCGAGGCGGTGCCGATGAGCATCCCGTAACCACCGGACGCGTCCACGGTCTTGACGACCATGCGGTCGAGGTGCTCCAGCACGTACCTGCGGTCGGATTCGTTTGCGCAGAGGTAGGTCTCGACGTTGGGCAGGATCGGGTCCTCGTCGAGGTAGTAGCGGATGATCTTCGGCACCATCGTGTAGACCGCCTTGTCGTCTGCGACTCCGTTGCCTAGAGCGTTGGCGATCGCGACGTTGCCTGCGCGATAAGCGTTCACGAGGCCGGCCACCCCGACCAGAGACTCCTGCCGGCCGAAGATCGGGTCGAGCCACTCATCATCGATACGTCGATAGATCACGTGCACCGGGCGCAGGCCTCGTGTGGTGCGCATGAAGACGTGGTCGTCGTCGACGACCAGGTCGCTGCCTTCGACGAGCTCCACGCCCATCTGCTTGGCCAGGTAGAGGTGCTCGTAGTACGCGGAGTTGTTGATGCCCGGCGTCAGGAGCACGACGGTCGGGTCGTCGATGCCTCCGGGCGCAAGCCAACGGAGGTGGCGCAGCAGCTCGTGGATGTAGCCCTCGACCGGGCGCACCGGGTAGCCGGCGAACAGGTCGGGCAGGATGCGCTTCATGACGTACCGGTTGGCCTGGACGTAGGAGGCGCCCGACGGGGTGCGGACGTTGTCCTCGAGCACGAAGAAATCGCCCTTCTCGTTGCGGACCAGGTCGATGCCCGCGATGTTGCAGTGGATGCCGTGCGGCACCTCCAGCCCTTCGATCTCGCGTAGGTAGAGCGAGCTGCTGAGCACGATCTCGGGCGGGACCGCCCGCTGCCTCAGGATCAGCTTGCGGCCGTAGACGTCGTCCAGGAAGAGGTTGAGGGCGCGCAGCCGCTGCGCCAACCCGGCCTCGAGGTGCTCCCAGGTGCGGGCTTCGATGATCCTGGGGATCACGTCGAACGGAAAAACCTTCTCCGTGCCCTGCGCGTCGGGATAGACGGCGAAGGTGATGCCGTGGTTGCGGAACATCTCCATGGCCAGCTTGTGCCGGCGCTGGAGCTCGTCCGGGCCGAGGCGGTTCAGCTGCTCGTAAAGTCGACGGTACGCGGGTCGCGGCCGTCCGGTGGCCGCAAGCATCTCGTCATAGAAACCGTTGAACTTGTAGTTGGCATCGAGATTCACGAAACCCACCGCTATAGTGTCTGCGCCATCCCGCAATCTGCGAAAACGCTCAATTTACGGGTCGGCTGCGAGTTCAAATACGACGTGAGCGCTGCGACCGTGGCCACCGTCCAGGTGCGCCCACGCTCCGATGCCCGGCACCAGCTCGTCACCGAGAGCTGGTCCACCCGTCCACCGGTCCCGATCGACGAGTACGCCGACTACTACGGCAACCCCGTCAAGCGCCTGGTCATGCCGCAGGGCGAGCTGAATCTGCGTTATGACGCTGTGGTCGCCGTCCCGGACGAGCCCGACCTGGACGCCAGCGCGGCGCCCCAGCTTCCCGTCGACGAGATCCCCGGCGAGCTCCTCCACTTCACGCTCCCGAGCCGCTACTGCCTTTCCGACCAGCTGATGGGGATGGCATGGGAGCTCTTCGGCCAGACGGAGCCGAGCGGCGCGCGGGTGCACGCGGTGTGCGACTGGGTGCACGACAACACCGCGGTGGACGTGCTCGAGCAGCGCAAGGGTGTATGTCGCGACCTGGCACACCTCGCCATCACGTTCTGCAGGTCCCTCAACATCCCGGCCCGTTATGTTTTCGGCTACCTGCCAGATCTCTACGTGCCGCCTGACCCCGCGCCGATGGACTTCGCCGCCTGGATGGAGGTCTACCTCGGCGATCGCTGGTGGACGTTCGACCCGCGCAACAACGCGCGGCGGGTCGGCCGTGTCCTGATCGGTCGCGGCCGCGACGCCCTCGATGTCGCGATGCTGACCACATTCGGTCCTGCAGCGTTCAAGTCCATGGTGGTATGGGCGGACTTGGACAAGGCAAGCTGATGGCGATCGATGTGGCCACGGTCGACTGGACCACTGCGCGGCGCGCCGCGTACCTGGTCCGCCAGAGCTTCCGTTACGAGTATCCCGAGCCTATCCGCGACCTGAGCCACCGGCTCGTGGTGGTCCCGCCCGAGAGGTTTGGCGACCAGACTCGGCTCTGGCACGACGTCTCGGTAGGGCTGGACGGCGCGCGATTGGAGAACCGCAGCGACCGCTTCGGCAACGTTATCGTGGAGGTGTTCGCGCCCCAGGTCGCGGCCGCGATCGAGTTCGTCGCGGAGATCTCGGTCGAGCGCCGGGCGGAGGAGCCCAACCGTCTCGCCGACGGCTGGCTCGCTGAGGGCTACCTGCTCGAGCCGTCGGCCCTCACCGCGGCTGACGACGCGATCATGCGGGCCGCTGACGACCTGGCGACGGCCGCGGAATGGGGACTGCCTCTCGCCGACCGGATCAACGACTGGGTCTACCAATCGATGACCTATCGCTTCGACGCGACCGGGGTGCGCACCACGGCGGCAGAGGCTCTCGCGCTTGGCGCAGGCGTCTGCCAGGACTACGCGCACCTGATGCTCGCCCTGTGCCGCGCCTGCGGTCTGCCCTCGAGATACGTGTCCGGCCACATGCTCGGTCAGGGGGGCACGCATGCCTGGGTCGAGGTCATCCTGCCCACGCGGGACGGCACGGGCGACGCGATCGCCCACGCGTTCGATCCGACGCACGCCAGCCGAGGCGGCCTTGGCTACGTGAAGGTGGCCGTCGGCGGCGACTACTCGGACGTGGCGCCGACCTCGGGCACATACCTGTCGGGCGCCCGAGGCCGGCTGACGGCTACGAAAAGAGTTTCCCTGGTCGACGTCGGATAGCTGTCTTCCCCATTCATGGGGAAGTCCCGCCGCACGCGGGGATGGGGCTGGTCAGAACTACATCGCCGGCATTACTTCGTAGACCGTGATCTTGCCGCCAGACTGCAGCACCGGGCAGCCCTTTGCGAGCTCAGCCGCCGCGTTCAGCGAGTCTGCCTTGAGGATCGAGTAGCCGGTCGCCGGCGGGTTGCCGACCGCGCCGTCGTGGACCGCGCCGTTCGAGACGTTCTTGGCGTGCTCCGCGAACGGGTTGCCGGCGTCGACGATCTTGTCCCCAAGCTTGCCGAACCAGCCGCCCCACGCCTGCATCACCTTTTCCCGCTCGGCGGGGGTCGTCCCTGCGCTGCCTCCGCTGTACAGAAGCACGAAATTCGCCATGCCTATTTCCTCCTGAATGATCTCCGTGGACTCAAACCAGACGACGATCGGACATGGCCCGAATCGACAGTTCTTACGAAATCCACACGCAGCGGGCTATAAATCGCTCGGATGGCAGGCTCCCGGATCCTCGTGGTCGAGGACGACCCAAGGTTGGCGGCGACAGTCGAGCGCGCCCTATCGCGACTGGCACGCGGCGTGGGCCGCGGGATACCGTCCTGGTCCGCAGAACACGCCATCGACGCACTGGATGAACCAGCCCTACGTCGACGCGAGTTACGTGATGGACCCTCGCCGGCCGCAGGGTCTCGTATATGCAAACACCGAGCACGGGCCGATGCTGCTCGGTGCGATGTTCCAGATGCAGCACATCGGCCAGTTCGGTCCCGACCCGGGCGGCCCGCTCACGGCATGGCATCAGCATCAAAACATCTGCATCACGCCATTGGGCTTCGAGTTCAGCCTCATGACTCCGACCGCGACATGCCCCATCGGCTCGATCGACATCAGCGTGCCGCCGATGCTGCACGTGTGGATCGTCGACAACCCGAGGGGTCCATTCGCCGTCGACATCGACTCGAAGGTCGTGAAACAAATTGATCAGAGCTGAAGCGTCCAGCCGGCCTGAAGCAGCGTTCGTCCTGTTGCTGATGCAGAGCATCTTCTGGCTCATCGCCGGAATTTCGGCCGCTCCGTTCGTGCTGGCCGGCGAGGTCTTCATGGCCGGCCTGGCGCTGATGATCTTGCTTGTCGCGCTCGGCACCTGCATGTGCGCGATTGGCGTCCTGTGGCGCCGGCGGTGGGCGAGAACGGTCGTGATCGCCCTGGAGGTCACATGCCTGTTCGGTTCGGCGGTGCTGCTGCTCATCCCGCTCGGATTCAATCGTGGGCTTGTCTCGGTCCTGGTCAACGTCGCCGTCCCGGTCGCTGTGCTCGTCTTGCTGCGGAAGGATCGAGAAGCGTTTTCGTAAGCGCGGTGTCGTTCGTGGGGACGTCGGGATGGCAGTACCGGCGCTGGCGCCGCGCCTTCTATCCCGAAAAGCCGGCACTCTGCGGGATACGCGATCCAGGATGCGATCGTCTTCGCGAGCTGGCGGCGGCCGGTCTCAGCCCGACGCGCGTGCCTTGCGGGACAAGCCCGTTAAGGACGCGCTAGCGCGCTAGTGATTTCAGCGAACGCCTCTTGAGCGCGGCGTCGGCGTCATCAGTCGTCACATAGCGACGGCGGAAGTTGCGAAGCGCGAAGCGGTCGCAAGCCGTCTCGGCTGAGGATCCTTTGCCGAGCACTTCGTGGAGGTACCAGTGGAGCCACTCGTGGCAGTAGAGGAACCGCAGAACATCGCGCTTGCCCCGGAAATAAACGGTCTCTGAGGCCCACGCAAAACGCATGCCCTCGCCCCGCTTGCGCCGCGCGGCATAGATCACCGGCTCGCGGAAAGCCTTGAATGGGATCGGCACCTGAAGCACGATGCGCCTCTCCTCGAACTCGCACCGGGCCGCCAGGTGCGGCGCCCAGCGGTAGCGGAGCGGCCTCACCACGACCTCGTAATCGCAGCGCGGCAGGCCCTCCAGGATGCGCCTCGCCTGGGCGGTGCTGAGACCTGCAAGCTCGGACCGGATCGCCACGGTCGCAACAGGATAGGCGTTACCTCTAGGTAGGAGGATGCCTAATCCCTGACACTGTCGTCGGCTGTTCAGATCCCGCCCGGAGGCCGAGGCGGCCCTTCGAAAACTCAAGGAGGCGGGCCTCGGGCCCGACCTGGCCGCCGTCTCCACGCCCCAAGTTGGGCCGGTGCGGCCACACCCTCCTGAAAGTGGCTGGTTATCCGGAAATTTCTCAGTAGCGGGGCGACGTCACCCGTTTAACCATTTGGGGGAGCTTGGCCAGCAATGGCCGAGCCCTCCAATTTGTTTCAGAGCGTTTTGGGGGCCTTGATCAGCCAGGCGACGAAGGCGCCCGCGGCGACTCCAATCATCGCCCCCACCCCGACGTCGCTCGGAAAGTGGTGCCCGAGATGCACCCTGGATGCGCCGACTCCGGCCGCTAGCGTGAAGACGAGCGGAGCCGATTTGGGATAGAAGGCCGTCAGCACGGTCGCCGCCGCGAACGACGACGCGGAGTGGCCGGAGGGAAACGACGCGTCGGTCGTGCGGATGCCGACTACCAGGACATCGCGCCCGACGTGTGGACGGTTGCGCTTGAAGACCGGCTTCACGATCCGCTGGACGAGATAGGTCGTGCCCAACGAGGCGATTGCGGTGGCGAGCCCGGCACGCCGGCCTCGTGACCCTCCAAGCCAGGCCAACGCGACGCCCGCGCCCACCCAGCCAAGTCCCTCGCCCAGGTCTGAGAGCATCGTCACGTAACGGTCTCCGACAGGGGAGTGGGGGAGGCTGTGGATCATCACGTACAGCCGCCGGTCGACGCTTTCCGGCAGGATCCGCGGTGGCTCGATCTGTGGTGTCTGCATCTTCATAAAGAACGCGCAACTGCCGCTCATGGCTGCGCACGCGTTGTGGTTCTGGGATGAGGCGCGGCAAAGAGCGCCCTTGGGAAGGGGACGAGCTCGTGAAACAGGCTCGCGCCCGCATCGGACGTGGCATCCAGGAGCTGGACGCGTCTCACCTCGAAGTTGCCGACTATCACGAAACACCCGCGCTGCTCGACCAGAGGCTCATCGCTGCGTTTCCCGACCGTGAGACGGCCGAGCTCCCACGCAAGTTCGTCCTCGAGCGCAGTCGCCTCACTCCCAGAAGCGCGGCGTCCCGGCTTGAGCCGTTCGAACCTGGACATGGCAATCGGAATGGTGTGGTCGAACATGACGTCATGGTCCTGGCGGACGTGGCTCTCGTCTATCAGGTTGCGACCAACGGGCTGCCGGGCTAAGCCGCGATCGCGCCCGCCTGGGGAAAACCTCCTGCTCGTAGATGCGCATGAGGCCCTCCTGGTCCGGGACGACCTGGTGCACATACACGTGGTCGAACCCCGCCTTGACGAACGCCTGCGCGTAAGGCCAATATGCGGAGCGTTCAAGCAGTGAGGCACGAGTGCGACCACCTGCTTTCGAAGCCGCAACGACTGACCGGAGCTTGAGGCCCCGCGGCCTGATCGCCTCGGTGATCAGCGACGCGCAGCGTCTGGTTTCACTTGAGATCGCGCTCGCCAGGCAGGAGCTCAAAGAGCTCGCCACCGAGAACGCTATCGCGGTTGGACTCATGGGATTCGGTGGCCTCCTGCTTGTCCTCAGTCTGCTCGTCGCCCTGCCCTCGCTCGTGGTGATCCTCGTGCCCTGGCACTGGCAGGCGGCGGCCGTGTGGGTGGCCGCTTACGTGGTGCTCGGCCTCGTCCTGGTCAGCATCGGCAAAGCCCGATTGCAGCTCCGTCTGCCTCCGCGGACGATCGAAAGCCTGAAGGAGAACAAGGAATGGGCGCTTCGGCGCGTGAAATCGAACGGCAGATAAGAGAGACGCGCGACCGGATGGATGACAACTTGACCGAGCTCGAGGGCCGGGCCGCGTCCAACGCCGCGCGTTACGGTCGCATAACGGCGATCGGCCTTGGTGTCCTCGCCGCCGTCGGTGCAGCCTTTTTCATCTATCGCCGGATGCGAAAGCCGACTCTCAAAGACCGCCTTGATGGCCTTTCGATCCAGAAGCTGCGCTCGCTCGCCGAAGAGCTTTCGGGCCGGCTGAAGGATGAGCTACCTTCGGTGACCGTGACGGTCAACGAGAAGACTGAGCGCGAGTCGGGGGCGATCGAGAGCATCCTGCGCAGGGTCACGCCGCACTCGGCGCCCCAGGCGGACTGACCATCTCGGCCATGCGGGCTCGCGTCCGGGTGCTCGCGCTCGTCCAGCGCGCGCAGAAGACGATGCCGGCGCGGGTCCTAACCGCCTACGGCGAAAGTCGGGCCAGCAACTACGCGCTGGCACTTGCGTTCGCCGGGTTCATGTCGATGTTCCCGATGATCGTCGGCGCCCTGGCGATCATCGGGCTCGCGATCCGCGACCCGGCGACGAACCTGCATTTCCAGCTCCTGGTCCTCCAGGTGTTTCCGGGCAGCGCCCAGCCCGAGCTCCAGAAGGCGCTGCAAGGGGTGAAGGAATCGGCCGGATGCGTTTGATGGGCCTGGTCATGATGGTCGTGCTCGTCCTCGCGATCGTAGTGACGGTCGGCGTCAACGCGGTTGCGGGCTTCGTCCCGGTGCCGGCGATCGGGACTGTCATCAGCTTCGTGATCGGCTCCGTCGTCATGGTCTCATTGCTGGTCGCCCTCTACCGGTTCGTGCCCAACCGAACGTTCCGGCTCCGGGAGGTGATCCCGGGAGCGCTGCTCTGCGGGGTCCTCATCGAAGTCCTGTCGCTCGCCTTTCCGCTGTACGCCCGGATCGCTGGCGGCTTCAACACCTATGGGGCCCAGTTCGCGCTGTTCTTCCTGCTCGCCACCTGGTTCTACCTGCTGAGCCAGCTGATCCTGCTCGGGGCCGTTTTCAACCGCTTCCGGGTGGGCGAGCCGGCCGCCAGGGGCCTCATTGCGAGCCCGATGGGTGAGTCGAGGGAGAAGCGAAGGCCCGTCGAGTCGATCGAGCAGAAAAAGGCCGAAGCGCAGCCGCCAATGCGTCCGAGGCGGTCCATTTTCCAGCGCGTCGCCCGGGGGACGGTGGTCGCCCTGGCGGTGGCCGCGGGACTGGTCAGGCGCCGCCGCTCCCGCACCGAGGCCTAGGTAGGCCCGAGTTCACCCTGAGTTCAAGCGAAGGTAGTCGCCCCAGCGTCGGGCGTTACCGAGATGAGCGGCCCAAGCGCCGACGCGAGAGGGGAAGCAAGGGTCGTAGTTGATCTCAAAGGAGGTTCGCACGTTTTGGGAACTCTGCTTTTCTTACTGCTCATCATCCTGGTGCTCGCCGTGCTCCTCGGAGCCGGTGGGTACAGCGTGCGGCGCTATTGGAGCCCGGCCGGCTCTGAGGTCGTCGAGACGGTCGGCACGGGTTCTGGGGCGGGCGCGGGAATTGCCGCGGCGATCCTTGCCCTGCTGGTGCTGATTCTCCTGTTCTTCGGCTTCACGCAGTGGAACTGGTTCGGCACGCGGTCCGGCGCGCCGTCGACCATCAACAACCCGTCTGTGACCTCGCCGATGCCGAGTAGCGGCGGCGGAGGCGCTTCACCAAGCGTCCAGCCGTCTCCTTCCTAACGGGCCTCCCTGACCCTCCTCAGGGGAGCTGAAGGGCCGTGTCCGTCGTGGACCGGCCCTTTTGATTGGTGGACGGCTCGAGCACGAACCCTGAGTAAGGCGCCTGGGCACAGGCGTTTCTCAAATAGAGGCATAGACCACGGCTGGCCCAATCGAAGCCCAGCTCGAAAGGAGGTGTGATCAAGAGTGGTTGCGTTGATCGTTTTGATTCTGCTGCTACTGCTCCTCGGTGGGGGCGGTCTGCTGGCACCAGCGCTTCACATCCTCTGGATTCTGCTCGTCATCGCGCTGATCCTCTGGTTGCTCGGCTTCTTCGTACGCGCCGCCGAAAGCAGTCGCTGGTACTACTGGTAAGCGGCAGAAAGCAGCGTTGGGAAGGGTGCCTGCGGGAAGCGGGCCCCTTTTTCTTTACAAGAACTTACAGCGCGTACGAGCCTTGTCTCCTACACCGGTACGGTGACAGAATTTCTACGGGGCCGATACTTGCCCTGGCGGTCGCGGGTTGCGTAGGTGGAGAGGACAGGAAATGAGTATGGTGCAGCTTCCATTCGACAGGCTGTCGGGTAGCGCCGAGCGCGTCGCCCTTCGCCGGGGGCTGGCGGCAAGCAAGTTTGGGGCCGCGCTTCAGCTGGTGCAGCGCCAGACACCGGCGCCAACCTACTGTGCGAGCTGCGCCGCGCCGATCGACTTCGGCGCGGTGTGGCGCGGTGAGGAGGCCTTCTGCAGTGTCGAGTGTTCGCTGGGGGGCAATCGACCTGCGTAGGTAACGCCTGTGGGTTCCCGCTCACTAACCTTGGGGGAGCCTTATGCGACGGCTGCTGTTGTGGTGCGCCCGCAATCCCTGGCTCGCCTCCCACGTGCCGCGCTGGCGCTTCGCGCGGCGTGCCGTCAGGCGTTTTCTTCCCGGCGAGGGTTTTGACGCCGCTCTGAAAGCGGCGACCGACTTCAAGGCCCAGGGCGTCGGCGCCCTGTTCACGCTGCTCGGCGAGAACATCACCGACCTCGAAGACGCAAATCGCGTGGTCGCCCACTACGAGGAAGTGCTCGCAGCCTCGACCGGACTGCAGGCCGAGATTTCCGTCAAGCCAACGCAGCTCGGCCTCGACATCGATCCGGCCGCCGCTTACGCAAACCTCGAGCGCCTTGCTCGCGCGGCCGCCCAGGCCAAGAGCTTTCTCTGGATCGACATGGAGGGCAGCCCGTACACCGAGCGCACGATCGACCTCTACGGCCGTGTGCGGGCGGCGCACGCGGACGTCGGCATCGCCCTGCAGGCATACCTCCACCGCACGGTGGGCGACGTGGTCAACCTGATGGCGCTGAAGCCCGCGATAAGGCTCGTCAAGGGGGCGTACGCCGAGACTTCATCGATCGCCTTCACGGCGAAGAAGGAAGTTGACGCCAACTACCTGGCCCTGTGCGTGTTGATGCTGCCCGAGGTCAAGCAGCGACGGCTGCGCCTCGTGCTCGCCACCCACGACACGGACATGGTCGCTAAGGCGTGGCGTTTTGCCCAGGCGCTGGGCATGGAGCGAAAGCAGCTCGAGGTCGCGATGCTGTACGGAATCCGGACCGACGAGCAGCTCCGCCTCGCGCGGGAGGGGTTTGCGGTGAGAGACCTCATCGCCTACGGCGACGCCTGGTACGGCTGGTACCTCCGCCGCCTGGCGGAGCGCCCCGCCAACGTTTGGTTCGTGGCGAGGCAGCTCCTGCCCTGACTGACGCGGTCCCGCTACGGGACCGTCGGGACCTGGCCCGCGTTCTCCTGCGCCTCGCGCGCAGCACTTTCACCGGCCTCATGCGTCGCATCTTCGTTGGGCACGAACTTGCCCGCAGAGGTGCTTGACGAGGGGCTCGGCGATGGTGACGCCGCCTGGGCGGCGAGCGTGGTCGCGCTGTATAAGACCGCGCCGGCCACGCCGCCTACGAGCATCGACCCCGCGATGGCCGCCGCGACAACTGTCTTGCGAACTCCGTTCACTGGACTGCCTCCTTGTTTTGATCGCTCGTTCCTCGAGCGTCGCGACCTAGACTGGCGGCGGCCGCTCAGCGCGCCGTGTGAGGAGGCTGGGATTTGGCTAAGACCTGCTGATCCGTTCGGGCGCGAATTTCGTAGGGGTTGATATGAGCTTCAGCATCGAGCGCTACAAAGAAGAGTCGAAGAAGGTCGACGTCACGGGAATCGCGTGGGCCGAAGTCGCCGCGCATCCCCTGTCGAAGGGTGACCTTTTCTGTATGCACTACATGATGGACATCGAGAACCACGTTCCTCTTTATCTGTCCCACCTGCTGGTGACGCGCGCTTGCATGGACCCGATCCTCACGGCGTTCCTCGCGTGCTGGAACTATGAGGAGCTGTGGCACGGCGAGAACATCGGGCGCCTGCTCAACCTCTATGGGATCGAGTTCGACACCCAGGACCGCATCGCCAATGTGCGCGCCAACCTCGGTGTGCAGAACAGCCTGGGCATCCTGACGACGATGGCCGGCTCCTGGCTGCTGAAAAACTTTTCCGCGGTCTATCTCTCGATTGGAGCCATCAACGAGCTGACGACCCTCACCGGCTACGGCGCATTGATCCGCAAGTCGGGCCACCCGGTTTTGAAGGACCTTCTCGGCCGCATCATCAAGGACGAGCGACGTCACTTCGCCTTCTACTTCAACTCGGCCAAGGAGTGGCTTAGCGGCAACGAGCGGGCGCAAAAGCTCGACCGCTGGATGCTCGACCGGGTATGGGTGCCCGTCGGCCAGGGCGTGAAGACGCAGGAGGAGGTCGACGCCCTTGCGATCTACCTCTTCGACGATGAGCAGGGCGAGGAAGAGCTGCTCGAGCTGGACGCCATGATCGGGAAGCTGCCGGGACTTGCCGGCATCAAGCTGATGTCGAGGTCGCTGTACGCCGCCCGGGAGCGCGCCCGCCGCAATCCGCAGTGGGCCTGGCGCCTGATCGAGAACGAGGAGTGGGCGATCAAGCCGCCGAAGAAATCGCCGGTCGCCCAGCTCACCGGGCGCCGCGGTGTGCCGCAGGAGGCGGGCAGGTCGTAGCGGCAAGCGGCGACCAGCAGCTCGCCGCGGGGCTTGCGGCAGGCAACCATGAGGCGCTCGCCGAGCTCTACGACCGATATGCGGGGCTCGCCTACGGCGTGGCCGTGCGGGTGCTGGGCGACCCGGGCCGCGCCGAGGACGCCGTCCAGGACGCGTTCATGAATGTGTGGAACCGCGCCGCGGGTTTCGATCGAGAACGCGGTTCGCTGCGCGCCTGGCTGCTGACCTCGGTGCGCAACCGGTGCATCGACTACCTGCGCGGACGCGGCGCCCACGAGCGGCAGGAGCGCGACCTGCAGCCCGAGCTCGCATATGCGGTGTCTCCATCAGATCCGTGGCGGGAGGTCGCTCTGTCCCTGGAACGTGCCGCGGTGCGCGATGCGATGGCCAGCCTCCCGACCGAGCAGCGCCAGGTCGTCGAAATGGCCTATTTCGGTGGCTACACCCACACCGAGATCGCCGATATGACGCATGTGCCGCTGGGCACGGTCAAGGGCCGCATGCGCCTGGCGCTCGAGAAGATGGGTTCGTACCTGCGCGGTCGGGGGACGGTCGATGTCTGACCACGAAGAGCTCGAAGGCTCGGTGGCTGCATGGGTGCTCGGCGCCCTCGACCCCGAAGAGGCCGAGGCCATCCGCGCGCACGTCGAAGCCTGCCCGATCTGCCGCGAGGTGGCGGACCGCCTGCGCCGCGTCGTCGTCGCGCTTCCGCTCGCGGTCGAAGAATCGGCCCCGCCGGCGCGCCTGCGCGAGCGCGTGCTCGCGGCCGCCGCTGCATCCAGGCGTCCCTCAACCACAGCCGTCACCGTCGTTGCCTCCCGTCCACCGCTCAGCGGGCCCAGGCCCTCGCTATTAGTTCGACTCGGTCGCCGGGTTCCCGTTTACGCCGTGGCGGCGTCGCGGCGATGGCGCTGCTGGTCGGCGTTCTGGTCGGGGAGGTGGCGTTCCACGGAACCCAACAGCCGGCTCAAGGCCAGGTCTCCCGCTTCACGATGGCGGGTCACCTGGACATGTCGGGGGCGAAGGCCAGCGTGATCGACCTCAAAGCGGACGGCCTGGCGCTGGTTGACTTCCGAGGCCTGCCGCAGCCCGGCGCCGGCCGCGTTTATGAGGTCTGGCTGATCGCGAAGGGAGGTAACCCGGAGTCTGTCGCGGTGTTCGTCCCCGACAGCAACGGCGGCAAGGTTGTGCTCGTCAATCGGTCGCTCGCGGGCTACGCCGTGATGGCGGTCACCAACGAGCCTGGTCCAGACGGATCGGCGGCGCCGACGCAGCAACCGCAGCTTTACGGAAACGTGGAGTAAAGAAAAACCGGCGCCGCATCATGCGTCGCCGGCTTTGACCCGATTCGAGAAAGGGAAGCTAGTCCTTGCCCGGGACGATTGGCGCTTGCTGCTCCTGGTCCTCAAGCATGTCGGGCTTCTCCAGGTTTTCGTCGCCGTCGCCCATCGGGTGCTCCCGTTCCTTGTGCTTGTCAAGCTCGATTGAGTTGGCGAACTCCTCGTTGCAGATTTCACACTTCACGGTCTACCCTCCGCACGCGAGGTATGAAGCGCTCGAACCTTGCGGCCCGAGCGCCTCAACTAGAAAACGCGGATGGCATCGCCGCTACCGGCTTCAACTTCGTTCTCTCTTGGAGGGAGAATGAGTTCAAATGCCTGAGGAGGTCGAGATGAGCACGCTTGTGGATGACGTAAACCAGCAGATAACCGCCGGGCGGAAGTCCATCGAACGCTCGTTCGACGATATGAAGGACATCGAGATGCCCAAGCTGCCGTCCGCCGGCCTGGTCGCCGCTGGGCTGGTGAGCGCCGTCGTCGCGGTAGGAATCGTGGGCTGGCTGATGTATCGCAGCCGGCGCCGGCGGACGTTGGTCCAGCGGCTGCAGGATGCGATCCCCGACTCGGTCCGCGATCTCCCGCAAGGGGTCCGGGCCCAGGTGAAGCGGGCCCTCTAGTCGGGGCCCGTCTGGGTCAGGCGGCCTGGGCCGGGATCGGGCTGAGGCGGAGCGTCTTCTTGGCCCTTGTCAGAAGTGCGCCCCGCGCGCGCCCGGCGGGCAGCACTGCGCGGCCGTTGCCCGCGCTGATCGCCCGCCCGGCCGACTGATACCCCCAGTCGATCAGGTCCTTGGTGCGGCTGAAATCAGCAGGCGAGACGTCGGCGAGGTCGAGGGAGGGCATGACGTGGATATTGGCGGAGTCCTTGTGCGCGGCAATCTCGGCATCGAGCTTCTGCTCGACGATCCGAGCGAGCGCGTGGAGGGCCATCCCGAGGGCGTTGCTCGGTTCGCGGTTGAGCCACGGGTACCCCACCGACAGGACATAGATCTCGGTTGCGCCGAGCTCGATCGCGACCGTGATCGGGGTGTGGTTGGCGACGCCGCCGTCGACGTACTCGTGGCGGCCGATCGAAACGGGCGGGAACACGCCGGGGATTGCGCAGCTCGCGAGCAGGGCCGGGATCGCGGGCCCTGACGTGAGGACGGCTGCGCGCCCACTCTTCAGGTCGGTGGCAACGACGTGCAGCGGCACCGCGGCCTCTTCGATTCGCTTGAACGGGACGTGCTTCTCGAGGACCAAGCGCAGGCTTTGGTTGGAGATGAAGTGGTTGCTCCGGCCCAGCAGGCCCGCGGCGCTTGTCAGCGGGCTGATCGGAAACACGTTCTGCCGCCGTAGGCCGAGCCAGATTTCCGCCAGCTCATGCGTGCCGTCGTGGTCAGGCCTGCCGGCGACCCAGGCGGCGTTGATCGCTCCCACCGAAGTGCCGACCAGGAAATCAGGGCGGACGCCCTTTTCGAAGAGCGCTTGAAGCATCCCGATCTGGACCGCGCCCAGGCTTCCGCCGCCGGACAGAACGAAAGCGACACGTCGGTTCCTCCCCGCGCGTTTCGCGGCGAGGGCCCGGATCATCGCGACAGGCGGGTGGGTCCCATCAGTCAGGCCGCCTTGTTGGTGCCGTGGTCTCTGCGCCGCTTCTCGCGTTGGGTCTCGAGCATGTCCGCGGCGTCCAGGCGATCCCACAGCCGCCAATCACTCTCCGACCGCCACACCTGGTCGAGCAGCGACTCGAGCTGGCTATGGAGGTCGGGCGCGTCGGACTTTGTTCTGAACCTCACCATTCGTCTCCTACTTCCAAAACGCGCATGCAACCATCGAGCAACTACCACTATTGGACGGTTCTGAAATTCCACCGTTGATCTACCCGCCCAACCAGACGGGCACGGACGTCGAGTCGAGTCCGAGGTCCGAGGTGATGTCGCGGACGGAAGCAGGGCCCGAGGAGCTGACCGTCCACAGCTGGAAATTGCCGCCTGGCGTGGACGGTGCGAGGTAGGCGATCGTCTTGCCGTCGGGCGAGAAGACGGGCGCGGTGACCAGCTGACGGCTGACGAGTGTCGCGGGCGAGCCCATCGTCAAGGTCGCCGGGTCGAATGTGGCCACGTCCAGCTCCGCGGACTGGTTTGATCCCTTGGTGCAGATCATCGCGATCAGCTCCTCGTCGGCCGACAGGGCAGGCTGACTGCAGCCGAGCTCGGGGGTGGTCAGGGCCTGGCCCGAGGTGCGTGGACGACTCTGGGCCCAGATCTGCGAATGAACCTGGAATGAGTCATCGATCGAATATTTCGTGTAAAGGAGTCCGCCGTTCTTCATCGGCACCGGACTGAGGTCGCCACCTGTGTAGTCGTTCGGCACGGTCCACTCGACCGCGCGGGAGGTTGGATCGAGGCGGCTTGCAAATATCGCGAGGTCGACCCGGTAGCTTTTGAAGGAATCTTTGGGATCGAAGTCGTAGAAGACGGTTTGGCCGTCTGCGCTGAATCGCGGATAAAAAGACCAGTGGTTGTCCTCGGCGGGTCCTGGGGCCGAGTTGTGTGTCAGCTGGGCGGTCTGCTTGCCCGTCGTCGTGAGCAGATTGAGGTCTGAGTAGTTCGGCTCGCGGCGCACCACGACCAGCTGTTTTCCATCCGGAGAGGCTGCAGGCTGCATCCAGCCATCGTCAGCTGTGAGCTGCGCGAACGTTCCATGTTGAAACCGGTAGATCGCTCCGGCCTGGACCAGGTACATGGTTCCAGGTAGCGGCGCCGCGGTCACCTGGGTCGGGCGGTGTACCACGGGCCGATCCCCTTTCAGATACCCGGCGGTGTGGTACACGCCGATGGCGAAGGCGAGCATGGCGCACAAGATGGCCGCGCCGACCAACCAGCGCATCAAGGGTAGGTCTGGTGGACGAGCGGCAGGATCTGCGTCCAGTCAGGGAAGACGACGCTCTGTCCGGCCGCCCACCCCTCGGAGGTGTAAGGCGGAACGAGGACCACTCGATGGATGCTGGAACCGTTGAAATCGTTGGCGATCGCGAGCAGCGCGCGCAGCCGATCCAGCCCGATGCTGGTCTTGATCTCGCCGTTGAAAGAGCTCGCCAGGTACGGCAGGTCGCCGATGTTGACGTGCGACGCCCGTGCCTTGATCGCCAGGAGAAGCTGCTGCTGGCGTTCAGACCGAGCGAAATCGCCTCGCACGTCGCCGTGTCGGGAGCGCACGTATTCGAGAGCGTGCACGCCGTCCATGTGGGTTGCACCCGGAAGCACAGCGACGCGGTAATACCCATAAGGATCATTG
>WNGH01018097.1_pt1 | contig 17963 bp, 19 predicted proteins | sample 5400631 | NCBI WGS metagenome assembly WNGH01 (sample SAMN13153373, study PRJNA577476) | soil metagenome | isolation source: 115 cm soil or saprolite under Garry oak tree replicate 1 | place: USA:California | collected 2016-06-15
GAACGCCGCGGTGATCGCCGCGGTGATGCGGTTACACGCGATGTCCGCCAGGTCCTGATACAGGAGCAACGCCGGGTACGTCCCACCTCGACACACGAGATGCTTGTCGAGCCACTCCCGCGTGATCCGCTTGAGCTGACCGAACAGATGCAGCTTGGGGGCCTCACCGGCGTCGCGCCATTTGGTGTAGAGCAGGCGCTGGGTAAGCTTGAAGAGCACCGTCGACAGCCGTGTCTCCTCCAGATGCTCCAGGTCCAGGTCGACCGCCTCGCCGATGATGCCCTGGTTCCGCGTCTTCGTCGGGCCGACGAGATCGGGCGTGAGGACGAGCGTCGAGTCGTCGGTGAACTTCGCGATCAGCCTCTCCGCGGGCAGCTCCACGCGGTAGCCGACCACGCGCGGGAAGCGGATCTCCAGCGCGTCGCGCTCGGGACGCACCGCCTTCACCTGAACGGTCTCGCGCGGCGGCTGAGGCGGCGCGACCACTGGCTTGGCGGTGAAATCGAACGGAATGCCGAGCACGTCGGCGTACTCGACGTTGAACTTCCCCTCGTCGTTCAGGTCGTACGACTGCCGGCGCAGCGCGCGCCCGATCACCTGCTCGCACAGGAGCTGCGTGCCGAAGGCGCGGACACCGAGAACGTGGGTGACGGTGTTCGCATCCCATCCCTCGGTGAGCATGGCCACCGACACCACGCAGCGGATGGTTTCGCCCAGACGGCCCGGCTTGCCGACGGTGTTCATCGCCTCGCGGAGCAGGTCCTGGTCGGTGAGGTTCTCGGCCTGGCGACGGTCGCCGGTGCGCTCGATGATCTCGCGCCGAAAACGATCGATCTCGTCGGCGGCCATCCCCCGGAAATCCTCGTCGAGCCCCTCACCGCTCTCGAGCTGCTCGCTGTCGATGAGCAATGTGTTCGGGCGGGGGAACGGGTTGCCATGCTCGTCGAAGTTCTGGAACAGCGCGAGTTGGCCGTTGTGCGGGGTGGTCGAACCGTCCTCGTTCTCGCGTTGGAAGCCGGAGATGTAGTCGTAAACCAGCTTGGAGGTCGAGGTGTTGTTGCAGACGACGATGAAGCAGGGAGGCACGGCGATCTTCGCCTCCTCCCACAGTTTGAACGTCTTTTCGTAATGACCGTAGAGCGCCTGGAGCGCCGTCTGAAGCCGCGTCGGAAGGGCGAGGGGATCGAGACTTCCGGCCTTGCCGCGCCCCTTCTTCGGCATGTCCTTGCGGATGTTCTCCCAGAGATTTCGAAACATCGGCATCTCGCCGCCGGGGATGTTCTCCGCCACGGGGACGCGCGGCAGCTTCACGATGCCGCACTCGATGGCATCCATCAGCGAAAAGTCGCTCATCGTCCACGGGAAGAGCGTCCCCTCGGCGTAGCCCGACCCGCGCAGGAAAAACGGCGTCGCGGAGAGGTCGATCACGCGCGCGAGGCCGAGCTTGCGGTTGACCGCCTCCAGGCCCGAGATCCACAGGCGGGCGGCCTCGTTGTTGCGCTCGGCCTCCTTGCGATCGTCACCCCGCAGGTCTTCGTCATCGTCGTCGTCGCGCGGCTTCTCGCGATAGCAGTGATGGGCCTCGTCGTTGAGCACGAGGATGTTCTTCAACCCCATCAGCTCTGGCATGACCCGCTGGAGCATCTGCCCCTCGCTCTCCGGCGTGTCCAGCTCATCACCGCCGTTCGCGGCGCTTCAAAGCGTGATAGTTGGTGATGACGATCTTGGCGCGGTTGACGTCGTCCAGCATGTCCGCCGGCACCAGCTCACGGCTCGCGTAGTAGCTGTCCGGATCGTTCGGCTGGAGCACCCGGAGGCGGTCCTTGATCGTGATCCCGGGCGTGACGACGAGGAAGCCCCGCGTAAAGCGCTTGCTCTGGGGCCGCCGCACCGCGTTCACCGTCTGCCAGGCGATCAGCATCGCCATGACCGTCGTCTTGCCCGCTCCTGTGGCCAGCTTGAGAGCCAGCCGCATCAGCTCGGGGTTGGCGTCGTTGTTCGCGTTCGCCAGGTGCTCGAGGAAGCGTTTGCTCTGCGCTTCGTTCGGCGCCACCTCGGTGAGCCAGATTGCCGTTTCCGCCGCTTCGATCTGGCAGAAGAAGGGACGGACTCCCGTGAACTCGTGGTGTCGCCAGTGCTGGAGTAGCCGCGCCGTCTCCGGCGTCACCCCCCACGAGCTCGGGTTGCCGATGGCACGCCACTGGTCCACGCGACGGCGCAGCTCGTCGATGATCGGCGTCGGGTCATACTGTTGCTTGGCGGTCGAGACGCCCGCGCCCTCGTCGAAGACCATCCGCTCCTGCCCGGCACGTCGCTTGTGCTTTTTCGGCTTCGGGATAGGTGTGATGAACTTCGCTTTGCGGCGCTCCTCGATGATCTGACCGGTGGGCTGCCCGTCGGCGTCCAGCTCCCAGTGCCGCCCGGGGTACTCGTAGGGGGAGTTGAGGATGGGCCTTTCGAAGAACCCGTGATCCATCCCGCAAGAATGTATTCGTTTACGAAGCGGGTGTCACCCCCTGCGCCCTCCGAGGATTACCCCTTGCCGCCCGCGGTGAAGGCCACGTAGAGCGACATCGGGCCGCGCTGGAGGAGGAGCGTGAGCCGGTCGCCCTCCTTCACGTCCTTGGTCAGCCGGTCGAAATCCGATTGCGAGCGGACCTTCTGCCGGTTGATCTCGCGGATCACGTCGCCACGCTGGATGCCGGCTTCGGCGGCCGCGCTGCCATCGTCCACCCGCGCCACGACCACGCCGTCGGTGGAGCGGAGGTTGAGCTGGCGCGCCACGTCGGGCGTGATCGGGCGGACGTCCATGCCCAGCGCCGATTTCGTTCCGCGCTGGCCGTTGGGGCCCTTGGCCTCGCGCTCTTCCGGCGCCTCGCCGATCTTGACCTCGACGCTCTTCTCGCCCTGATCACGCCAGACCTTCACCTTGGCGCTGTTGCCGGGATTGGCCAGGCCGACGGCGCGCTGGAGATCGGCCGGCCCCTCCATCTTCTTGCCGTCGAACTCGATCAGGATGTCACCGGGCTGCAGCCCAGCCTTGGCCGCCGGGCTGTCGCCGACGACGTCGGAGATGAGCACGCCCTTGCTGTCCTTCGCGCTGAACGACTTGGCCAGCTCGGGCGTCAGCGGTTGGATCGAGACGCCGAGCCAGCCGCGCGTGACCTTTCCCTTCGCGATCAGCTCCGTGTAGATCTTCCTCGCCATGTTCGACGGAATGGCGAAGCCGATGCCGGAGCCGCCGGCCACGATCGCCGTGTTGATGCCGACGACCTCGCCCTGCATGTTGACGAGCGGCCCGCCGGAGTTGCCAGGATTGATGGCGGCGTCAGTCTGGAGGAAGTCGTCGAACGGGCCCTGGCCGATCTGCCGCGCCTTGGCGCTGATGATTCCCGCCGTCACCGTGGCCTGGAGCCCGAACGGCGAGCCGACCGCGATGACCCAGTCGCCGACCTGCATCTTGTCGGAGTCGCCGAGCCGGATCGACGGGAACTTGCCCTTGCCGTCGTCCAGCCGGAGCACGGCGAGGTCGGTCTTCTTGTCGAGACCGACGACCTTCGCCTTGTGCTTGCTCCCGTCGAGCGTGATGATCTCGATCTCGGTGGCGCGCTCGACCACGTGGGCGTTCGTCAGCGCGACGCCACCGGAGTCGATGATGACGCCCGAGCCCAGGCTGCGCTGGGGAATCCGTTCCGGCGCTTCACCGAAGAACCGGCGGTAGAACTCCTCGCCGAAGAACTCCTCGAACGGCGTGCGGCCGGGCGGCCCACCCTTGGACACGGTGTTGATGTTGATGACGGCGGGCTTGACGAGATCCGCCACCTTCGAGAACGAGCCCGTGGTGAGCGGCATCTGCACGGGCAGGATGGGCGCGTCGACCAGCGGCGCCGCCACCGGGCGCACCACCCGGTCCGCGCTGCCGGCGGCGAAGGCGCCGAGAGCCACCCCGGCAACGACGGCGAGCACCAACATGACCAGGAGCGTTCTGTGTCTGAGCTGCATCATGCGCGCGTCTCCAATGATTCCCCCGCCAGCACACGACGGAGGTGCTCGCCCTCGAGGGTTTCCACTCGCTTGAGCTCGCCGGCTCCCGCCACGAGCACCGCCTTCTTGGCCGTCAGAATCCCGCGCACGCGGTCGTGGGTCCGGTCGAGGATCTCGCGGACCTCGGCGTCGATCGCCCGCGCGGTCTCCTCACTGTACTCGCGCTCGCCGCTCCACGGCATGCCATTGTTCTTCAAGAACATCGGCAGGCGCTCGCCGAAGGTGGCCAGCCCCACCCGCTCGGACATGCCGTACTTCATCACCATCAGCCGGACCAGGTCGCTCGCGCGCTCGAGGTCGTTGTGGGCGCCCGTGGAGATCTCGCCGTAGACCAGCTCCTCGGCCACCCGCCCACCCAGCAGCACCGCCAGCCGGTCGTCCAGCTCGCTCCGCGTCATCAGGAAGCGGTCCTCGGTGGGAAGCTGATACGTCATGCCGAGCGCGGCCACGCCGCGGGGAATGATGGTGACCTTGTGGACGGGATCGGTGTTGCCGAGCGACGCGGCGACCAGCGCATGGCCCATCTCGTGATGGGCGACGATGTCGCGCTCCTTTTCGCTCAGCACCCGGCTCCTCTTCTCGAGGCCGGCCACCGATCGATCGATGGCCTCCTCGAAGTCGGCCATCTCGACGGCGTTCTTGTCCTTGCGGGCGGCCAGCAATGCCGCCTCGTTGACGATGTTGGCCAGGTCCGCGCCGGCGAAGCCGGGGGTGCGGGCGGCGATGATGCTCAGATCGACGTTGGGCGCCAGCACGACGGCCCGCGCGTGCAATCGCAGGATGGCCTCGCGCCCCTTCACGTCCGGTTTGTCCACCACGACCTGGCGGTCGAAGCGTCCCGGCCGCAGCAACGCCTGGTCGAGCACCTCGGGACGGTTGGTGGCCGCCATCAGGATCACGCCCTTGGAGGAGTCGAAGCCGTCCATCTCGGCCAGGAGCTGGTTCAGGGTCTGCTCGCGCTCGTCGTGGCCGCCGATGAAGCCGCTGGCGCCGGCGCGCGATTTGCCGATGGCGTCCAGCTCGTCGATGAAGATGATGCACGGCGCCTTGTCTTTGGCCTGTTCGAACAGATCACGCACGCGCGAGGCGCCCACGCCGACGAACATCTCGACGAACTCCGAGCCGGAGAGCGTGAAGAACGGCACGTCGGCCTCGCCGGCGACGGCGCGGGCCAGTAGCGTCTTGCCGGTGCCGGGGGGCCCGACGACGAGCACACCCTTGGGAATGCGCCCGCCCAGGCGCTGGTACTTCTTGGGGTTCTTCAGGAAGTCGACGATCTCCGCCAGCTCGGCCTTGGCTTCGTCGACGCCGGCCACGTCGGCGAACGTCGTCTTGAGCTCCTTGCGGTCGTAGATCTTGTGCTTGCTGCGCCCGAACGACAGCGCCTGGGTCGGTCCGCCACCCACGCGGCGCATGAGGAACATCCAGATGCCGATCATCACCGCGAGCGGAATCACCCAGCCCAGGAGCAGGTCGCGCCAGAACGTGCTCTCCACCCGCCCGGCGAACTCGACCTTGTGCTGCTCCAGCTCCTTGACGAGCCACTGCTCGTCGACGCCCGGGATGCGCGTCACGCTGAAGAAGCGTCGCCAGTCCTCGGCGCCGAGCGCCTGCCGGAGCCGGTCGATCGACGACGAGGCCGGCGGCGCCGGCAGCACGCCGGGCTTGGCCTTGCCGTGGATCTCCCGCTCGGTGAGCGCCACCCGCTCGACCTTGTCCTCGCGCAGTAGCTCGAGGAACTTCGACATCGGCAGCTCGACCGGTCGCGGCGCCAGCAGCCAGGACTGCAGGAGCGACAGGACCACGGCCACCACGAGGACGTAGGCGAGGGAGAATTGAAGGCGCTGACTGAGTCGCGGCTTCATGGAGAGAGGCTCCTTGGAATGCTAGCGCCCGGCTGCGGGTGTGTCAAACCTGCCCGGCCGCTTTGCGCTTGACACGTCAGGCGGTTTGACCTAAAAACGGCGCTGAAAGAATCATGTGACTTCGGGAACAAGCGTTCCTTTCGCGACGCTCGGTGCGCGACGATGTACGCCTCAGATCCAGGAGTTACATAGGTGAACGGTCTTGGTGTGGCGCGACGGTGGGCGGGCTTCGGGCTCGCCGTCGTGGTGGTGGCGCTCGCGCTCACCGCGCTCCCGGCCCTCGCGCAGGAAGCGGCGAAGGAACCGACCTACCGGAGCTTCCCCCTCATCGGCTCACGGCTCGCGGTGTGGGCGGTCGCCCAGCTCCACCTCAACTTCGCCGCCTTCATCCTCGGGTGCCCGATCTTCGCCGTCATCATCGAGATCATCGGGTGGCGTACGCGCGACGAGAAATACGACTGGCTCGCCCACGAGTTCGTGAAGCTGACCTTCGCCGCGTTTTCGACCACCGCGCTCCTCGGGGCCTTCCTGCTCTTCCTCTTCGTCGGTTACTACCCGAAGTTTTGGACGTACATGACGTCCATCTTCTTCCCGACCTACTGGGTCTACGCGCTTCTGTTCTTCGTCGAAACCTTCATCGTGTACCTCTGGTACTACGGCTGGGACTGGCTGTCCGGCCCTCGCAAGTGGATTCACGTGACGCTGGGCGTGCTCTCCAACCTCGCCGGCACCGCGATCCTCGTCGTGGCCAACTCGTGGGTCACCTTCATGATGTCGCCGGCGGGGGTGGACGAGTCGGGCGCGCTCAAGGGCGGCGTGTGGGCGGCCATCAACAACTTCACGTGGATGCCGATCAACATCCACCGGCTCATCGCCAACATCGTCTTCGGCGGGACGATCGCCGCCGCCTACGCGGCCTTCCGCTTCCTGTCGGCCACCACCGACGAGGAGCGGGCCCGCTACGACTGGATGGGCTACATCGGCAACTTCGTCGCCCTGTCGGCGTTCATCGTCCTGCCCTTCGCCGGCTATTACCTGGGGCGCGAGATCTACGCGTTCAACCAGACGATGGGGATCACGATGATGGGCGGCTTCATGTCGTGGCTCTGGATCATCCAGGCCATCCTCATTGGCATCCTCTTCCTCGGCTCGAACTATTACCTGTGGCTGGGCATGGAGCGCATTCCCGGCTCGGAGCGGTACCGGAAGTTCGTGCCGCCGATGCTGCTCATCCTCACGATTGGCTTCATGATCTGGGCCACGCCGCGGTCCATGGTGATCACGCTCGACGAAGCGCGCGCGATGGGCGGCACCCACCATCCCTTCCTCGGCTTCTTCGGCGTCATGTCGGCCAAGAACACCGTGGTCAATCTGATGATCCTGACGACCTTCCTGTCCTTCGTGCTCTACCGCCGCGCCAACCGCGTGTCGGTGAAGTCGTGGGTGGGGACGGGCATGGCCGTGCAGTGGGCTGCCTTCTTCGTGGCTGCCGCCGTCGTGGTCTTCTACGGCGTGTACGGATACTTCGTGGAATCGATCGTGCGGATCGGGTTCTCGGTGTACCAGGTCATGGCCGTGCTCGGCTGCATCGTGCTCGTGATGGCCATCGACCTCCCCATTCCTGCTCGCCGTCACCTTCACCTGGCTCATGGGGCTGATGGGCTTCGCGCGCTCCGGCATCCGCCAGCACTGGCACGTGTACGGCGTGCTGCGCGACACGTCGCCGGAAGCGCTCACCCCGGCCCTGGGGTACGCGGCCAACATGATCACCATCGTGACCATCGTGTTCTTCGCGCTCGTGAGCTTCATCTTCTGGCTGGGCGGTCTCAGCGAGCGCGGCAAGGCGCAGGCCCACGGCCACGCCGCGCCGGTGATCGCCGGCGGGAGCCACGGCGAGGACTAGATGCGGGTTCCGGTCGGCGTCAAGGCGTCGGTGTTCGCGCTCCTGATCATGGGCTCGTACACGTACTTCGCGAACTCGATCCCGCAGATCGAATCGAAGCCGCCCCAGGAGCTGTCACTCGAGGGCGGCAACGTCACGCCGGCCCAGCTCGTCAAGGCGGGCGAGGAGATCTTCAAGACCAAGGGCACCTGCGAGATCTGCCACCGGATCGGCCAGGCCGGCACGCGCGCGCCCGACCTCGCGGGCGTCGGCTCGCGCGCGGCGACCCGGAAGCCAGGCATGACGGCCAAGGCGTACCTCATCGAGTCGCTGATCCAGCCGGGCGCCTTCATCGTGCCCGGCTACCCGCCGATCATGCCGGCGGTCGACAAGCCGCCGATCGGACTCAATCGCTCCGAGCTGTGGGCGTTGACGGCGTTTCTCGAATCGCTCGGGAGCACCGTGGACGTGAAGCTCGACGACATCCCGAAGACGGCCGGCGCCGCGGCCGCTGGGGGTGGGGCGACGGCCGAGGTGAAGATCCCCGGCGACGCCAAGGCGGGCGAGCAGGTGTTCCAGGGCAAGGGCGGCTGCATCGCGTGCCACAAGGCGGGTAAGATCGGCGCCTCGCCGGTCGGGCCCGATCTCTCGCAGATCGCCAAGATCCAGACGCCCGACTACATCATGAAGAAGATCCTCGACCCCCGCGGGATGGGAACCGTCGCGGGCTTTCCGCCGGGAGTGATGCCGCCCACGTTCGGCCAGACGCTCACCGCCAAGGAGTACACCGATCTGGTCAGCTTCCTCCTCACCCTGAAATAGCGCATGGGCTTCCTGCGCTCGCGGTTCTTCCACGTGGTCCTGATCCTGGGCCTGGCGTTCTGCATCTTCCGCTTCGGCATCCGGCCGCCGGCGCCGGCGAGCGTCATCCGGCTCTACATGACGGTGGTGCTGCTGGCCACGCTCATCTACGTGTCGGCCGACTCCGATTCGTGGCGCAACTTCGTGCGCCCGATCCGGTCGACGCTGATGGATCCGAGCCGGCGCACGCTGCGGTACGCGCTCATGGTCGTGGTCCCGCTGCTCCTCGGCTACTACGCCTACACGCAGGCGGCCGCGCGGCCGCAGGCGCCGCCCGAGCTGCGCGCCGTGCACCCGGCGCCGCCGGACACGGTTCAGTTCCGCGGCAAGCCGATCAACATCTCGGGCGCCGAGAATCCGTTGCGGAAGGATCAGGCGAATTTCAAGAAGCACGTCGCCGCCGGCGGCGAGACCTACATCCGCAACTGCATGTACTGCCACGGCGACAACCTCGACGGTCAGGGCCACTTCGCGAAGGGCTTCAATCCGCCCCCGGCGAATTTCCAGGATCCCGGCACGATCGCGATGCTCCAGGAGGCGTACCTCTTCTGGCGGATCACGAAGGGGGGGCCGGGGCTCCCCAGGGAATCCACGCCGTGGAACTCCGTGATGCCGGCGTGGGAGGACCGACTGACCGAGGAGCAGATCTGGCAGGTCATCATGTACCTGTACGACGCGACCGGCCAGCAGCCGCGACGCTGGGAGACGGCGAGTGCCGGGCATTAGGGAATCGGGGGGCTTGATGAAATCGGGGGGCCACGAAATGGCCCCCGCAACCCCCCCGTTGCGTATCGATCGAGCTTTCAGCTCGATCGCGCTCGCTGCTACCGTTTTCACTCTCGGTCTTTGGCCGGCCTTCGCGTGGGGGCAGGCGAGCGACGCCAACGCGGGCAAGGCCGTCTACGAGCGCAAGTGTCTCCTGTGCCACGGCGAGAAGGGGGACGGCAAGGGCCCGGCGGCCGAGCTGCTCGATCCCAAGCCGCGCGACTTCACCAGCGGGATCTACAAGATCCGCACGACGGCGGGCAAGGCGCCCAGTGACCAGGACCTCTACCGCGTCATCAGCGACGGCATGCCGGGAACCTCCATGCCCTCGTGGGCGGTTCTTCCAGAGAAGGACCGGTGGAACGTCGTCGCCTACGTCAAGGCGTTCGCCGCCGACAAGTTCAAGGAAGCAACGAAGAAGCAGGAGCTGCCCAAGGACGTCGCCTCGTCGGCGGACTCGATCAAGCGCGGCAAGGAAATGTTCGAGGCGATCGAGTGCAACAAGTGCCACGGTACCGAGGGCCGCGCCGACGGGCCCTCACGGCCCGAGCTGAAGGACGAATGGGGGCATCCGATCAAGCCGGCCAATCTGACCAAGCGCTGGACGTTCCGCGGCGGCGGGAGTCGCACCGAGATCGCGACGCGCCTGGCCATCGGCGTCCTGGGGACGCCGATGCCGACCTTCATCGACTCGGTCGAGAAGCCCGAGGACATCTGGCACCTGACCAACTACATGCTGTCGCTGGGGCCGGAGTCGCCGGGCTACGCGACCCTGATCACCGTCACGGCGGTGAGCGACGCCATCCCCGACGACCCCGACGCCGACTTCTGGAAGAAGATGGCGCCGCAGAACGTCGGGCTCATGGGGCAGGTGATCCAGGATCCGCGGAACTTCAACCCGTCGATCGACATGGTCGCCGTGCGCGCCGCCTGGAACGACAAGGAGATCGCGTTCCACCTGACGTGGGACGATCCCACCGAGTCGAAGCCCGACGCCGCCACGAAGGTCTTCGCCGACGCCATCACGCTGCAGTTCCCGCCGAAGGTCGAGTCGGGCGGCGAGCGTCCGTACTTCCTGATGGGCAATGACAGCGACGGCGTGTACCTGCTGCGCTGGGAGCAGGGCAAGGGGGCCATGGAGGCGACGGCCAGCGGGCCGACGAAGGTCACCGCGATTTCCGGCTCGGAGGCGAGCGGCAAGGCCGTCTACAAGAACGGTCAGTACCGCGTGGTGATCAAGCGCGCGCGCGCCGGAAAGGACGACCGCACGACGTTTCAGCCCGGTGTCTTCACACCCGTCGCGTTCCAGGCCTGGGACGGCGGCGCGGGGGAGACCGGGACCAGGATGTCGCTGACGTCGTGGTACTATCTGCGGCTGGAGGAGCCGCAGTCGAACCGCCGTTTTGTTATTCCCCCCGTCGTGGCCCTTCTCACTCTGGCGGCAATGGTGCTCGTCGTACGAGTAGCGAACCGACGATCGTAATCCCGAATCCAGGAGGACGAACAGCGATGCGGAAGGTACTCGGAGCGGTCACGGCTCTGGTTTTCGCTCTGGGCGTGGCGACCTTCATCGGCTTGCCCGGCGCCACCGCGCAGGGAGGCGGCGGCACCATCGAAGCCGACGTGAAGTACAACGGAGCGCCTCAGGTCGAGAAGCTGAAGGTGAACAAGGACACGGAGAAGTGCGGGACCGAGGCGGTCATCGAGAAGGTGGTGGTCGGCGGCAACAAGGGCCTGGCCAACGCCGTGGTCTCGGTGCCCGGCGCCAAGGGCGTGGGCAAGGCCACGAAGGCCACCATCGATCAGCACGGCTGCAAGTTCGTCCCGCACGTCGTCGCGATGAACCCGGGCGACCTCGAGCTCAAGAACTCGGACGACATCCTGCACAACATCCATACGTACTCCACGGCCAATCCCTCGATCAACAAGGCCCAGCCCAAGTTCAAGAAGGTGATGACCGAGAAGCTCGAGAAGCCGGAGTACGTGAAGCTGACCTGTGACGTCCACAGCTGGATGCTCGGCTGGGTGGCGGTGACGCCGGGCCCGGCCGCGGTCACCGACGCCAACGGCGTGGCCAAGATCGAGAACGTGCCGCCCGGCAAGCAGAGCAAGCAGACCAAGGACGTCGAGGTCAAGGCAGGCCAGACGACCAAGGTCAGCTTCGAGATGAAGAAGTAGGCGCCCATGCTCAACTGGTGGCTGCCGGAAAACGTAACCAGTTACGGCCAAGACATCGACTGGCTGTTCCATCTGATCTACGCGATCACCGGCGTCACCTTCATCCTCGTCACCGTCGCGCTGCTGGCGTTCGTGGTCATCTATCGCGACCGGCCGGGTCGCCGCGCGCGTTACACGCACGGCAACACGACGCTCGAGATCGTCTGGACGGTGGTCCCCGCGCTGATCCTCGTGGTGCTCACGTTCCTGAGCGTTCCCGCCTGGTCGAAGATCAAGATGACGATGCCGGCCACCGACGTCGTGATCCAGGTCACCGCCAAGCAGTTCAACTGGCAGGTCACGTATCCCGGGCCGGACGGGAAGTTCGGCACGGACGACGACAAGACGTTCCTCGACGAGATGCACGTCCCCATCGGCAAGCCGGTGCGGATCAATCTCAAGTCGCAGGACGTGATCCACAGCTTCTTCGTGCCGCAGTTCCGCATCAAGCAGGACGCCGTGCCCGGGCGCGAGATCGGCGTGTGGTTCGACGTCATGAAGCCGGGCAAGTACGAGTGGCCCTGCGCGGAGCTGTGCGGCTTCGGTCATTCCGGTATGCGGGGCTGGGTCTACGCCCACTCGGCGGAGGACTACGCCAAGTGGATGGCCGAGAACCTCAAGTAGGGGGAGACGCCACGACATGAGTGCCACCACCGCCGCGGCTCACGGGCGATCCGCTCACGCCGAACATCACGAGCTCGGGTTCGTGCGGACCTACATCTTCTCCACCGACCACAAGATGATCGCCCGGCAGTTCCTGTTCCTCGGGCTCTTCATGATGATCATCGGCGGCCTCCTCGCCCTCGTCGTGCGCTGGCAGCTGGCCTGGCCGGAGACGGCCATCCCCGGACTCGGCGGCATCCTCAAAGAGACCGGCGGGATTCTCGAGCCGGCGCAGTACAACATGGCGTTCACCATGCACGCCACGATCATGATCTTCTTCGTCATCATGCCGATCCTGGCCGGCTGCTTCGGGAACTTCTGCATCCCGCTGATGATCGGCGCGCGCGACATGGCCTTCCCGTTCCTCAACATGCTGTCGTTCTGGACCACGTTCAGCGCCGGCTTGATCATGCTCTCCGGCTTCTTCGTGGAAGGCGGCCACGCCGCCGCCGGGTGGACGTCGTACGCGCCGCTGTCGGCGGTGAAGGACTACACCGGTGTCAACTGGGGACAGAACCTCTGGTGCATCTCCCTCTTCGTGATGGGCATCGGGTCGATGATGGGCTCGATCAACTACATCACGACGGTCATCAACATGCGGGCGCCCGGCATGCAGCTGTTCCGGATGCCGCTCGTGGTCTGGTCGCTCTTCATCACGGCCATTCTGCTCCTCCTGGCCCTGCCCGTGCTGACGTCCGGCGTGGCCATGCTGCTCTTCGACCGCACGCTGGGGACGAGCTGGTTCAAGCCGTCGGGCGGCGGGGAGCCGCTCCTCTGGCAGCACCTGTTCTGGTATTTCGGGCACCCGGAGGTCTACATCCTGATCCTGCCCGCCATGGGCATCGCCTCTGAAATCCTGCCCGTGTTCGCGCGCAAGCCGGTGTTCGGCTACCACGCCATGGCCTTCTCGATGATCGCGATCGCGTTCCTTTCCTGGATCGTCTACGGCCACCACATGTTCGTGAGCGGCATGAACCCCGCGCTCGGCATGTCGTTCATGGTGACGACGATGATCATTGCCGTCCCCTCGGCCATCAAGACGTTCAACTGGCTGGGCACCCTGTGGGGCGGCCGGATCCAGTTCCAGGTGCCGATGCTGAACGCGCTGGCCTTCGTGTGGATGTTCGTCATCGGCGGGCTGTCGGGCATCTTCATGGCGTCGACGCCGGTCGACATCTACATCCAGGACACCTACTTCATCGTCGCTCACATCCACTACGTCGTCTTCGGCGGCTCCATCTTCGGGGCCTTCGCCGCCATCTACTACTGGTTCCCCAAGATGTTCGGCCGCATGATGAACACGGCCCTCGGCCACCTGCACTTCTGGCCGACCTTCGTGTTCTTCAACCTGACGTTCTTCCCGATGCACATCATCGGCGTGGGCGGCCAGATGCGTCGGATCTACAACCCGATGCAGTACGAGTTCCTCCAGCACCAGCAGCACTGGAACGTCCTCATCACCTACTCGGCGCTGCTCCTCGGCGTGTCCCAAATTCCGTTCGTCATCAACTTCTTCTGGTCCCTCTTCGCCGGCCGGAAGGCGCCGGCCAATCCGTGGAACGCGAACACGCTCGAGTGGACGGCGCCGTCGCCTCCGCCCCACCTGAACTGGGGCGCGAAGCTTCCCACCGTCTACCGCGGGCCTTACGAGTACAGCTCGCCAGAGTCCCGGGAGGACTTCCTGCCCCAGACGCAGCCGGCGCCTGCGCGCGTGGGGTCCGGCAGGCACTGAGCGCGGAGCGGAGGGGCGGGTGGCGCGGGGCCTGGCGATCGTGACGGCGGCGGCGACGCTCGTCCTGATCCTGTTCGGGGGCCTGGTGACCAACACCGGGGCAGCGCTTGCCGTCCCCGACTGGCCGACGACGTTCGGCTACAACATGTTCCTCTATCCCTGGTCGGAGATGATCGGAGGCATCTTCTACGAGCACAGCCATCGCCTGATCGGCTCCGTGGTCGGTCTGCTCACGCTGGCGCTCGCCGCCGCGCTCTGGCGACGCGGCTCCACCCTCCGCGTGCTGGGCGTCGTGGCCGCACTCGCCGTGGTGGTGCAGGGACTCCTGGGCGGGATGCGCGTAGTCTTGCGCCAGGACGTCCTCGCGATCCTCCACGGCTGTCTGGCTCAGGCCTTCTTCGCGCTGCTGGCGGTGATCGTCCTGCTGACCTCGGCACGCACCCGCGCGCCCCTCGCGCGAATCGAACCGTCCACGCGGAACCTCGCGCTCGGTGCCGCCGCCGTCGCCTACGTCCAGATCGTGCTCGGCGCGCTCGTGACCCACGCCGGCATCGTCGACCATCATCTCGTCGGCGCGTTCGCGGTCTTCGTGATCGTGCCGATGCTCACCGCGCGCTTGCGCCGTAGCGGCGACGCGGTGGCGGCGCCGCTGGCCAGCGTGCTCCTCGCGTTGCTTGGCGTTCAGCTCGCGCTCGGCGTCGGCACCTATCTCGCGCGCTTCTCATCGATGTGGATTCCTGGCGGCCAGGCGACGATGCTGGCCTTGCCCGTCGCCCACCGCCTCGTCGCCGCCCTGATCCTTGCCGCCACCGCCGTCCTCGCCGTCCGGGTGAACGCAACCGCCGGATCAAATCGAGAATCCGAACTCGAATCGAGTCGGCGACTCGAACCCCTCGGCGCGCGGAATCGAATCGGCGCTTCGAATCGCATCAACAAGTTGGATCCAATCGGGACGACGAACGCAGCCGCCACGTACCCATCACTCTCACCCACGGTGCGAGCCGGTCGGAGCGGTCGGTGAATCCAATCGGGACGACGAACGCAGCCGCCACGTACCCATCACTCTCACCCACGGTGCGAGCCGGCCTCCGAGGCTCCGTTAAATGACCACCGAGCTGGTCGTCACCGCCATCGCCCGGAGTCGCCGGCAAGTCGCCACCGACTTGCTCTCGCTCACCAAACCACGCGTGGTGGTCATGATCCTCGTCACCACGCTCGTCGGCTACTACGTAGGGGTGTCGGGCACCCCGGACTATGTGCGGATGCTCCACCTCGTCGTCGGCACGCTGCTGGCAGCGGGCGGGACGCTCGCCCTCAACCAGTACTGGGAGCGCGACGTGGACGCGCGCATGGAGCGGACGCGCGCGCGTCCCCTGCCTGACGGACGGCTCTCGCCGCTGGAAGCGCTGGTCTTCGGTGGCGCCATCACGCTGCTCGGAGTCGGCTATCTGGCGGCGTTCGTCAACGGGCTCGCTGCCCTCGTCACCGCCGCGACCGTGATCCTGTACCTCTTCGCCTACACGCCGCTCAAGCTGCGCACGGCGCTGTGCACCGTCGTGGGCGCCGTTCCCGGCGCGCTGCCGCCGGTCACCGGCTGGGTGGCGGCCCGTGAGGACTTCAGCGTGGGCGCCTGGGTGCTCTTCGGCATCCTGTTCCTCTGGCAGCTTCCCCACACGCTCGCCATCGCGCGCCTCTACCGTGACGACTACGCGCGGGCCGGTGTCCGCGTGCTGCCCGTGGTCGACGTGGGATGCGCGACGGAGCGGCAGATCGTCAGCGCGTGCTTCGGCCTGCTCGCCGTGAGCCTGCTGCCGACGCTGATCGGGCTGGCGGGATCGATCTACTTCATCGGCGCGCTGGTGGCCGGCGGTGGCCTCACGGTGTTCGGCGCGCTGCAAGCGCGTGAGCCTTCGACCACGTCCGCGCGGCGCGTGTTGTTCGCGTCGCTCTTCTATCTCCCGGCCGTGCTGGCCCTGCTGGCGCTCGACAAGCGATGAGCGGCGAAGCCCTCGACGACAAGAACCGGCGGCTTGTCCGCATTCTTTTGGCCATCATGGGCGTGCTGGCCCTGGCTGGCCTGCTCGCGGGGATCCGATGGTAGCGCCACTTCTCGAGACGCCACCGACCGTCCGTCGCCGCACGAACGGCCTCGTGCCACCGTCGCCGCCGCCCACGGGCGGAGGCGAGGGCCGCGATGACGATCCGTCGCCGCGCCGTCCCGTGATGGACAACGCGCTCCTGGCCACGTTGTTCCTGATCGGCGGCGAAGTGATGCTCTTCGCCGGGCTCGTTTCCGCGTTCTGGGTCCTGCGGGTGAGCGCTCCGGCGTGGCCGCCGCCGCTCCAGCCGCGGCTCCCGGTCGGTGTGACTGGCCTCAACACCCTCGTCCTGCTCGGCTCGAGCGCCATGGTCTTGAACGGCGTCCGCGCGCTGCGGCGAGGTGAACGGCGCGCCACCGTGCGAAGCCTCTGGACCGCGGCCGGGCTCGGAGCGACGTTCCTCGTCGTCCAGGGTTACGAGTGGCTGCGGCTAGTGAGCTATGGCCTCACCGTCCACTCGAGCACCTATGGGGCGACCTTCTACACGCTGGTCGGCGCCCACGCCGCCCACGTGCTGGGCGCGCTCGTGTGGCTGACGATCTGCGCGGCGCTGCTGGCCCGCGGGCGCTTCACCGGAGGCCGCACGGGAGCGGTTCGCGCCTGCGCGCTCTACTGGCACTTCGTCGTCGCGCTGTGGCCGGTGCTCTACGTGACGGTGTACCTGCTGTGATCGCTCGAGCGGTGGCCGCGATCGCCCTCGCCCTGGCGCCGGCTTCGGCCGACGCCTGTGCGACCTGCATCGCCTCGGCCTATGGCGACCGCACCTTCAACTGGGCGTTCCTCGGGTTGCTGCTGGTCCCGTTCGTGGTCGCCGCCGGCATCGGGACGGTCCTGTTCTTTTCGTACCGCCGGAGCGCGGTGGGATCGCCCGCGCTCCACGATGAGCCCAAACCGACGCCCCACCTACTGTCCAAGGAGACGACATGAGCCAGGCTGCCGTGCACTCGGCGGTGGAACCGGCCGAGACTCCGCTCACCCCAGACAGCTGGGGCAAGCTCGGGATGTGGATCTTCCTGGCCGGGGACGCCGTCGGCTTCGGCACGCTGCTCGCCGCCTACGGTATGATGCGGGCCACCAGCGGCGACTGGCCCAATCCCTACGCCGTCCTCGGCATCAACCTGACCGCGGCGATGACGTTCCTGCTCATCTGCTCGAGCGTCACGATGGTGAAGGCGCTCGAGTGGCTCGGGAACGGCGATCGCGCCAAGGCCAAGGTGTACCTCTTCCTCACCGCGCTGGGCGGGGCGATCTTCGTGAGCCTGCAGGCCTACGAGTGGAGCCACCTCATCCACCGTGGGCTGCACATCAACGGCAATCCGTGGGGGGCCGCGCTGTTCGGGACCTCATTCTTCATCGTCACCGGCTTCCACGGCCTGCACGTCACGGGCGGCGTCATCTACCTGGTCGCGATGATCCGCTACGTCAGCAATCGCCCACAGCCCGCGGCCAGCTACAACGCGGTGGAGATCACCGGTCTCTACTGGCACTTCGTGGACCTGGTCTGGATCATGGTGTTCACCTTCATGTACCTCTTGTAGGGGGGCGGCATGGCCACGGCGCACAAGCATCCCAACTACATGGCGATCTTCTGGTACCTCGCCATCCTCACCGTCGTCGAGCTGGCCGTGATCTTCATGCCACTCGGCAAGGTCACGATCGGCGTGCTGCTGTGCGCGCTGGCGCTCGGCAAGGCCACGCTGGTCGCCATGTACTTCATGCATCTGCGGTTCGAGACGCGGACGCTCGGCCTGGTCGCGGTGACCCCGCTCGTCATCGCGACGCTGCTCGTCTTCGTCCTGCTGCCGGACGGGTTCGCCGTCGTCCATCAGACGGCC
>WNGH01003624.1_pt1 | contig 17961 bp, 17 predicted proteins | sample 5400631 | NCBI WGS metagenome assembly WNGH01 (sample SAMN13153373, study PRJNA577476) | soil metagenome | isolation source: 115 cm soil or saprolite under Garry oak tree replicate 1 | place: USA:California | collected 2016-06-15
CACCACCAGGAGCTCGATCAGGGTGAAGCCGGACTGCCCTTTCTTGCCCTTGAGATTCCTGGCGAAATAACCGTACAAACCGCCCTGCATACCCCAACTCCTCATGCGGCCCACCCGCAGCGCCGCGGGCGGCTCGCTCGTATGTATTAGTCCGCTACGTGGTCCCAACTCTAGGGACGGGGCCCGGAAACCTGAATAGAGGGTTTGGCCTAGTCGCCTGGGCGCTGGTCCGGGGCCCGGCTGGGCGAGGGGCCTCCGGAGGTGGCCTACCCGAGGCTCGCCGCGTGCGCCACCACTGCGATCGCCAGGATCAAGGTGCCACCGAGGAACGGGATGGTGCAGCCGCGGCGAGTCTTGGTTATCACACGGCCTCCCTCGCTCTCGGCCAGGAGGTTGACCTCGACCTGGGCGGTCCGGCGCTCGTCTCGAGAAGCGCCCTTCCGCTTGCTCAAACCCGTCTCCGCATGACCAGGCCGATGCAGGTGAGGTAAGGCACGAACCGGACGTCCGGGTCCACGCGGGTCGGGTGTGGCACAGGGTCGACCGGGTGGCCGGTGAGCTGGTCGAGGCGGCTCGTCAGGACCGTAGGGAGGACCTGCTCCGACCTGACCAGGATGGGGGAGTCGGGGCGAAATCCGCCAGGCCCGGAGCGCCGGTGGAAGTTCAGGACCGGCTTGAGGCCGTGGGCGAGTGTGAGCGCCAGGTCGCCGCCCGACTCGACTCGGAACGAGTTGGACGCCCTGGGGATCCGCTCGTCGATCAGAACCGCCTCGCAGGGATCGGCGGTCATGTCGAGGAGCACGAATGAGCTCACCGGGATCGCACGGGCATTGCACAGCGACCTCAAGTCCACCGCTGCGGGCTCCAGGCCGGCCAGCTTGACCGCGGCTGCGATCGACTGGACCTGGCTGCGGTCCCAGACCGTGGCGAAGATGGTCCGCTCGTCACGTCCGTCGAACACCTCTATATGGCGCATCGCCATGCGGTCCGAGCCCATGTTGAGCTGAGCCCTGACGGACGCATCGATCTCCGGGTCGGAGGTGCCCTTAGGGAACGTGAGCACCCGGTAGCTGGCGATGACGTCGCTTGCCGCGACCAGCGCCCGGCCGGCGCCGATCTCATTCCTGGCGAGGAGCTGCCTGATCGCCTGGCCCAGCGCAGGGGGGTCCAGAACCCGGCCCCCTTCGAGCGCGCCTGGAGGCGCCGCACTCTCTCCGCAGCGCATTCGGCCGCCCGGCAAGCCCTCAAGCACGCGGAGGGTGCCGCCCGATAGATCCAGAGCCAACCTTGGTGAGGACATGGTTACGGGGAGTAGAAGGACCAGCCCTGGACGGAAACTGGGGTCCCAGACGCGCCGGCGGCCGGCCCTACCTGGACGCGTGCCCACAGGCGAGGGTTGCCTGCGCAGGTCGTCGAGCCGGCAGCGTTGCTCACGCAGGCGCGGAGATCGGAGACCCGGGTGGTGCCGATCCGGTAATACCAGCTGCCGGCGTTAGAAGACCCGAAGTAGATGCACGTGTCGTTTGCGCACGGTGCGGCGATGGGCGAGCTGGTGATGGAGCCGCTCGAGGGACCGAACCTGGCGGCTTTGAACAGTTGGGTCCCGCTCATCGGTATCTCAACGTCATAGACCGCGCCGTCGTTCGCTCCGAAGTACCAGTCGCCGTTGGAATCCGCGGTCGGGGTGGAGTTGATGGCGGGCCGCCCGTCGGGCTGGCCGTCGTACGTGTAGGCGACGTTCAGACCGGTGTTGAGGAGATACAGAAATCCGTTGGTCGAGCCCACCCCGATCAGGTCCTGGCCGGGGCAGTGACACCAGTAAGGCGCTCGGGCAGCGACCGAGCCGTTGGGCAGCATGGCGCTGGCCACGCTCGCCATGCCGTAGTTACGACTCGAGTCGACCGTGATCCGGGCCACGTCGACCCTTCCGGAAGCGGTTGCCACAGCCACGCCGAGAGGGGCAGAAGGCGTGGGCGCGGCCCCGCTCGTGTCGTATCCGACCGCGTTGGTGCCGTTGAGCGGTTGAGAGCTGACCTGGGTCAGTGTGGGCGGTTGCTCTTCACAGTCGCTGCCGTTGCACACGGTAGTCTCGTTGTAACGCCAGTGCTGGAGGCTCGTCCCCGACGAGCCTGTGACCACGACGAAGACCTCGTCACTGACCGAACTGTTGATCTTCTTTCCAGGGAAGACCAGCGGGGCGCCCGCCAGGCGGCCGCTGAGCGTGGCAACGACCTGCTGGGGACAGCCCGTCTCATCGCCGTCATATACGTATAGCGTTCCGCTGTCATCGCCGAAAAACGTGTGGCCCGCAAAATTGGGGCCGAACCCTGGAGGCACGACCTCGGCGGCCGGGCTCGTGCCGACGGTGGTCGACGCCGCCAGGTAGCACTGGAACGAGGGCGTTCCTGAGCTTTCGCTGTATACGGCCACGCAGTGGCCGCCGCATCCGCCGCTCCTGGCCACGGGTACCAGGATTTGGACTGAGCCGGTGGGACCGGCCGCCGTAAGCGGCGGCGCAGTAAGTGCGCCACCCAGATTGATCGACCAGCTCGGGGTGAACAGTCCGATGGGATAGGCCGCAAGCCGGCCGGTCGCGTCTCCCACCAGGTACCGATCACCGCCCACCACGTCATGGATGCCATCGACGGGGAAGAAGCCGAGAGCCAGGCTCTTTGCGTCGTCGGGCACAATCGCGCTGCAGGTCTGGGTGACAGCGGCGGGGTGGCCGTTCAGGGTCAGGAACCAGGGCCCTCGAGTGTCTTTGGCGCACACCTTCGGCACCGGGCCGCCCTGGAGCTGGTGGATCGCCAGCTCGACCGACGATGTGACCGTGGCCTCGGTGTTGACCCGCGATACCAGGTCTCGAGACACGAGGAAGGAGTCGGTCAGCTCGGTCAGAAGCGCCCCGATCAGGATCGAGAGGAAGGCGACGATGATGAGCACGGCGCTGAGAACGCTGCCGCGCTGGCGGCGCCTGCGGTCGTGCAGCAGGAGCTGCAGCTGCTTCATGGAGCCGCGACCCGCGGATAGAACAACTCTCTGTACGTGACGTTGTACGAAGCGATGGTCACCGTCAGATTGACGACGACCGTCGGCTTGCCTCCGCTGGTGTCGATGTACCACGAGTACGCCGTGACGTTGCTGACGACCACACGACTTGATGGCCCCGCGTACCGGGTCACCGTCTGCTGGCCGGAGTCCCAGGCGTACCGAACGGTGTAAGGGACCGCCACACCGCCCACCTGGTTGGGAACCTTGCTGCCCTGGAGGGTGAGGTCCTGCGTTGTGCACGGGGTGCCCGGCGTGCCACAACCGGTCGGCGCGGGTCGTCATATGCGTTGAACTGGAAGTTGCGGACCTGCGAGCTGGCCTCGACATGTGCGATGGCGGTGTTGTCGGCAATCACCGTTGTCAGCACGACCGAGGTGAGCGCGCTCATAACCACCAGACCGATCGCCGTGGCGATGACGAGCTCGATCAGTGTGAACCCGGCCTGGCTGTTGCGCCTTACGATCTTGCCTGGCTTCATCGGCTCACCTTGTAAACGGAGAGGCTGGTGCCCACGGCGGTGAGCGACGGGTACGCAAGGACCTTGATCGCCCAGAGCTGGACGCCCTGTGACACGTCGGACTCGGTGACGTCGGCGCGCACGCTGCTGCCCGGCGGGCACGAGCCGCCCAGCGCGACTCGAGTCGGCTCGGCGGCGGTATCGACCGCGAAGCATTCCGAATACGGCGATGGGCTGCTGTTGAACACGGACGCTTCGATCTTCTCCAGCTCCAGCTCCTGGGCGGCGGTCACCGCGGTGTTGCGCTTGACAAGCGTGGCGTCGAGAAGGCCTGTGCTGAACGACCCCACCAGCACGACGACGACCAGGCCGATGATCATCACGCTGACCAGGAGCTCGATGAGCGTGGTGCCGGCTTGCGCCCGCCGCCGCCGCTCGATGCGGCTGCGCATCAGTGGACGGCTTTGAGCAGCCCGTACATGGGCAGGATCACGGAGACGGCGACGAATCCCACCGCGGCGCCAACGGCGATGACGAGGCTCGGCTCCATGAGCGCGATCATGTTCCGCACCTTGTAGTCCATCTCTTCGGCGAGGAAGTCGGCGATCTGCTCGAGGCTCTGGTCGAGGGTGCCGGTCTCCTCGCCGACGCGAACCATCCTCAACACCATCGGCATGAACAGGCCGGTTGCTGCGAGCGGGTCATAGAAGCCGTCGCCGGTCACCATCCGCTGCCGAACTGACTCCAGTCCGCGCTTGAAGCGGATGTTGCCGGCCGATGCGGCCGCGACGTCGAACGTCTGGCTGATGGGGATGCCGGCCCGGAGCATCGTGGCGAGGGTTCGGGTGAACCGTTCGACGATGGAGAAGACGACGATCGTCCCCAGCACCGGGAGGCGAAGGATCGTGTAGTCCCAGAAGACATGGCCGGGTTTGGTCTGCAGGAACAGGAAGACCCCGAATATCACCAGCAGGAACACCGCGACGATTTCCTTGTTGTAGGCCTGGGAGAACGTCCCCAAACCGAGCAGCAGCTGCGTCGGCAGCGGAAGCTGGGAGTGGAACTCCTTGAACAGGGCAACGAAGTTGGGGAGGACGACCACGATCAGGACGGCGCACACCACGACCGCCAGCGTCAGGATGATCGCCGGATAGATCATCGCGCTGCGCAGCTTCTTCAGAGCGCTGTCCTGGCGCTGCAGGTAAACGGCGATCTGCAGCAGCACCCTGTCGAGGCTTCCGCTGTACTCGGCGGCACGAACCATGTCGATATAGAGCGGGTTGAAGATGTGGGGATGGTGCGAGATCGCGATCGAGAACGATTCGCCCTCGTCGAGGTCGTCGTTCACGTCGTCGAGGGCGGCCTTGAACGCTCCCGACCGGGTACCACTGCGGAGCAGAGAGATGGCGTCGGTGATCGGCACGCCAACCTTGAGGAACGTTGCGAGCTGGCGAGAGAACAGCACCAGGTCCGACGTGCTGACCCCGAAGAAGGTAGGCATCTGGCGATACAGCCAGGACAATCCGCCTCGAGCAGGGCGAAGCGATACAACCCGGTAACCGCGCAGAGTGAGGTTTCGATGCACGATCGAAGCCGACTCTCCGTCGATGACCTTGTCTTCGAGCTTCCCGCCCGGTGTATAGGCTCGGTACTGGTACTTGGTGGCTATCTCGCTGTCTCCGTCAGATGATGTAGACGCTGCGCAAGACTTCGGACACCGTGGTGACGCCGGCCGCCACCTTGTCCCAGGCGTCCATACGCAGCGGGATGGCGCCGTCCGAAATGGCCTCGGCCATGATCTCGCGGTGCCCGGCGCGGCCGATCACGAGACGCTTCAGCTCCTCGGTCATGGTCAACACTTCGAAGACCCCGATGCGGTCGTAGTACCCGGTTTGGTTGCACCGGCCACAACCCTGTCCGTGGAAGAGCTGCTTGGGTATCGCCACCCCCAGCGAGGCGGCGAACTCAGACTCCTCGATCGTCGGCGTGTGTGGCGTCTTGCAGCCCTCACAGACCTTGCGCACGAGTCGCTGGGCCACGATGGCGATTACCGAAGAGGCGATCAAGAACCCCTCGATGCCCATGTCGATGAAGCGGAGCAGTGCGCCCGCGCCATCGGTCGCGTGAAGCGACGAGAGCACGAGGTGACCTGTCAGCGCTGACTGCACCGCGATCTCTGCGGTCTCGCGGTCGCGGATCTCACCGACCAGGATGATGTCGGGGTCCTGCCTCAGAATCGCGCGCAGCCCGTTGGCAAAGCTGATGTCCGCGAGCTTGTTGATCTGGCTCTGATTGATGTTGTCGAACGTGTACTCGACCGGGTCCTCGATGGTCATGATGTTGCGGACCTGCTGGTCGAGCTCATGGATCCCCGCGTAGAGCGTCGTTGTCTTACCGCTGCCGGTCGGCCCCGAGACGATGATCATTCCGTACGGCGAGTGCAGCATGGCGTGGAATCGGTCATAGGCGCCATGCGAGAACCCGAGCTGCTCGAGGGTGATGAGTGAGCGTCCGCGGTCGAGCAGGCGAAGTACAAGCTTCTCGCCCCAGATGGTCTCGATGGTGGCGACCCGAATGTCGAGCTCCCGGCTGTCGACGGTGAGGCTGATCTGACCGTCCTGCGCCCGGCGGCGCTCCACGATGTTCATGTCGGCCATGATCTTTATTCGCGATGCCAGTGCCGCCCCGGTGGAGGTCGGCAGGTGCGCGACGTCCTGGAGCACTCCGTCGATCCGGAACCTGACCCGTAGAAAGTCCTTCTGCGGCTCGACGTGGATGTCGGACGCCCGGTCACGCAGCCCTTGTGTGATGAGCATGTTCACGATCTCGACCGCCGGGGAGGTGGCGGTGATGCTCGAGAGGTCGAAGACCATCGAGCGGCTCGCCGATGTGAACTGCGGCCGGCTGTCCTTCAGTGAGCGGGCCGCCTCCTGGATCCTCGGGCGCATGCTGTGGATCCGGCTGAGGTTCGCCAGGATGTCGGACGTACCCGCCAGATAAGGCACGATCGCGTGCCCGGTGATCAGGCGTAGGTCGTTGACCAGGTGCAGGTCGGTCGGGTCGGCCATCGCCACCGAGAGCGTGCCGCCATCCCGCCGGATTGGAAGCACTACCCGGCTGCGCGCGAACTCCTCCGGGACGAGCTGCGACACATCGGCGTCCACCACATCCCGGCGAAGGTCGGCAACCTGCACATCCAGGTGCTCGGCGAGGATCGCGGTCAGCCGATCCTCGTCCAGCGCGCCCAGGTCGATGAGGACGCGGCCCAGAAGTCGCGAGCTGGTGAGCTGCAGCTCGAGGGCGCGCCGAAGCTGTCCCTCGCTGATCAGCCGCTGCGCGAGCAACCTCTCGCCCAGGCGCGGCGTCGTTTCCTGGGCAGGCGGAATCGCCTGCGCGCGGGTAGAAGCCATCGGCCTCATGGTGCGTTGAGCTCGTTGCTTTGAGAATGGGATTTGCCCGTCCGCCTGGGTACTTTGTCCCGGTTTCGCGGTCGTCAATCGCCGGGATCCACGACTAGGACGTCGTCAAGCCCATCCGAGCGGCGCAGAGCATCGCTTCGGTCCGACTGCGGAGATCCAGCTTGCGATAGATGTTGGCCAGGTGATTGCGGACAGTCTTGTGGCTGATGCCTCGGGCCGCTGCGATGACCGGGATCGACTTGGCTTCACCGATCATCGTCAGGATGTCGAGCTCGGTCGGGGACAGCTGGCTCGCCGGGCGGCGAGGGTGTGGCGCGCCGTCGCTAAGCCTGGACAGGACCATGCCCATGAGTTGGGAACCCACCGCGCGGTGGCCTGAGAGCACTGTCTGCACGCCGACGAGAAATTCGTCGAGCGCCGCATCCTTCGTGAAAAGACCCGCCACGCATGTGTGAAGCGCAGCTGCCATGAGCCGCTCGTCCTCGGGCTCCCCGAGGAGGATCACGGGCACGCGAGGCGTGAGCTGCCACAGGCGCTCGGCCACGTCGACGGCCGGGATCGGCACGGACCTCACCTCGCAGAAGACCAGCTGCACGTCACCCTGCAAGGCGAGATCCAGGCCGGCATCGGTGTCGTGAGCGATAAAGATGCGCGCGCATACAGGTGGTGCCGTCAACAGGCTGCCGAGCGCCGCCAGGAACAGCGGCTGGCGATCGATCAGCAGAAGAGTCGGGCCGGCGCCGCCTTCCGGCAGGCGTGGAACGACCGTGGAGACCCCGCGACCCGGAACAACGACCACTGTATTCCGGACTGTATGTGTCCGGGCCGACCCGGGTAATGGGATCGTCGTACTAGTACCCGTGAAGCTCTGGGCCCAGCGTCCCGGGACTCTCGTGCCCGGGACCAGGTCAGATTTCGACCAAACCCTTCCGAACGGCGTAGAGAACGGCCTGGGCGCGGTCGTAGATGTCGAGCTTCTCGTACATGTTGCTGACGTGGTTGCGCACGGTCTTCTCGCTGATCTTCAGCTTGTACGCGATCTGCTTGTTGGCCATCCCCGTGGCCAGCATCTTGAGAATCTCGACCTCGCGCGCCGTGAGCCCGTCGTAGAACTCTTTCGGGGTCGTGGCGCCCGTGAGCATCTCGAGAACCCGATTGGCGACCGCGCTGGCCATCACCCGCTCGCCGGCGACCACCGCCAGGACACTGGAGACGATCGCGCTGGCCTGCGAGTCCTTGAGCACGTAACCGCTGGCGCCGGCTTTCAGCGCCTGGATCACGTGGTTGTCGGCTTCGAAGGTGGTCAGCATCAGGACTTTGATCTTCGGGTTCTCGGCGATGATGCGGCGGGTCGCCTCGATGCCGTCGAGGTTGGGCATCTTGATGTCCATCAACACGACGTCAGGCTTCGTGGCGAGGGCGACCTTGACCGCGTCGAGGCCATCGACGGCTTCGCCGACGACGGTGACGCGGTCATCGCCGTCGAGCAGTCGGGCCAGTCCCGACCGGAAAAGCGTCTGGTCGTCCGCGATCACCACCCGCGCGGTCTTGATCGACGTGGTCGCAGCGGCTGGAGATTGCGTTGCAGTACTCAAATCAGTTGCTCCTTGGGAAGAATCGCGCGAACAGTGGTTCCACCGCCGGCTACGCTCTCGACCTCTAGCCGACCGCCCAGGATCACCGCCCGCTCTCTCATCCCGAGCACGCCCATGCCGGGCTCGCGGGCGCCCGCGCCGGACTCCACGCCCCGTCCATCGTCTTTGACTTCAACTGCGAAATTTCCGCTCGACCCGGGTCCCAGGGCGACCTCGACGAGGCGGGCCCCGCTGTGCTGCCGCACGTTTGTGAGGGCCTCTTCGATGATGCGGTAGATGTTCAGCGCCGCCTGGGACCGCAGCCGGGAAGGCCACTGTGGCGAGATCGACAGACGAACCCTGAGCTGGGTCCGCTCTTCGAAGCGAGCCAGCAGAGCTCGTATGGCCTCCACGAAACCTTCCTCGACGCCGCTTTCTCCGCGCAGGTCATACAGGACGTGGCGAAGGTTGTCCAGGACGTCCCGGGTGGACACCTGCAGCTCCCCGAGCTGCCGCAGCACGCTCTGCCGGCCGGTCTGCTCGACTTTGAAGTTCTCGAGCTCGATCAGCATCGTCGTCAGCGTCTGGGCAACCCGATCGTGGAGCTCGCGCGCAAGCATTCGCCGAATCTCATCCGAATCGGCGGCACGATTGCCGGCCGTCAAGCTGTCGACGGTCAGCGGCGAAGCCACTCCCATGTCCCTTTCCCTGAAAAAATGATTACGAGGTCACAGACAGACGGTCCGGAAACCCAAGGTCATTCGCGCCCCGGACGGGTCTTTTGCCTAGAAAAAGACCTTTGACCATTCACGCGCACTGGAAATCCCAAGTCAATGGATAGAACTAACCATTTTTCCCGGTTGATGTAAAGCGGGACTTTCCCGGTTGTTGTAATCCGGGACTTTCGCCGGCGACGTCCTGCCGCGCGGCGGCGGCCGCCTGGGTCCTGTTACGGACCTGTAGGACTGTGAGCACTTCGTGCACGTGTTTGTTGACGGTGGCGATCGAAATGTTCAGCCGGGCTGCGATCTCCCGGTTGGTGCGCCCAAGCCGGATGTGGTCGAGAACCTGTCGTTGACGCGGGCTCAGGCCGCCGATCCTGCCCTTGGGCGCGGCGGGTCGCCGCGCCGCCTTCCTTCCGCTTTGTGAGCCTGAAGCGTTGTCCGCTGCAATGCGCCTGATCGAGTTGACCATCTCCTCGACCGGCATCGCCTTGGGTAGAAAGACGTGAGCACCGGCTCGCTTGCTGGCCCGCGCGATCCGATCGTCCAGGCTTGCGCTGATCACGGCGATCTTCACGTCAGGCCACCTCTCGCTGAGCTCTTGGGTAGCATCGATGCCGTTCTTCCCCGCGCCCATGAAGACGTCCATGAGAATCACGTCAACGGGCGTTTTGCGCATGATGGCGTCGAGGTTGGCGGCCGAACCCATCTCCCAAGGGATGTCGATGTCGGACTCGCGCTCCAGCGCCCTCTTTAGGCCCAGCCTGAAAACAGGATGATCGTCGACGATCCCGATTCGGATCGCCGAGCGGCGTTGACGTGTTCCCGCGATGTGAACCTACCTCCAGGCGCCATATGCACCATAGGTCGCCCCCTTTCCCAAGAACGACCTCCGAATGATAAGGCAACCTGGACCAGTCATAAGTATTTGATCAACGGGCGTTTTGCCGGGGGTGTTGGGACATTCGTCTCATTGGTTTGGGGGGCGCCAACGTGTAACGCTCGGGCTGTGCGCGGGACCGGAATGAACGCTCGGCGGGGGGAAAATCGCATGCTCACACGATCGTCAACTCGACTGTTCTATCGAGTTTTTCTGCCGCTCTCCGTGGTGCTGAACCTCGGTCTTGGCATCGCGGTGCTGAACGACCTGAAGCCCGAGGGATGGTTGGGTTGGCTCGAAGTTGCAACAGGCGCGTTTTGCTGCTTGGTCGCCGGCTGGCTCGCCGCCTCAGCCTGGTCGAAGTCCTACTGGAGCGCCGCCATGACGCGCCAGGTCAACGTCTGGCGCCAGATCGCCGATGCGATCTTTGCGTGGCTCGAAGAGGCACCGCTGCCGGCTGAAGCATTGCAACGGCTGCAGGGATCACTCGACGAGGTCGCCGCTCAGCCGCGGTCGAGCTCGACCTGATCATCGGCGCCGCCCGGCGCCACGCGTCGCATCTCCTGGAGCGCCTGATGCGCTGATGCGGCCACCCTTTCGGCCTCCCGGCTCAGCCGCCGAGCCTGGCGGGCCAGGTCGTCGTCGCTCAGGTCGACCGGGTCGGTGCTGCGGTCCTCGAGAACCCGGCGCTGGATGTCGACCAGCTCGTGGAATCGCTCCACGTCGCGGCTGAGCCGTATCAGGATTTCGACGAGATCGTCCCTGGCGACCTGACCTGCATTGGGGTCCAGCGCCGATTTGAGCCGCAGAGCTGTATGTCTGGCCAAAGCTGCCGGCTCAAACTACCGGGACGGTACGCCATCAGGCCATCGTGAAAATCCATGGTCGGGACTCATGGAAAACCATTGGCATGTGAGCCTGGGGCGCTCACATATGCCTGGCTCGCATATAGATAAAGACGCGCTTCCGAAGGCACGCCCGCCTCGCGGCCCCTGGCGCGCTCGGCGCGAGAACGCTGGCCACGAAGGGGTAGCCAGGGCCGACCTGGGCGTTTTACCTCACGAGGCCACTTCCATGCCAGATACGATCGCGGCCCTGTTCAAGAACCAGGAGCACGCCGATTCCGCGGTGCGCGCCTTGAAATCGGCCGAATTCGACAATGCGGAGATCGAGATACGCGGCCCGCGCGAGCCTAAGGTGCCCGACTTCGGCGGCAATGCCGCCCGCGGCGTCGCCATCGGCTCGATCGGCGGTACTGCACTGGGAGGCGTGCTCGGCCTGCTCGCCGCCGGCGTGGTACCGGGTTCCCATGCCTACGTACAGGGCGGCTGGTTCGATCCGTTCATGCTCGCGATTGCGCTGGGCGCGACCGGCGGGCTGGCCGGTCTTCTCCTCAGCGCTGGCGCGTCGCGCGACCGCGCCCTCTTCTTCGAGCAGGAGGTGCAATCCGGGCGATACCTGGTCACTGTCGAAACGCAGCCCGAGCGGCGGGAAACCGCCCGGGAGATCCTCCTCTCCAAGGGCGCGATCGAAGCGGCTCCGATCGACTCGCCGAGTGTGAGACGCGGCGGCAAGCGGGTCGTGGAGTAGCGATTTACCGGAGGCTGAACGGCGGGTACTGGTCGGTCACCAGAGCGAACGCGTAGCCGGTGACCCGGTTGCTCCACCGAAACACGCCGACGACGTAGTCGAACAGCCCGCGCGGATAGGTGCCCGTGAAGAGAATGGCAAACCAGGCGATGATCGCCGCCACGACGGCGCCTATGGCCAGGAAGAACAGGACGACGTAGTGCGGGATGGCCAGCAGCCACTTGACCAGGGGCAGCCAGCGGTTCAGCAGATGCGCATCCGGATAGGGGAAGTCGAGGTGGACGGCCTGCTCCTCGTCGGTCGACGGATAGCGGTCGTCGAGCAGGAACACGTACGCCGAGATCCGGTATGAGAAGCGAAGGAAGTTCAGGTTCCAGTCGAACCACCAGCGCGGGTACTTCTGCCGGAACACGATCATCAGCACCAGCGATAGGAACACCAGCCCGCCGCCCACAGCCGTCTCGTACATGTGAGTCCTGTCGCCCGTGTGCAGCGTCTCGCTCGGCAGGAGGCCGAGTACGACCACGATGGGGATCGCCAGGAATATCCGGAAGGCCGTGGTGGCCCGGTTCAGCGGCCGGGCGGGATAGTCGACGTCGAACGCCACCGGGTAGGTGCTTACCATCAGTGATCACCTCTCTCTGACCTGACTGCTGACAACCCGGCTGATAATTGTCTGCCGAACACACCGAGAATCCGTGAGGTGATTTCCAGGCGCCCCCCGGCCGCATGGGTTGCGCTCGTCGCCTACATGGTTTTGGCGCTGGCCCTCTTCTCGCGCAGTTGGATCGACCCGGCGAGGTCATGGATCGGGAGCCCCAAGGACCCCCAGCTGTTCATCTGGTACCTGGGCTGGATTCCCCACGAGCTGGCGCAGGGCCATAACCCCCTGTTCACCGACTACCTGTCGTATCCGGCCGGGGTGAACCTCATGTGGAACACCTCGATGATCTTTCCGGCCGTCCTGCTGTGGCCGGTTACGAGCCTCTTCGGACCGGTCGTCGCGTACAACTTCCTGATCACGGCGGGCATCGCACTATCCGCCTGGTGTGCCTACCTGGCGGCACGCCGGTTCCTCGACCGTCCCATCCCTTGCTTTGTGGCCGGCCTGGTCTACGGTTTCAGCCCCGCGCTGGTCGCGCAGGCGTTGGGCCATCCGCACGTCGTGGTGGCGGTGTTCCCGCCCATCGCCCTGCTCCTCGGGCACGAGATCCTGGTGCGCAGGCGAATGCACCCGGTGGCCGCGGGCGGTCTGGCGGGGCTCGCGGCCGCGCTTCAGCTTCTCACCGGTGAGGAGATGCTCGCGATGACCCTTGTGATCGCTCTCATCGCGGTGGTGGTGCTTGTGCTGGTGCACCGCGACCAGGTGAAGGCTGCCTGGCCCCATGCCGCCCGCGCGGCGCGTGCCGCCGCGCTCGTGTTCGTCATCATCGCCGCGTATCCACTCGGTTTTCAGTTCTTCGGCCCGCAGCGCGTGTCGGGTGACGTGCAGCAGCCGGACATCTATGTGAGCGACCTGCTCGCGTTCGTGGCGCCATCGCAGCTCATCCACTTCACCGGCAACGTCACCGAGAACGGCGCCTACGTCGGCCTGCCGCTCCTGCTCCTCTTTATCGCAGGCGTGGTCGTGGGCCGCGGCCAGGCGTGGGTTCGATGGACCGCGGTCAATACGGCCGTCGTGGCCGTGCTGTCGCTGGGGCCGCACCTCCACGTCGCCGGCCGCGTGACGCAGGTGCCGCTGCCGTGGGCTGCGCTGGCCTGGCTGCCGCTGATGGGCAGCGCCCTGCCGGCCCGGCTGATGGTGATCGCCTTTCTCGGCATCGGCCTGATCGCCGGCACTGCAGTCGCCATGGCGATCAAAGCGGCACGACCCTGGCGCCTCGCGACCGGCGTGGCGCTCGTCGCCGGCCTGACTGCAATCGCTCCCTGGGTGCCCTACCCGAGCCAGCCGGCCAAGGCGCCCGCTTTCTTCCGGCCGGGCGGCGATGTGGAGAGGATCGCGCCCGGTTCGGTGGTGTTGATCACCCCGTTTTCGAGCAAGGAGTCGACCGACGCGATGTACTGGCAGGCCGTGGCCGGCTACCGGTTCCGCATGATCGAAGGAGACGCTTTCACGCCCGGGCCGTACCTCGGCCCGCACCCCTCATTCCTTGAATCTGTGCTGGACGACCTCGACGCCGGCAAAAGCGTGACGCCAACGCCCGGTACGAGGGCGAGGTTCGTCGCCGACCTCGGGCGAGTCGGGGTGAGAACGATCGTTGTGGGGCCGTCGCCAGGTCACGACGCCATCGTCGCCTTCGTGACCCTGGCCGAAGGCGTGCCGCCGTTCAGCGACCAGGGCGTCGCGGTCTGGTGGCCGCCAGGCTCCTCGTAACCTCAACGCGATGGCTCCCACTGCCCTCGAGCTGCATGTTGTCGATCGCCGAAGTGTGCCGGAGACCAGATCGTGTCTCCATCGGTACTCTTAAAGGTTCACATGGCCACTGCCACCAAGGGCCAGACGTCTGTCCGCGAACGTCTCGATCAGCTGTTCAAGCAGCGGATCGTGATCTTCGACGGGTCCATCGGCGTGCTCCTGCAGAAGCAGGGCTTGAACGAGGAGGACTGGCGCGGCGAGCGGTTCCGGGATCACCCCAAGCTGCTCAAGAACAACGTCGACATCCTCAACCTGTCGCGGCCCGACGTCGTCAGCCGCATCCACCGCGAGTACCTGGAGGCGGGCGCGGACCTCATCACTACCAACACCTTTACCGCGACGCCGGTGTCGCAGGCCGACTACGGGCTCGAGGACCTGACCTACGAGATCAACTTCGAGGGAGCGCGCCTGGCTCGTGAGGCGGCCGGCAAGTACGAGAACAGGTTCGTGGCCGGTTCGCTGGGCCCGACGAACGTCACCCTGTCTCTCTCGCCCAAGGTCGAGGACCCGTCCTACCGGGACATCAGCTTCGACGAGCTTCGGGATGGCTACGCCGTGGCGGCCCGGGCGCTGCGCGACGGAGGCGTGGACTTCCTGCTCATCGAGACGATCTTCGACACCCTCAACGGGAAAGCCGCGATTGCGGCCGTCAAGGAAGTGGCACCTGAGCTGCCGCTGTTCATCTCGGTCACGATCGTCGATCGCAGCGGGCGCAACCTGTCCGGGCAGACGGTCGAAGCCTTTTGGAACTCGATCGAGCACGCCGAGCCGTTTGCAGCCGGCATCAACTGTTCGCTCGGCGCCACCGAGATGCGGCCGTACATCGAGGCGCTGTCGCACGTTGCGAGCACCTACGTCACGTGCTATCCCAACGCCGGCCTGCCGAACTCGTTCGGCGGCTTTGACGAGGACCCGCCGATCACGAGCCGCCTGCTTCGCGAATTCGCGGCCAGCGGATTCTTGAACGCCGCCGGCGGCTGCTGCGGAACGACCCCCGACCACATCCGCCAGATCCGCAAGGCTCTGTCCGGCATCCCGCCGCGCAAGGTGCCGGGACGGGTCGCGCGGGCGAGGTTCAGCGGCCTCGAGCCGTTCGAGATCGGGCCTGACACGCGCTTCGTCGTCATCGGCGAGCGAACCAACGTCACCGGCTCGCTGAGGTTCCGGCGCCTGATCGAGTCGGGCGACTTTACCGGCGCGGTGCAGGTGGCGCTCGACCAGGTGCGGGGCGGAGCCAATCTGTTGGACGTGAACATGGACGCCGACCTCCTCGACTCCGAGGCGGCCATGACCCGGTTCCTCAACCTGATCGCCACCGAACCCGAGATCGCGCGCATCCCGATCATGGTCGACAGCTCCAAATGGAGCGTCCTCGAGGCGGGGTTGAAATGCCTGCAGGGCAAGGGCGTGTGCAACTCGATCAGCCTCAAGGAGGGCGAGGAGTCCTTTCTGGAGAAGGCGCGGCTGGTTCGCGAATATGGCGCCGCGGTCGTCGTGATGGCATTCGACGAGAAGGGCCAGGCGGACACGTTCGAGCGCAAGGTCGGCATCTGTGAGCGCGCGTACAAGCTGCTGATCGAGAAGGCCGGCTATCACCCGGAAGAGATCATCTTCGACCCCAACATCCTTGCCATCGCGACGGGAATCGAGGAGCACTCCGGCTACGCGAAGGCGTTCATCAAGGCCACGTCGGAGATCAAGAGGCGATGCCCGGGCGTACGGATCTCAGGCGGCGTTTCGAACCTGTCGTTCTCGTTCCGGGGGAATGACCGCGTGCGCGAGGCCATGCACTCGGCGTTTCTCTATCACGCGATTCGGGCGGGACTCGACATGGGCATCGTCAACGCCGGCCAGCTGGTCGTCTACGAGGACATCCCGAAGGATCTACTCGAGCTCGTCGAAGACGTCATCTTCGACCGGCGCCCCGACGCCACGGAGCGCCTCGTGGAGTTCGCGAAGTCCGTATCCGGAGCCGGTACGAAGCGCGAAGTCGACCTCTCGTGGCGCGAGGGCCCGGTCGAAGACCGGCTCGCTTACGCGGTGCTGCACGGCGAGGTGGCGTACATCGAGGCAGACGCTGAGGAGGCGCGCCAGAAGTACGACAAGCCACTGCAGGTGATCGAAGGACCGCTGATGGATGGGATGAAGGTGGTCGGCGACCTGTTCGGGGCGGGCAAGATGTTCCTGCCGCAGGTGGTGAAGAGCGCGCGCGCGATGAAGCGCGCGGTCGCCTACCTCGAGCCGTTCATGCAGGCCGAGAAGGAGGCTTCGGGCCGCTCGCAGGTTCGCGGCAAGCTGGTGCTCGCGACTGTCAAGGGCGACGTCCACGACATCGGTAAGAACATCGTCGGAGTCGTCCTGGGCTGCAACAACTACGAGGTCCACGACCTGGGCGTGATGGTTCCCGCGGAAAAGATCCTGGACACGGCGATTGAGCTCGGCGCGGACGCGGTCGGACTGTCGGGCCTCATCACCCCCTCGCTCGACGAGATGGTGACGGTGGCCAAGGAGATGACGCGCCGGCAGTTCACGATCCCGCTTTTGATCGGCGGCGCAACCACATCCAAGCAGCACACGGCGGTGCGTATCGCGCCCGCGTACACGGGCTCGACGGTGCACGTGCTGGATGCCTCGCGCGTGATCGGGGTGGTGTCGGACCTGTTCGACGACAAGCGCAAAGTGACATTCGACCGCGACAACCGAGCGCTGCAGGACAAGCTGCGCGCCCAGCACACCACGTCGAAGCGCCCGCTCCTCACCCTGGCCGAGGCGCGGTCGAAGCGTGCGCGCCTCGACTTCAGCGAGCTGCCATCGCCGCCCTTCACCGGTACGCGCGTGGTGGAACCGAAGCTGTCGGAGCTGCGTGAGTACATCGACTGGACCTTCTTCTTCCACGCGTGGGAGCTGAAGGGCAAATTCCCCGCGATCCTCGACAGCCCGTCGCATGGCGCCGCCGCGCGGGAACTGTTCGGCCACGCCGAGGAGCTTCTCGACGAGATCCAGACCAAGGGATGGCTCCACGCCAAAGGCGTCTACGGTTTCTGGCCGGCCCGGACCGAAGGGGACGACATCGTGCTCGAGAACGGAATCCGGTTCCCGATGCTGCGCCAGCAGGTCGACCACGGCGACGACAAGCCGTATTACTCGCTTGCTGATTTCGTGGCGCCCGCAGGAGACCACATCGGCGCCTTCGCGGTGACGGGGGGTTTGGGCGTCGACGAGCTGGCCGCGAAGTTCAGCGCAGAGCACGATGACTACCACGCAATCATGGTCAAGGCCCTGGCCGACCGCCTGGCGGAGGCCTTCGCGGAATATCTCCATGAGCTGGCACGGCGCTCGTGGTACGAGAAGGGACCGAAGCTTTCCAGCGACGAGCTGCTCGGAGAGAAGTACCGTGGCATCCGGCCGGCCTTCGGCTACCCAGCGTGCCCCGACCACACCGAGAAAGGCACCTTGTTCGACCTGCTCGACGCCCCCTCGATCGGGATGGAGCTCACCGAATCGTTCGCGATGACCCCCACCGCCGCGGTCGCCGGCCTGTACTTCGCACACCCCGAGTCGCGGTATTTCATGGTGGGCAAGGTCGGCCGAGACCAGGTCGACGATTACGCACGCCGGAAATCGATGCCGCTCGCCGAGGCCGAGCGCTGGCTGCGACCGATTCTGGGCTACGAAGAAGAGTCGTAGCCGGGGTCGCCATCGACCCCGGCGTCGTCGCTGGGGTCGGGCGGAGGATCAGGCCGGGAGGCCATCCCGAATCTCACCGTCGGCGGGATGGCAAGCATGCGGCCGTCGTCGGATCGGACCAGCTGCCACTTTCCCTCGTGGACCATCCAGTGGTGCCGATGGCAC